>Ga0179593_1315371_pt1 | contig 19536 bp, 19 predicted proteins | sample CZODoug2_1_08_16_FD_185931 | JGI IMG/M metagenome (GOLD analysis project Ga0179593, IMG submission 185931) | Vadose zone soil fungal communities from Angelo Coast Range Reserve, California, USA - CZODoug2_1_08_16fungal (PacBio error correction) | ecosystem: Environmental > Terrestrial > Soil >...
CTAAGGATGAAAACTTGTCCGATGCAAGCTGGGACCTTCTGGGGTAATGTGGGAGAGTACAGGCATACAACTGCATTTAATGTGTGAAAGCGCGGAGAGGGGAGCAATTCCAGTACTCTGGCAGGGAGTGCTTGTGAAGGGGGTCTTTTCGGGCCTCTCATATAGGGGCTCGGTGAAAAGTAGGGGGCCAAAGTACAAAAGCAGGGCATTTGAGAGCTGTATGTGGTTTCACTATAGGAAAGGGGGATCGAGAAGGGGGGGCCACTTCATTGGGTGAGAGAAGCAGAAGCTGGAAAGTAGGAAACTCATGCTGGTGCAGGGGGGATGTTACTTATTTTTGGTCTACGAGCGCGTAAATGAGGGTTTGGAGAGTCGCAGTGTATCTCATTGGGATTGGGGGGGGCGGAGAGGAACATGTGGTCTGTAGGCCCAGCCTTAAGTAAAATGCTCTGGACTCTAGCAGAGCACATAGAGATCGGGGAGGGGGGGTTATTGAAGGGCGTACACGTTTCAGTTCCATTATTGGGGAGCTTAAAAGTACTACCAACGAAACATATGTAAAAAAAGAGGGAAAAAGATCGTAAAAAGTCGTTCTATGATGAAAGAGAAGGAGGGGTCAGAGTGCAAAAAACAAAAAAACTTTTGGGGAGGACTCCATCAAGAAGCCCGGAAAAACTGGGGGGAAAAACAAAAAAAAAGAAAAAAGGAAGGAAAAATGTGGGGGGGGCCGAAAAGCACCTCTGTATGAACCAGCAAAGGGGGGAAAAATCCACCTCACCCTTTAAATGAGAAAAATTCGACTCGGGTACACATGGCTCCAATCTTATGGGGAAAAGAGGGCGTTTGAAAGGCGGCGCCTGAAAAGGCGGAAGCCACGTTGAAAAGTAGGAGGGAGTGAATGGGTTTTTATCAAGACGGAGTCGTAAACACAACCACCAAAGACCTCGAGGCAAACGTTGGTCATGGGGGGGCGCGGGGAGATGTAAAAATAGGGACGGAATCGCGCGGCTCAGCGATATCGGTCCTGGCGAAAGAGAAGGAACTCTACGCCCTTGGGTGTGGCAGAACTCTAAGGAAAAAACAAAAGGTGAGGAACGACTTTAGCTACTTGGAGGCAAGATCGAGTTAAAAAAAGCATATACCGGTTGGGGGAAAATAAAATGCGCATACCGGAAAAAGAAGCGGATTAAAAGAACCACCAGGCAAAGAAGGAGGGGGGGTCAACGAGCTAGTGTTAAGACGGGGGGCAATGGGGGGGGAGGGGAAGAGGAGAGGGACCAAGCGGGAAGGAAAAATTCCTCAACGAAGGATCAAGGAGGGGCGAGAAGATGAGCCTTAATCATTTAAAGAACGGCGTCATAGCGGGGAGGGCAGTATTGCCGGGCAGGCGGGGCTTGAAGTTCACGAGAAGGGTCAGTGAAAAGACATGCATGGCTGGGTAGGAAGTCCCAATTGAGGGGGCTCAATTAAACTATTATAGGTATCGATTGGGGGCAAAACGGCAAAGAAAAGGGGAAAGTCGGTTAAGGGTTATTTCTTTGGCCGAAGGGGAAAAAAAAAAAAAAACAAAAAAAAGGCTTAGCGACTTGGGGGCCCTACACGACGGTCAATAACATGCTGGCCTTATACCGCTCTTTATAAAATTGCAGGTGCCGGAGCGAAAAGTATGGCGTATATAAATCGGGGTGGACGCTTTGAACTGAAAATGTGTATGACTACCTTACAAGGGAAAGTTTTGGGGGGGGAAGAGGGCCGCGAAAAAGGTGTGTTCCGCCGAATCAAGTGCACCACAAGAGAGCGGGAAATCTTAAACTATCGGGTTACTTCCTTGGTAAGGGGGACAAATGATCCAGAAACCGATCGAGAGCCCCGGTGGGTTCACCGGAGGTCCAAGGGGAGAGGGAGGATGAGGGGGGGACGAGTCCTTTCAGCTAAACAACTTCAGTTGGCGCGGTTGGGGAGAAGCGGACAGTAAGGAGGGGTAACTCACACAAAAGTTTTTCCCATCCTCGGGATCTCGCGAACTTCAATTTTGGAAGGGGATCCATCCTGAGATATCTGGGTCAAGCAATGTCCGTAAGGGTAGAGTTTTGTGTGGAAAGTCACGCAAAAACTAAACGTAAATAGGGGGGGTTGATGGGGGGAGGGCGCCAGAGAGTGGTCTTGACGGAGAGGATGCTAGGGACGGAGGAGAAAAAGACTGGGTCCTTCACCTAGAATCGGGGAGCAGGCTGCATTGGGAAAAGCCCGTGAAACGCCGGTTCCGGGTCTGCTGAAAAGGGAAGTCAATGTACTGTGGATGGGGGGGTTTCAGTATTGAGACTAATCCTGAAAAATCGAGGGTTCGGGTCAACAAAGGGGGTAAAAAGAGTGTATCCATCACGGGGGGTGTAGGGGATGGGTCTCTAGTCGGGGGGAGCGGAACAAAGGGAGGTGCAATCGGGGGGGATCCACAAAGACGGGGTTGTGGGACCGTACTGTCGAAAGAAAGGCGATGTCCCGGTTTGAAAGGAGAGGGATCACAGAATGCGGGGGTTTTGGGATTAGGATGGGCGAGCAGTGCGTTGTCAAAGCGAACGAGCATTGCAAAAAGGCAGAGGAGAGTCGACCAGGAAGTCGCGGTGCATGCGGTGAGGAGACCGGGAGTTAGGAGAAAAGAGATCCGCAAAAACGGGAGGAGGGAAATATAGTCTCGAGGCTCATAAAGAGATTCCATTATACCAAAGAAAGCACAGTCGGGGAGGGCTAGTTTGCTGAGATGACTTTTGAGGGTGAATGGTTTTTAAACATGCTCGTCGGGACTAATGCGGTTCTCGCAAATGGTTCTAGATCTCAGGATAGCAGAAAAGGAAGACGGCGGAAAAAGGATGATTCGGCCAGGACAGGGGAAAAAGAAGTGGTGGAATCTTACGATTTGAGCAAACCCACGATTGCGGGACAGCGCTAGCTGAAAAAGGCCCCAGAGGAAAGAGAAACGATTTGAGGGGGGGGGGGAAGCAGGGGAGGGGCCTAAAAACGGAGTCCTTTCTTCGCCGATTCTGAAAACCATAATCCACGGGGACAACTCGAAAAGGGGGTGCATCAAAGAGCAGAAAAGCTAAGACGTCCAAGAGCAAGGGGGACGGTGAGGAGCCCGCACGACTAAGGTCCTTTAGCTTGCGGACGGGCCGGCGCAAAGCAATAAAGGTCAAAAAGACCGAAACAGAAAAATCACTCGTCCTTCGGAAAGCTCAAGGACTGAACCATAACCATGAAAACCCCATATCCGTGGGGTGAAAAGGGGAAATCAAGCCCCAAATCCTTGAGAGATAAGTTCTCACGCTGAGATGAAGTGACTTGATAACTCAAAACCGGGGAGGTTGTGCGAACAACCAGCTCGGAAGTGGAAAGTTACGTAAGGTGAACGTGGTCCAGAGTGGTCTAGAAACTGAAAAGTGAGAAGAGGGGAGGGGGGGGGGGTGGTAACGACGAGAGCAAATCGATCCCAAGTGTTGAAACACCCACCGGGAAGAGGAGAAGGGAGATGCAGGAGGTGGGGGACTTAAAAAATCGAACCGTCCAACAGAGGGTCAGAGAATCCTCAAGCTCGGGTAGGGGTCCTACTTCGGAGTCGGAAACACAATCAGGGAGAAAAACAGATTCAAAAAAAAAGATGGGGTTAGAGGGCCGAAGTCGTGTTTATATTCCAGAAAAAAGGACCAGAGGAACGATTTGATTATCTAGAAGATCTATCAGGGAGGACATAATGGTTTGCGAAAAAGAGAAGTACCATACAGAAAATAGAAGGGCCAGGGGCGTGGATACATCTCAACGAATTCCTTGCCGCCTCTCGGTAGGCGAAGAAGAAGAGTGACACGGACGAATTGCAGGTTCAGCGAAAAAAGAGACCATATGGATAGAGCAGCAGTGTGAAAAAGAACCGGAACAGCAATGACGGGTAGTAAGGAACCACTCTTAAAAAAGGGGCTTCCTAGAACCGCAAAAAAGAAAGGCAATGGCCCCGGGAAGCTAGAAGGGAAACGGGAGAAAGGAGGGGGTTCAGGGGAACTTCCTCGCATTCCTTTCGGGGGAAGGCTTAAATTCGGTGCTTCTTGACGCCAGAAAGGACGACGGGCTTGGGAGTAAGAGGGGTATATTGATCTCAAGCCACAGAAAAAGCAGGGACCAAGAGATACAAGATCAAGGGGGGAAAAACCGACGGAGGTACTTGACTTGGGGGGGGGGGAATAAGGATGAGGGCGATGGTTTGCCGTAAGTCGCACATGGGGTGTGAAAAAATGACACGGGTATAGGGGGGAACGATCAGTAAAAGCCAAAGTAGCGATCTTCAAAGACGTGGTGTGGATAATAGAGAAGGGGGGGGCTCAGAGAGTGAAAAAGAGGAGGGGGGAAAAGGGGGAAGGGAGGGCCTCAGGAAAGAGTCCTCGGCAGGAGTTATACGTCAAGAGAGGGGGCATATAAGAAGTGACAAGCTAAATGCCACAACGGGGGAAGAGCGAGAGGGGAGAAGATACAGGAGTCAAACCATTCAAGGGAATTATTTGCAAGATAAAAGAATCCGAGAGAAAAAAAAACGACCTGGAATCTTCATGAAGACCTGCTTTGAAGGAAATTTGAACGAGGAGAAAGGTGGAGAAGAAGAAAACAACTTGGCCAGAAAGAGGCTGGAAAAATACATAGTTTCTCTGCAAGAATAAATTGTTGACTGGAGGGCTTTGTTGGGAAAAAGTAGGTGTACACTCTGCGCGGGGATGATGCAGATCTTCTCAAAACGGGGCGGGGGGGGGAATCAGGAAGAAAACTTGCGGGCAAAGGAAATCGCAATACCGTGAGCGTGGAAAAAGAAGGGAGGGGGCGTTGGGTCTCTCATGGAAACTGACTCGCACCTCAGAGGAACTTAGAAACCTCAGAAAACGCAACGAAAACGACCCTCTCCGAGAGAATACTAAGGAGGAGAAAGAGCAACGTCACTTGCTAAGGACTCTACACTCAACATCTTCCCACGAAACTGAGGAGAAGGGGACATCTCACGAGACGCAAAGGCACCACTCATAGTACTTGACGTAAAGGGACATAAAAACTAACAAATAAAAAGCATATTTGCAGACCGAAGGGCCAAAAGCGAGGGGGGAGTCGTAGAGAAAAACAGGGCTCGCCAAAAAAGCACGCTCTGGAAGAAAAACTGGGACATGGCAAAGGCTCAATGGAAAAGGGGGCCGGGGCTTATCGTTCTGCACACAGAGCTTCATAAGGACGTTCGAAGGGTCCAGAGTACCAAAGTAAAATGCAAAAAGAAAAAGAAGAAAAGATGACTGGCCATTCCTCGATTCCGTCAGCGGACGGCCCCATAAATCTACGAAGGTTTGGTCTTGGACGGAGGACCATTAGCTGGGAATAAGTTCCCAGCATAAAGGGGGAGACTGAAGGCACAACCTGCAGTAGCTCCAAAAACAACTATTATTAGTACATATAGAGAATCTTCGGCGGTGGCCCGGGAAGGGGAAAGGAATGGGGATTTGGACTTAAAGTGAAGGGCTCTTCATCAATTAAGACCAAAGGCTCTATTGGGGGGGGGGGGCTGCTCGTCATGAGGGGGGGAGGGAAAGGCCGAAGGGGAGCATTGAATGGGAATTTGCGTCAAGAGGGACACTGCGGACGGGAGAGGGTGTACAAGCACCCAGCTCACATCTTACAGGGGGGACATCTCTGTGAAAAAAAGGAATTTACATGGGGAAACGATAGGAAAGGTGAGAAAAGGTGGCCGAAGGGGGTCCCGCACGAGCGGCCATTGACAGAAGCAAAACTAGTCTGGTGCGGATTGTGTCGGAGGAACGTCATTATCGGGAGGAATGTTTGTTGGAAGCAGGATAAGGGGAGGGAGGGGGAAAGAACAGAATTGTCTGGCAGTGCAAAAAGAGAAGTGCAAGTCTTGAGCCGTATTCTCGGAAGGAAGTGGTGTGCGGGGGGAGGGTGAAGGCCGGGTCACAGGGGACCGGGGGGGAGGCCTGAACTTATTCCCAGCAACATTATGGAAGATTGAAATCTGGGTTCAGTAAGTCTAGGACAGAAGAACGAGTCGGAGCCAACACCAGCCCCGGGTTTTGGAGGCAATGATCGCAATCCTCCCCTCTCGCTGGACAGAATGTTTGAAACTCATCAATGTGAAAGTAAGGGGCTATGAACGCCAAAACGAACGGTGAAAGGGGGAAATCCTGAAGTATTGCGAAAAGGGTCAAAAAGGTTTATAAAACCAAGAATTATGGGGAAGGAAAATTATTTGGAAAGTAGGGGACTGGGGGAGAGAAGTAGGAAAAGCCACTCAAATTATTAGGAGGGAGGAGGGGGGTTTTGAAAGGTTCGACAACCTCGCGGGAGGAGCAACCTGGGCGGGATGTTCCGATTGATATATCGAAGTTCAGTCCGTATACGCAGCAGTGAAGATCGGAATGATCTATCATGACAAAGGGAGCGGAAACGAACCTATTTTTTGGGAATAAGAGAGCACCGTATTATCAAAAACTTGGGGAGGGGGGGCACGAATTTAGGGAGGAACTTATAGGGGCAAACCGATACAGTACGGTTTTTCATAAATGGCAACGGACCCGACGGGATCCGAGATCGGAAAATCCAGGCACATCACGAAGGGGGGGACAGAAAGTTTGAGCGCATTGGGCGCCGGGAGCGCCGATTACGGGGCGTTCAATCCAAGGGCAGCTACTAATGAGTAAGGATCCAGGGGGGAGGGGAGAGAATGCATTTAAATCCGAAAATCATTTTCAAGGGAGACCCTGGGGGGAAGGGTTAAGTGGATTTTCAAGGTGAGATACACTAGGGAGGGGTACCGGGTGTCCTTTCTACATTCTTTGATTTAACTCCAACAATTAGGGGAACGTCTACATTGAAAGATGAAGAAAGGGAGAAGGGGGAAAAAAAAACCGTTCAAGGAGCGTTGAAATGGTCGTGAAGGGGGGGTGAGTGAGGTCCTCACGGGGGTGTCTGAATATCGGGGGATATGTGGCGACAAGCAGGGAACCGTAATATCCTTGACTGCTCTTAATAGAAAATAGAGCCTTCTGACATGGGCGGGTGGGAGAATCATCTCGGGGGTATTGAAGGTAGTTTGGGAGAATGAGGTTCGAATCTAAAAAGGGACCGGAAGAAGTAGAATAATCGTGTGGGGGTATGTCCTACGAAGCCTGGGTTGGGTTCCCACCCACAAAAAACAAGTTTTAAAAAAGAGGGAAAAACTAAGAGAAAGGAAGATCTACCCTAGGATGGGTCAGGCCGGGGGAAGCTAATTAAAAGCCTATGTGCTGACGATCAGGAACCATGTTGGGGGGGTGTCATCGTCCAAGAGGAGGGATGAGGAGGAGGAGCGACTCTAGACAAAAAACTCCTGAAGGGGGCAGGGAGGGACGCAAAAAGCAACCGTAATTCAGGGGGCCACTCACACTTGTTGTCAAGGAGCACAGGGGGTTTATCAGGGGCATTATGGACATAGTTAGAAAAGGTGACCAGAGGAGAAGAGGGGGAAAGGCGGGGAGGAGGGTCTCCAGGAAGGCCGAACCGTAAAGGGGGGGTAATGGGTTAAGATTGAATTATTATTAGCGGGAAGGAGACTAAGAAGAGATGTGGCATGACCTTTAGCGGATTTCAAGAGTAGAGAGGAGTCTGGGAGAGAGGGGGTCGGGGGAGGTGGGCGTGGCTCGAAAACAACACGTGAACGTTGCCGGCTTAGCTGGCTCTTATTCTTCGGGCGCTTCCAGGGTTTGTCTTCTGGGGGGTCAGATAGGGACCAAAAAGACTCGCTCTGTGTTCGGGACGGACTATTACCCCGGAAATCCTTTGGCCTCTGTCCTCTGGAGCAGATCGAGAGGGAAAACAGCAAAGCGGGGTTTTGCTCATATAAAAGAGGATCCAACCAAAACCTTCTCTGGGGGGGAAGGTCCGGGCAGAATTCAGAAGAGAGAAGTTTTTCTATTCTCTTTATCGCCAGGGCGTTAGTGGGGATCAAAACACGCTCGAGAATCATTGGGTAAGGTCAGAAGAGAAGAATCAATGGAAACCTTAACGGAAGAAGGAATAAAGAGACAGAAAGATGCCTGGTCTGATCTTAGAAGAAAAATGTCCTAGGGGGGAGCAGCAAGAGGAAATAGATAAACAAAAAAAAAAGTTAGAGAAGGAGCTGAAAGAATCTCGGAATTCGTACTATACGCGAGGTCATCCATAGACAATCGGAAAAAATATTTGAAATGAGGTTGGACTTAAGGTGGGATAGTCGAACTGGAACGCAAGGGCTGAGAGACATTGGTAAGGACCAAATTACGAATTCTTCAAAAAGAGTTGAGATAAGATGTCATTTCTGGGGCCATACCGGGAACACAAAAGAGATTGGTGTGCGCTGTCAGGATTTAGCACCCAAGATTCTTTTCCGACGATGTGACAAGAAAAAAAAAGGGGCAACTTATCAAAAGAGGAAGGTGTGGTCAGAGGGGCGGGTCCTAACAAAAACCAAAAGAAGAGATGTCAGAACCCCTAATCTGAAAACCAATAGAAACACAGGGCAGGGGAGCGCCAGTGTCATCAGGACAATCTAAGAAAGGAACACTCTTTTGGCAGAACACGGGGGAGGTTGCGGGTACCGAAACAGTGGAATATTTAACTACTTTATTCCCCTAAGTCAGGGCCGTAACCCAAGAGCAGAACCTAGAGCGAAGTCAGTAAGGAGGACATCCGTGCCATAAAACAAGAACCCATATTTGACAGGTTAGTCCTTCTACAAGCAAACCCAAGAAAAGAAAAAGTAGGGGTCTAACGGGATAACGCTAGCGAGCAAAAGACATGTCTTATCCTGCACAAACGTATTGAAAGAAGGCACTTTGACAAGGGTTACAGAAATTTACTTGCTTGTGAAGAGGAAAAAATGAACCGCGGTTCATAAGTGGAGGTTGGGCTCGCCAAAGGCCTGAGCCATCTCCGAACGCCCCGCAGATTGTGGACGATTAACAACACCAACAGGGGATATCTGTCCCGGCCCGTCTTTTCCGGAAGATCGAAAAAGGAAGAACCAGATCGGGAAGATACGTCACGGCCAGGAACATTACGGAGGACGCGGAAACCAAAAAAGAGGAGGCGCCCAGAGGAAAAAAAAGTTTATAATTCTTATCGAAGAAGTTATTTTATATTTAGGACTCCAGGGGTTCCCCACTCGGCCCTAGGGAAGCTCGATACGAGCTGGAAATAAAAAAAAAAGCAAGGGGTTCGAGACTATCTCTGGGGGGGAAGGAGGAAGCAGTATCTCCGTCTTTATTAAAAAGGCAAAAAAAGCGAATCCGCTACAGAACCCTTTCGGAAGTCCGTGCCATACCAGTCTTTCAACCAAAGGGCACGCGCATTTTTCCAGTTAGAACAACTCTTCACAGAGAAGTATGGAAAGGAGTCCCAAATGGTAAGCATATCAGAACATGATGAGGAAGGAAAGGGGACATCCGTAGGTCGAATCGGAAGCGAAGAGCACAGTAAAATCGCGACACGCAGAGAGGAGACAGGAAGTTATCATGAAGTCCTAGAAAGAATTCTCCCAATCAAAGAAAGAACAATTTCGTAGAGTAAGTGAGTGACTACTTACAGAGGAAGCCATGAAAAACCAGGCTACAAAAAATTATCGTGGAGAAAAACCATACGATGCAGTATTTGACCCCTAGATCAAAAAAGTGGCGTGGGAAGGCCGTACGGGAGCACTTTGGTGAAAAATTACAGGAGATTTTTGGAAATCAGCGGGAGCGAATCGTGTCCAAAGAAAGTTGTTTTGATAAAGAATGAAGACGGATCGGGTAAAACCAAATAGGGGGGGCATCTAATGGGGGGCAGGACTTCAGGAAGATAAAAGCCTCTATCACTGCAGTACGGAAAGATGAGAAGTCAACAATTGAAACAAAAATATTACGGACAAAGGGTGCAGCTCGAAAGAGGGTTTAGGAAGCTTCTATCAAAACGTCGCAATAGTTGAAGGGTGTCTTCCGATAGTCCACTCCAGAAGGGGAAGATTTTCAGGAATGAAAAAGAGGGGGGGGGATCAACATGCTAAGTGTTACAGAAAGGTGAGTTCAGGATGTTGAGCTCGATTGCTTGGGATACGGTTTCTCTCCACTCAGAATTGTTTAAGGCTGGCTTCCGTGTGTGGGAAAAACAAATTCGCGGATTTAGGACCGGCCGAAAAGCGTTCTTGGTATATGATCCCTCTCATCCTTAATAAAAGACTGGGCTGGCAGGACCGAGTGTCCGAGGGCGGGCTTGGGTAGAGCATGTTTAGGTCAATAGAAGGAACCTACTGAACGCCTTAAGAGAAAAAAAAAAGACAGATACAGAAGGAAGGATCATATAAGATAAAAAACGTTGAGACGTCAGCTGGAACGACGTCAGCCCTTCTTCTGCAGCTTCCTCATAAACGAAGCTGCGCGAGAAAAAAAAAAAAAAAGATCGCGAGTGAAAGATCAGGAGATGCGACAACAACTACTCAAATAACGTAAAACCAAAGCATATCATGGACATCCAAGGACTGGCAGGCTAAACGCAGGAGAGCACAATCGCGATAAAAAAAGTAAGTGACCACCCGGGGGTACACGAGAAAGTAACAGGGAACATGTTCCTTGTAGTCTGGGGGAAAAGATTAATGCGAAGAAAAGAGGTTCCTGCGGAAGAAAGAAAAGTAACAATCAGACATTCGGCTTTCCATCCTCTATACCGCCTCGGTGCGCCACCAGCACCAGGAAAGCAGCCTCCTTTGTGACGGTCAGGAAAGAAACTTCGGGTCTCATCCGGCCACAAATGCATTGCGAAAAATGAAGTCACGAATTCAGTATATATCAAAAACAAAAAACTTAGGGGGAAAAGAATAAAGCTGCTGAAGGCGTGCCGGACATGAGGGTTCCGGCTTCTCAATAGGTTCCTTCAGTCAATTCGAAAAAAAAGGAGGAGCGGGATTGGAAACAAATCTGCATAGCGCCTGATGGCCAGAAAGGAAGTGGCACGATCTTCTTTGGAGCGGGCCGAGGACACTGCTACGGCGAGGACTCACTGTGACAGCCAAGCAAAATGACACATCGGAAAAGTTTCTAGACCCCTCTTTTCTATGTGAAAGAGGGTGTCACGATTGAGGGGGGGGGGGGGGGGGGGGGGGGGGGGGGGGGGGGGGGGGGGGGGGGTGTGTTGGGGGGGGGGGGGGGGGGGGGGGTGGTGGGGGGGGGGGGGGGGGGGGTGTGGGGGTTGGTTGGGGGGGGGGGGGGTGTTGGGTGGGGGGGGGGGGGGGGGGGGGGGGGGTGGTTTGGGGTTTTGGGGGGGGGGGGGTGTTGGTGGGGGGGGGGGGGTGGGGTGTCGAAAGGTTGGGATTGGTTTCTTCCTCCTCATAGCTTGCCTTTCCATGCGCACAAAGCGGGGGGTTATGGGAGGTGGGGGGCGCGGGAACAGGATCGCTGAAATGGTGGGGGTTTTGAAAGGAGAGAAATACAGGGGGATTTCTTCCCGCTGAAAGCAGAGTTGGGGGGTAGCTGGGGCGCCATCTAAGGGAAACGGATACGGTACAAAAGATACGGGCAGGAGGTAGGGTTTGGGCGGGGCGTGGGGTCTGGTTAAGGAAGGAAGCGGGTGGAGGGCCAATAGGCGGATCAAGGAACTACCAAAACCTTAATGAAAAAAAAATCGGGGACCAGAATGAAGGGGAATGGCCTAAAGTGAGAGCAGCGGGTGATTATTCAAAACAAAAAGCACTCGGGTTGTGGAATAGGAGGCATCCTCTAATTGGCACGAATGGGTTGAAAAACGGACAAGCAAAAAAGGGATTAGTGCGAGCACCTAGTTAAAAAAGCAATACGGGGCGCAAATCTGAAAAAGAACACCACAGGTAATCCACTTCTCCGGCGGGTGATCACATCCCAGCATTATTGTAAAAGAGGAAAGAAAGGGGGGCGCTTGTGGAGGTATCTTCATCCAAAAGACGGAATTTTAGCTCGGAGATGGTTGGGGAGACAGAGAAGTATCAACAGGGGCAACCCGTTTGCAATTGAAAAAAAGATTGGTCCTGTCCTTAAGATATGATAAACCGGGCCTCTAAAGACGAACAGTGCCCGCGGTAGAGTACCACGACTCTAACCGTCTCTTCAACCTATGTGTGTGTCGCGATCACCCAAGCCTTTAAAAACAAAAAACGTTGACTGTAGACTTGTAGAGACGTAGGACTGAAATTGACAACCGAAATACCGTCAATGGGGTCAACATGTGCGCGTACGAAATCCCGCAAACGAAAGCACCGATCAGGAGGACCTCCCACCCAGGAAGAAGGATGGGGAGCCCCTATGGTTGAGCGCAGGGGGGGTGACCTCGGGCGCGCGGCACTGGGCCTGACCGTGAAAGTCAATTCGCACTTCAAGCCCTTTTGACGAAGAAGGAGTGACGAGACGAAGGAAAGGAAACAGCATTTAAATTTAGAACCCGGTAGTCCGCCTGCGGGGAAACAAAAAGGGGGGATCGGGAACGGGAAATCCTACCCAAGAAAGAATGGGAAAGTGTCAGTGACGACGGCAAGGGCCGGGATGGCGGGACGCAACAAAGGGCGGCGCAATGACTATTAAGGGGGTATAGTCGTGGTGAGCGGCCTTTGTCAAATGCGGTCCATGCGGTTAAAGAGTGGGGGGGGCGGGGAACAGAACTTGGTCGGCAACCGACAGGGGTTGTAGCTCCCGTTCAGGGAGTCAGGGTGTTGAACTTATCGTACCAGCGGACGGCAGAACATTGCTTGGGCTGGAAGAGGGGAGACTAGGAAGTTATAGATTCAAGGAAAGGGAAGGAGGCGGAGAAAAAATAAAGTCTTCAGGGTAAAAATCACTTGGGGGGTAATGGGCCGCAATCTTTTTTTACTCCATACAGCGCCGAAAGTCCTGAGCACTAAGAAGACGGACGGAGCGGACCCTGGGTGTGAAGTCCGTCTCAAAGAACGTGAAAAAAAAATCTGGGCCCGTCTACGAGAAGGGAAACTTGGTGGAGGGAAAAGGCGGAGGGGGGGGATTGATCGTCCGTGTTCTCGAAAAACACACAAAATCCTTGGGACGCGCTTTGAGTGGAGAGGAAAGAGGGCTCGAAGGATTGACACCAGGGGAAGAGATTCTGCTGAACACGCATTTGGGGCGACCCGAATGCGCTAGTGTCGGGGGCCACGGTCGCAAGTGATTACCGGAACAAAAGGGGGTGTGCTTCGTTTCGGGAAAAGGAAATTGGTTTAGTGGGGGATGGCGGGGACGGGGGATCAAATAATACGACACTAGGTGTGAGGATTACCTTGGAGAGGCGACGACAGACCAAAAGCATGACCTCGTAAAGCAAGGGCTGTTGCTGCTGGCTCAAACGCCACTTTGAAACAGTGGCAACGGAGGGATGTCGCATCCTGATGAGGGCGCAAAGGGGGGGGGATTTCGGGGTTGGCTCCGTTCTACGGGCCACGAGACATCTAAAGCTGGGTACCCCTCTCTTCCCACAGCACAGGGTACGGGGGCCCAGCGGGGGGCACGCTTTTCCTAAGGAAAGAATCATCGCTGGGTATTTTCAAGAAAATACGGAAAAGGGAGGGATCCACACCTTCTCGGTTGGGACAGGGGGCAGGCACTAAGCAATGAAGAGGCCCGGTGCTCTGCAGAAGGCGGTTTGGGGCGTAAATGGATTATAGAACAACCGGCTTGAACCATCGTGTCGTGTCAAAACTTACAAACTGCATCAGAATGGTCGGGACCTACTATTTAGCGGATGATAAAGGTATCGTACTACTTTAAGGGTTTAACCTAAAGGATATCGGTCATAACAACCACTGAGGGATTTAAAAGAAAAAAAAGGGGTATCTTGCTCAGAAAAGATATGAGGCCGAGCTCGTACCCTCAAAGACAACCAAAACATAGGGATTAAGTTATGAGAGAGGGAGGTCAGTTTGCGTAGGTTGGAAGAGTGGGGGGACGGAACTAAGGACGATGCAACCATGTGCGATAACAAAAATACGCATGGGACAGAACATAACTTTCTCTCATATGCATGGACTTCGGCCGGACCTGCTAGAGAAAGGGGTGGGAGAAGTTTTCAGGAAAACTAAACAAAATGCTGGGGGCCAACGATCGATAAAAGCAGGACATCTGCCCCGTATAACGGTCGTTGGAAAGGCTGAGGCCGAACCAGCTGGAAAGGGTCGGAAATATGAAACACCCCAAAAGAGGGCGGAGCCAGAAGTTCATCAGATACAGACGCCGAACGTCCACCACGGTGTAACACGTGGCTTTTTCAGACCACCAAACAAGCCCTCGACACGAGGCCTGGAGCTTGCTAAATGCCGAAAATTAGCCAAAAAAATACGGTCATACACAAACTCGGAGTGTAGTAATGCCGCGAAGAACTGCTAACAATAACCCCATAGTTAAGGGGGTTGTCACGGGGTGCTCCGCGGGAAAAAGAGCACAGAGACAAGCCGGAAGACAGTAAATGGCTAAAGAGCTAGCAGCCGTCTTCGCCGCACCACAGGTGGGGGTCTCAGCGCGAATGTGAAAAAAAAAATGTTATTGACAATGGACTCAAGCGGTTTGGCTGCTAACTAAACGTCTCGCCAGTGGGGAGGGTGAGATAACCTTCCAGACAAAATCGAGAAGCACGACATAACCTTTGTCCGATGGGAACACCGACCCAAGAACTCGGAAAGGTGCCATCTTTGACTAGAGGAGCGGGGACCGGGCCGTAACAGATCGGTGGCCCGTCTCCGCCGTCGTCTCGTGCAGGAAAGGCGAACTCTGTACAAAAAAGACGTCTTCGACCATAGTCAAAAAAATTTTTCAGGTTCTTATCTGAAACAACGAGGTCATATTTTTTAAATCGACATCACCCGCTCCCGGTGAGCTCTACTCAGCCGAGCTTCCAGCCAAAGCTAGCGACGCTAGCGGGGGGGCCGATAAGGACTAAACACCCCCCCCCAAGCAGGATAGACGGCCCAGGGGGAGGCAGCGAAAATCTAAAAGAAGGGGGCCTAATACCTTCCGCCGCAATACTCTTACACGAATGGCGCGCAGGTGCTTTCGCGAAAACCGCTAAACCGAGAGAGGTATGAGAAAGCACGGTGCGTCAAGGAAATATCAAGACACAGGTAGGACGACCAACTTAGAGGACGTAAGCGGAAACGGAAAATAAGCACGTGAACGGAAACTCGGCCCCCGAATAGGGAACTTGAGGGAGGTTCAGAGAATGCACCAGCCAAAAAAGGTCGAAATCGATCGTAAACAGATTTACTTCGCTAAGTGGAGGTAAACTCAGCCAGATACGCGACCGGAGGTAAGCCACATGGAAAAAACATTCTCTTATAAACCTCTTAGGGCTGGGGACTTTGGGGATGGTCCGAACTAGAATCGGCACCTCGGTTCGGGAGGGGCCGTACAACGCGTTTATGAAAAAAAGGACGTGTAGGGTGTTGAAAGCGATCACAGCAATATCGGAAGTCGGGGTTCCAGGAAGTGGGTTTTGGATAGGGAAGTTACGGCGATTAAGAAATAAGGGGGAGTAGTCGATGCCATGAAGCCTCACCGGACCGAGATTACGGCAACGATCGGAGATGCAGCAAAAAGTTAAACAATGCGCCATCTTAGGCCAACGGGTGCCATGAGCGAGAGGTGAAGGGAGACAATCGGGGAACAAGGTCGCCGGGGGAGTGTGGCCTGCCGATTATGCCACCGGAAGGGGTCAAATTGGAGGGCTTGAATACGAAGGGTCAGAGGAAAGCACCAACGGGGAAGAATCATAGGGGAGGTCAGGATGGGGGGAAAAAAACTACTCAGAGGTGACTCGCCTATATCAGTTTGCTGATGGCGGGCAGGTTTGGTGTCACACCAAAAATGGACAAGAGACTTCAGCCGGTATGATTCTAGAATTGGAGCCAAAAATCTTTCTGGTTGGGTGGATCATGAATCAAGAAGGAAAGCTGTCTAACATAAAGAGGCAACAGACGGTCCATAGAATTAATGTGGGCGTGTTGGGGTCGGATCAGGTGAAAATCTAGCATAGGGCAACAGTGTAACGTCGGAAAAGCCTGAAAAATAGCACCAAGGAAAAAACAAGCAAACGGGGAATGAAAACCGATATCTACAGGAGCCAACGTGGCACATGTGCAATGGAGAAAGGTCCGAAAAAAGGCTGTCTTCAAGAAAATCCCGGGGGGCCCTGACTCAAACCTACTGGAGAGACACGAGGAACGTCCCGCGAAAACTACTCAATACCGAACCCAGAAGAAAGGGGCGCTGGAAAATGGCAAAGCTATGAAGCGGCGGAAATGAAAACTCTTCAAAGCGGGAAGTCAACCGGAAGATCGGGAAAAGGGATTAGTAGAAACTGGGGGGAACATTTACAGCTGGTCCCATTGGGGAGGAGGTCGTGGGCAGAAAACGTCACTAACTGTGCACTCGGAACCGCCACGACAATTCCCAGTCGCAAGCAGGAAGGTAACGCAAAAGAAAGGATCTGTCCCTCGACAAACCAGACCTCGACGAAAGGGGGGATGCCTGTTGCAAGCACCCCGGAAAAAAGGACTTAGCAAGCAGACAAAGCATGTAACGCTTCCCGTTCACGCCTTCATCATATCGCGAGAAAAAACGGATGAAAAGGATTAAAGGATGGAGCTGCCGGAATGGCGGTCCGGGATCGCTGAAGTCATGCAAAAATCGAAGGTAGAAGGAACATTCATCCGAGAAGGAGGAAGCGGGAAATGGGGGTTTTGGACTCGGATATCCTAGAGGATATGGCAAGGGCCCGGCCTGGCCTAGATGCTGGTGAGGGGAGTGGACGGGACAGTCACGTATTCGACTTAACAATACCCCCAATTACACCGGGTCCAGGTAGAAGAGTTGCAGGATGTGAAAGCGGTGGTCAAATCCTGTTGATCGCGGCTGTGGCCGAGCAAATTGTTGGAGGCTAACTACGAGGAGCTTGCCCAGGCAATCTCAACTCATGAGGTATGTAGTGTGGGTCGCAGGAAACGTCAGGAGCCTAGTTTAAAAGAGCGCTAGGGGGGGTTTGGAAGCGTTGCTAGAGTAATCTTAAGAAAAAATGGGCGGAAGGCTAAAGCGGACGTGGCAACGTGCCTCGTATCGATAAAAAGGCGGGAATTATTCTAGGTGCGTGTTGCTATTTGGGAACTTCTTGGAGGACGTTTAAGACGGGCCAATGATTGGCCTTAACTTATCTAACAAGCCAACATTAATGGAGAAGCTTGGACAAGACCGAGGTAAGGAACACGTCGGAAAGAAATATCCACGGATAATGGTCACAACACAGAGGTGTTTTGGAAAAAGATCTCTCCTCACAACGCGCCGTAGATGACACGAAGGGTGTGAAAAAAAAAAAAAAAAAAAAAAGTAAGCAGACTAAAAGGTGATTAAGTGAAAGAAAAGTATTTACTCCTTTCCAGCACTCGTATCGCAAATACTGCCACGGGCCCCGGAGGGGGGAGAGAACTTGAGACAACGGTGAGCACATCCTAAAAGAGTAGGATGCCAGTGATTCACTTTGACAGGCGGCGCTGTGCGGTCGTAACCAACTCTTGGTGGGAATTGGCGAACGAGGGGGGAAAAAAATCCGAGAGAGGTTCGACAAACGGAGTCGAGGCAAAGGGGGGGGGGGGGGGGGGGGGGGGGGGGGGGCAGTAAGAGGGGCCGCGTGGTGATAATCTCCTACGCGGGGCCTAGACGCGCTTCAAAAGCAAGAAGACGGGAAAAGGAGCACTCATGAAGAATGAAAAACACGACTAATGTGGTGGGCAGCGGAACCGCTTCTCTCTGATCAAAAAGTCTGAACAATTAGCTACGGGGGGGAGGAAACTCGGTACCGATAAGGTCATGTTGTTAAAATCAAAGTGGCGACGGAGGAAATCCCGAACGGGCCGAAGGAGAACTGAGGCAAATCCCCAAAGGCCAGTCTCTTGTTGAGACAAGCAAATTTGTAACGCAAGGGGGGTGGGGGGCTAAACTCGGCGCGGCATAGGATTATGATATTCGCGAAGCAATTCCGCGGGGTCGAGACCTGGGGAGGTGGGAAAGACCGTCGGGACCTATTGAAGAAAAAAAATCTCCTACTGGCTGGCAGAAGGGGCCAGGGCCTGCGGATGAGGGGGATTAGCGGACAAGGTGGGAAACTGTGGGGGTCACGTGAAAACCATTATGCATTATTGCTTACGCAACACTTGCGGGCTCAAAGTAAAGAGGAGATGTGTCAGGGGGGTGGGAACCGTTGCAATACTTCTAGGGAAAGAAATAGGTGGGGCAGGGGGAGGCGAAGGGTAGTCGGCAACAAGAATTGATTGAGGACTCCCAGAAGGCCGTAGATCAAGTTTGAATGATCGGTAGCCAACTAGCGTGCGAGAAAAGGGGAATTGCGGCGCGATAGAAGGAGAGAATTCAAAGGCGGGGACAGGGGAGGATGGATCTAACAAATTCCGTTCGGCCGTAAAAAAAGTCTGTGTTGGGGAGGGAATGGCACCGTGTGGGGTCCGCGTCCAAGAACTTCCTGAAAGAACTAAGCGGGCCGTATACGTACCTTAGAGGTCCGATAGAAAACACAACAACCACACCCCCCCGAGCAAAGAAGGGGGTCAGAAACGTAACGAGCGACCATTTGGGTGTTTCATCTCAGAGAGGGCGGGGATGAATATTGGCTAGAAAGACCGTTGGACGGACGACGCACCACGACCAAGTCCATGGCGGCGTCGTCTGGAGGGCGGAAACATTCAGCGTCAATCAAGTTTGTCCCATGGCCCAAATCTGAGGAGACAAAAGAAGGGTGTGTACCCCTGAGTGAATAGCTAGCGGGTAGCCACGTTACCGAGAAGTATACCGGACTTCGAGGATGGCGGGGTCGCTTCAAGAACAGGGAATATGTTGGGGGGAGGTGGTAGTGCAAGGGGCGCGTCCATGGAAAAAAAAACGAACTATCGAGTTTAGAAGGAAATTTCGATACACGATAAAAAACTGCGGGGACGCAATTCATTACCTCTTCGCCAGGAAGTAAAAGTGCTCGACCCTTGGAACGCGTGGGAAAGTCGGCTTGTAGGATCGGAGGAAAGTGCCGCGCAGAACTGGGGGGATGAAAGGGGGGGGGTTTCACGTACGATCAAGGGATTCGCTCTTGGTTCGGGGGCCGGCGATGAAAACCACCGCAATGTTGAGACGTGGCCCCGCCTGGGGTCGCTGGTTGCTCGATCGAGCGGAACAGAGAAATTGGGTGGGGGAGCAAGAGAAAAGCTGGAGCCCCTCTAGGGGGGGAACGGGAAAAGGGCCGGGAACAATGCACTGAACGCACTTTTTCCCTTCACTTCTCTTGAGCAAAAGGCGGATTTGGTGCAGCTAAAATGGAAAAGAAGCAGGTCGTTGAGATCGAAAGACATGTCCCAACCACTGAAAACTGCAGAATAAATTCGTGACAGAAAATGTCTTGTATAAGGTAAGTAAGAATGGGCCGGATTATGAGCAATACGAA
>Ga0179593_1639891_pt1 | contig 19534 bp, 29 predicted proteins | sample CZODoug2_1_08_16_FD_185931 | JGI IMG/M metagenome (GOLD analysis project Ga0179593, IMG submission 185931) | Vadose zone soil fungal communities from Angelo Coast Range Reserve, California, USA - CZODoug2_1_08_16fungal (PacBio error correction) | ecosystem: Environmental > Terrestrial > Soil >...
ATACCACATGGCAGGCAAATGCACAGGCGAGCGCGCCGTGAACGAATTCCGCAAAAAAGAAAAAAGACCATCAGCCCGTCGTATAACGAGGAGGGGAGGTCGGGGAGGGGGTGCGGCTCACAAAGGGGATGCTCGATCTAATGTTGAAAAAGCGAACTGAAAAGGTTTGGAACCCCGTGAGACCTTATTCTCACAGCGACCCTGGAAAAGAGAAAGTCCGGCCATTGCTCGTGAAAAGAAGAAAGAAAAAAATCCTCTGAGGAAGCAGGTGCAAATACCGAGGGACATAAACCGCCGGAAGAAAAAAAAAGTGTTACCACCGCGAAAAGGGAGAAAACCTAGAAAGGAGGAGAGGGGCGCAGATAGTCCTCCATAGGGAAACCCTAAAGATCATTCCACCCATCGGTGGATGGAAAAAAAGGTTGATAGAACCGGGAAAGGAGGAACTCTTTATCGCGGGAAAAAAACGATTGCAGGGAAGAAAAACCCTCATCAATTTAGGTAAACGGACCCACTAGGGGGGAGAACGCTTGCTCTACGAGAGTGGGCAGAAGGCGCCCGGCGCTCGATTTTGGAGGAGGCTTGGGAGGGCTACCGCGGCCATGAAAAACGCCTGCGTGAAGCTTGAAAGAACTTGACGTCACGCGAGGAAACGACGTCAGCTAAGAGAATAACGGAACCGAGGATCCATCGCCACGCAAGGGGTGCGAAATCTCTTCCGAACGAGGGTGGACAGAGAGTAAGGGGGGGTTGTTCACTTGAAAGAAAAGGTTATTGTGAAAGCGCCGATTTGAGCCCCTCTCGCGTCGCCGAAGGTCAATGTCAGGTCTTAGCCTTCGCCGAGCACTCTCGGGGTCCACTCTCGCGGTTTCGTCCAGGTCGGGGGTCGGAGGTGGACGACCCTACTAAAACGCGAGAAAGGCAATCACAAGGGGTGCGGCTTGAAGATCTTACATCACATCGAAGAAAAGAGGAACAAAGTGTCGGGGACGTGCAGCGGCGCGTCTTTAATGCGGCAAAACGCACGGCATCATCGGCGCCAGGGGACTTCCTTAGCAGCCGGAGGGTGTCCAGCCCAAAAGTCCAAGGATTTAGGCGGTGGAGGGGAGGCTAAGAGACAGGCGGCCAGAGCGGTGCGGGGGGAACGCTGTCGTCTTCCTCGAAATGCTTGAACTTCAAGTCTGCGAAAAAGGCGTCGGGTGAAGAAGAGGGACGTTCTGCGGGGGCCAATCAAGGCAAGCGTCCAGCGTAAAACAGGGGAATTGTATTTCAAAAAAAAAAGAGGGGGAGTCGAGAGGAGGAACAATCGTAAATACCGTCGTCTTACAAGGCGTCACACCTACGGGAGAGCAGGAAGAATTGTACTGGGGGGAAAGTTTCCCGGGCGAGCGAGAAAAAGTTACCGGAGGATCATTCTCAAGGACTGGCAGCACAACGCCCTTGACGGTGCGCAGTCAGCCAGGAAGGCCGGCCAAGGCTGGCCTTCATGACAAAAAGGAACCTAAGGGTTACCCTCCGGAGTGAGGGGGGTCCCACCGCCACCCTTCACTCTCGGGGCGCGTTTGGAGAGGAAAAAACAACAAGCGTCTCTCCCGAAAAAGGTAACACCCGGCGAGTATCAATCGCGTAAAGGGGCCTGCCCAAAAGTGCGGAAGGCACACATTTTCGGCGGGGGAGTCTCTTGAGAACGTCGTGCAGGGGAAAAAGGGGACACCGAGAAGAATGCTCTTACTTGCAAGAGAAGACCTTTAAGCGAAGGGCTTGGCTTAAAATGGAGCCAAAAATTTTTTTGGAAGACCGTCCAAGGTCCTCGACTTGAGGAGATAGACGAGGGCATGGCTGAAACGCTTGCAGGGGGGGGGGGATACAAGGGTCGTCAGACGCGAAAAAAACGGGACCGCTCAGACAAGCTTTCATATATAAAGGCAAGAAAATGGAAAAGGGAAAAACTCCTCACTAACGATCTGGGGAGAGGAAATAAAAAAAAAGAAAGTTCATCTACGATCCCCATGGGGAAAAGTCGAGTTTCTCGATAGGGCCGGAGCTTTCTCACACATGAGAAAGCACCGCAATTTCAAGTCACTGTATCACCATAAAGAGGGGGGCAGAAAAAGAAGCAAACCGGGAGAAACAGTCTGATCCGCGAAGGAAAGAACGGATAGACAGGGGGGCGTCCGCGTCGCGAGAATGTATCTTTAGTAACTGAAGGGGAGGAAGCGAACGATCAGGGGAGCTTTCTAGACGAAAGAGAACTGGTTCAAAGAGAGAGAGTTGCGAAAAAAGACCAAAAAGGCGTTACTCGGGATCGGTAGGATCTCCTCCTGGGGGGGGCGTTTTGTAAAAACTTCTCCTTTTAAGCGGAGCCCATCATACTTCCTCGATTCGGTGGGGGAGAAAAAAAGGCCCTGAAAAAGAAGTTCTCTTCGGGGGAAGGGAAAGTACCGGGAGAGTTTTAAAGAAGGTCAATATCGGGGAAGTCAAGTTCCGTAATTAAGGGTTTGATATTCTGGAATCTAGAAGGGAGGGGGGGTCCCCCGTTGTGAAGGAAACGCAGTTCCTACAATGAAAAGGATGTATCACCCACGGAGGGGGTGCACTTACAATCCTCCAAAAAAAGCCGGGCTTCTTTCTCTCCAAAAAGGAAAGCGATTCCGAAAACGGTTGAAGGGCAGAACTCCCTCATATAGGAGAAATGCGCGGGGGAAGGGAGTAAGAATCGCGAGTAAAAAACGAGGGGACCATGGGGAAATCAAAAGTGCTTTTAAAAGAAAAAATGAGCATGAAACCGCAGGGGTGGACAGCAAAAGGAAGTCCTTGGGGTCTCGAGAAAGGGTTCAAATCTCTTGAATCGGGGGGAGGATCAGCAGACCCAACCCCCTCTAAGGTGCGCAGCTTTTGGACAGTTTGTGAAGAGAGAAAGGGGATCAAACCCGCAGGGAGTGCTGGAGGGGGGCTTGGGGGTTTAAGACTCATCAAGACCTCGTAGGGAAGCTCTTTTTCCAGCCGGCAGAGGAGGCACCCCCACGCTTCCCTTTCCTAGATCTGGTTCGGAAAAGGCCGGAAGGGGGGCCTCCGGGTGTTCTTTCCCGGCCCCGTACGGGGGAATCTCAAAAAAAGGTCCGATCCCTCACCGGCAAGCACGGAAGGCAGAAGTTTCCGCTGAACGCCGCAAGGAAGGACCATTGAAGATGAAAAAAAGCTAGGAGAGTCGGCGAACAATACGACCAGAGGGGAAGAAATTAAAAGAATACTACTGGGAACTGTGCAAATTGGGGACTTGTGGAGGGAGGGAACCATCCTCCATAAAGTCCACAAATATCTCTAACCAGCCCCAAGGCGGAGGGGTCTTCATAAATTCGAAAGGTCAATCAAAGCTTCCTAACGGGAGGGGGGTTCACAAAAAAAGGGGGGAAAAAAAGATCTTTAGAAGGGGGAGGGGGCGTGTTTTTCTACTCCTAAAACTGAAAAGGGCTCTTTGCTTGAGGGAAAAAACGGAAAGGGTCTGGGAAAGAGGGAAGGTCCCCTCTCTCCTCAGGCTCGAAAGGGGTTCAGCGGAGGGGGGAAAACCGCATCTGAGACACGAAAAGGCACCTGGCAGCTAACTTGAGGGTCTCGGAAAAAAGGCACACATGGAAAGAAGAGGGAAGGTTAAACAAGTCTTGGGCAAGAGCACCAAAGGAATTGCGGAGGGGACCTGGAAAACGCGCTGTAAGGGGGAGGGAAAAAGAAGAGAAAAGGCGAATAATGGCAGAGGGGGAAAAAAGTGGGGGAAGGGAACATCTGTAACCGAAAACACCGGTCAAAGGAGTGAAAATCCATAAGATTCAAACGCCTTGGTAAGGTTCAAGAGAAGCATCTTGGGAAGATAGGAAAAAAGATGGTCTCTTTGAGGGGGGCTCTTATGAAGCCTGGGAAGGGGGGAAGCTGACGAAGGGGGAAAGCGCTTACGTCAAGTGGCCGCTGGAAAAGAAGGAAAGGCACATGGCCCGCTTTCTCCAGGAAAACGCACTCGGAGAGAAGACCATCACTAAAGAGGAAAAAAATCGTGAAAAGAGAAAGTTAGTCCCTCCGGGGGGAAGGGGGGGGGTTGCAGGGAAAGGGGGGGGGGGGGAAAAGGGGGGGGATCTAACTGCAGAGAAAAAGAAAGGAGGGAAAGGAAGTGGCAAAGGTTTCTTCAGAAAAGAAAAAAAAAAATCATTCCAGAAAGGTGGGTCGATCTTGTGGGAAGGGACAGTCAAAGAGATTTTCAGAAAGGGAGAGCGGTGGAACAATTTCAACGGACTGGTCCTAGGAGGACGGCTTTCAGCTTCTTTGCGAAAATCGGAAGGGCTTGCGGAAGGAAGAGTGTCCTTAAAATGGGGGGGGAAGTCAAGGGGAAAAGAGTTTAGAATACTTACAAAAAGAGGGGTCTCTTCCAAGATAGGTCCTGCAACTTCCTATAAAAGGGGGGTTTATTATTTTTACGAAGAAAAAAAGAACCTCTGATCTCAAAGGGGGAAAAGGTTATCGAACGGAGGGGAGCGAAGATTTCAAGGACTCCGCTGAGGGGATTAGGGAAAAGCAAATGTTTTCCGACAACAACAACCCCTTCTTAGGGGGGGGGACGTCCCAGAGGGGAAGTGGGGAGAGGCGTCTCCGTTAGGATGAAACGCTTCCTCGGTCAAAAAAGATAACTCAATACAAAGGGGTAAAAAGCTCGGTAGGTTCTTCTCTTGGGATTGCCAGCCGCAAAGGTAAAAGAACGGAAAAGTTGGCCGTCGCCTTGGGGGGGTCTCAACGAGAAGGGGGGGGGCCGGCAAATAAATAGGATGAAAAACTGAATCAACCAACCTCGCAAAGGATGAAGGACTTTTCCAAAAAAATGCAAAGAACGGCTTCGGGTTGTTGAGAAGCATGAAAGAAAACCGCGAGACAATGTGCGCAAGCGCCATCTGAAAAAAAATAAGTCAGGAGAAGAGGTCCAGAAAGGAAAAGAAAAAGGGGGATTTAATAACCTTTCCCAAGGGGAGACGGGATCAGAAGGGGGTGAGAAAAGGGACGACCACACCGAATTTCATTGAGGGGAAAAGTGAAGTTTAAAAAGGGAAGGAGAGGGCTCGAAGGGAGGGAGGGAGGGCGTCTATCAGCTCCCGGGGGGTTTCGAAAGGGGAGGAGTAATGCCCTTGCTACCCCGACCGAAAGTCAAGTCACTTGAAAATCCAGAGAGGGAAAAGCGCGTCCTTCCTGAACAGGGTGAAAAAAAAGGACCTTCTCCGATCGAAACTGGAAGCAGGACAAAGGCCGGGATGAAAATTTTCCTATAACATGGTGGGAAAGCGTCTTATTGTGGTGAAAAAGGGGGGGGCGAAAAAAAAAAAGTCCGCCCATATAGGGAATGGGGTTGACTCGAAAAAGAAAAGGGGGGAAAAACTTCAACCAAAAGGGAAAACGCGGCGCGTTTTCGGCGCGCGCCAAAGAGGGGCGCGAATTTCCCTACTGGGGAGGGTTTTTGGGAGAAAGGAATGACTAAAAGGGAGGAAGCAAACTCTTCGGGGAAAGATCGGACCGTCCTCCTATGCGCGGAACAAAGCCGCAAGGAGGCGGAGTCCAAGCCCGTACTAGAAAGAGAGAAGGGAAACGCCCTCTTCCATTATGGGAGAAAGAGTCTGAAACCAAAAAGAAAAAGGGGGACAGATCGGCACGCGTTGGATGGGCACGGAGATAGGGGGGGGGGGGTGTAGACGGACTGAAAAAGGCCTTCCATGCCGCAGGTAGGTAGAAAGTCTGGTGGCACGTGGGTATCGAAAACCACACTTTTCCAAGAGGTGATTCTTGAAGGGGAAGAAAAAAAAGAATCTCCCTCTGGGGAATGTATCGCCTAATCAGACCAACATCGGGGAGAACAGGAAAAAAACGGCTTTATTATAAAAGGTTAGGGAATATAGGGTTCCAGGGCAAGAAACCTCCTCTCTCTGGAAAACTGAGCATGGAAGGGGAAGGGTTCTCGTCGAGCAAGAGGAAAGGGGCCCCTTTCAGTTGCAAAATCCGTGAGGGCCCTATCTGGGACTTGGGAGGGATTTCCACCCAGAAAATGGGGACTCTTTGAGAAACACAATGCTAAAAAAGCTCCCTCCCGCGCGCGGGTAAAAAAGAGGGCGGGAGAAGAATCACATGACGAAGGAGGGAGTTGTCCATACCCAGCGTGTGAGGAGCCATTTTACCAAGTATCGGAAGGGAAATCGTCCAGGAAAGAAAGGAGGAGGGGACTTCCAAGCTTCTAAAAAATGAAAAGGGGGTATTATTGAGGCCAAACAACAAGGGGGGATTGAAGGGAAGGGATTGTGCGGAGAAGCAAGCAAGGGGGCTTCGATTCTGAAGAGACTCTTGAATATGGGGGGGGGGGGAAAGGCTCGGAAGTTTCTGCAAGACTGGGAAAAAGAAATTCATCATATACAAAAGAAGAAAGAAAAAGAACTTGCCCGCCTCACTCCGAGGACGGGAACACAGCAAAGGCAGGTAAACTCTACTCGACGAGCACCATGAGAAGAGGTACTAAAAGAAAGCGGCAGAGGAGCGAAAAGAAAAGACTAAACGCACCGCACGGGAAAGAGAAATGGGATCACCATAAATCATTGGAGAAGGCGAGGAAAAGATGCGATCCGCTTTCCAAACTGCGTCGGAAGATTGATAATCTGTGATCGCGTCGAGGAGAGAGATGGGAGCGATAAAGAGGAAGTCACAAAGAAAGGCTGATCGCCTGGGGGGGCAGAAAGGGAAGGGGGCTTTCATCGTCCTTCGAAACAGTGAAAAAAATGGACCCGGGACGGTGCTTTCGTCCAGAGGTGCAAAGAAGCTCCTGAGGGCTTATTCACTGAGAGAGAAAGACCTATCATGTTTCTCGGGAGGCACGGACGGATGATGGTTGTTTCCCGAGTAGAGGGGATTCGGGCAAGGGAAGCGGGGTGGATATTCGAAAGGGGGAGACCAGGGCTGAGGTCTGCGGTCCAGAATGCCAAAGGAAAAATGAGTAATCAAAAAAGAAAATTGGGAGCATAGGCTTCTCGACAAAGAAGGAAAGGATCTGTTGGAGGAAAAAACAATGTTGCGTTTGGGAAGAACGCCCTCATACCCTCGAAGGGAACTTAAAGAAGGAACCAGGTGGCCCATGCGCAAACGCGCAGCACGAAGGGTGTCAAATGGGACAGAAAAAGACCTTTGGGGGGGTCGGATTCAAAAAAAGGGGGGGAAGGGAAACTCGGAGGACGCGGGAGAAGTGTTACCAGCGCGGGCGGGGGAGGAGCGTTGAGCATGTTGTGAGAAACCATCAATGGGGAGGGTGGGGGGAAAGCGAGATTTAACAGCCGAGGTGTAAAAAAGAGGGGGGAAGCACAGCGCGCACTGGGAAAAGAGGTCAAACTTAAAGAAGGGAATTCCGTCGGGGCGAACTAACCTGGGAAATTGTAGGAAAAAAGATTCTCAACCGGAAGACTCGAACGGCGCGGGCCTCTCACGTCGCTTCGGATAGCAGGTTCCGGGGGAAGTTAACGGAGCGGTTTCGGGGTCCGGGGGAAGGTTGTCTCGTCGAAAAACACTTTGAGGGGAGTGGGGAAAGATTACGCGAAAATGTTTCCTGGGCGTAAAAAGAAGAAAAGGCAAAACCCCGAAGAAATAGGGGTGATTCATAAATTAGTCCTCGAGGGGGGAAGGTTCCTACTAATTGAGGGACCATCTGGGAAGGACGGGGGGGGAGAAAAGATCCCTCCATAGGGGTTCGTGACGAGGGAAGGATACTTTATTGATCTGGGACGGTCAGGGGCTAAAGGGATGCTTCTGCTGGAAAATCTTCTAATGAAGGGGGCACGCGGGGGGGGGGAAGGGGCTGACGCTTGTTCTTTAACAAAAATATTAGAAGAAGAACCAGCCACCGAAGGGTTAACACAATGAAAGCAGTTAGGAGCAAGACGCGATGTCTTCTCCGGAGTGGTGTTTAGGGGAAAAAGGGTGCTCCATTCTACTGAGGGAAATTACCTAGCTGGGGGGAGAAAAAGCTCCTTTGACAGAGTCGGGAGAAATAACCTGCACTACCCCAAAGAGGGAAGTGGTTATCTTCATCTATAAAACGTGTCGCAGGGGGATAAGAGCAAGGGGAACCCGTACACCTGACGCGCTGGGCCCTTGAAGAGGAGAACAAGTGAAAATGGCCTTTTGCACAAGCGGGGAAGAATCAGCCAAGACTCAGAAAGGAAAATCGATCAAAAAATCTACGCAGCACGGGGGGGAACACCCTCAGAAAGCTGGGGTCTCGAAGGTTATTCCCCTCCGTTTAAAAGGGACGCAATTAAAAGTCAGGGTGTGGTCGGGGTTAAAGGGCTCTAACTTCGAGATACACGCTTCATCAAACACGGGGAGTTCCTCGGAGATTTTCAGGATTGGGAAGAAGCGTGTTTCCCATGGGCGGGAAAGAGGAAAAAAAACAAGCTGTTGTTTGGAAAGGAAATGCTCCGTTTTAAAAATTGAACCGGAGGGGAAACCTCGGTAGGTGCAAAGCGGGAACGTTTAGGAACAAGTGCTTCGCACCAATGCCGGACTGAAAAAGTTATTTTGCAGCTGCGCGACAACGCAAAAGTTCTCGTTCCAAACCATAAGGAAAGAGCGGATGGAAATGGAAGGGTGAGAAACATCGCCGACCGCGAGCGCAAAAAAAATTGTATTTGCTTGGAGAAAGGGGTCAAGGGCACAAAAAAGGAGCGCGAAAAAAAAAAAGGAGGGGGTCATTTTTCATGCCGGGAAAATGTTTTCTCTGGAAAAAAAAGGAGGAAAATATATAGACACGGCACAGGAAAAAGGGGTCTCCGTTCTTATTAGCCGAAAAGCCCGGTCTGCTCCCTCATCTACCGTAAGAAGGGGTTGTTGCGCTCGGGGAGGGCAGGGTGATGAGGCACAATACTAATTGGAAGAAGAATTGGAACGGGAAGCTGCCCGTGAATGAGAAACGTATTCTCAACTCTATGGAAAGAAATAAAGCGCAGAAGGGTGGGGGGGGGCGCTTAATCCTCAAGAATAGCAAAAAAATAGTTTGGCCAAAGAAAATACCAGAGCAAAGGGTGTCCACGAAATGATTATAAAACGAAAACAGGGTTCAATAGGGGAGAGCCCTGCAAACAAAGAAAGAAGCCTTCACCCTAAGGAAAAACATATTAACTCAAAGGGGTTGATGAAGAAACATTGCCCAATGCGAGCTAAGTCGATAGAAAGAAAGGAAAAAACACCGGGGGGGGGGTTCTCACCTCATCAATTTATGGAAAAAATATTGTACTAACTTTTGAGGAGGGACTGATTGCGTCGAGGCGTCCTATCAGTCGACAGGGAAGTGGGCTAGAGGGAGGCCAAGAGAGCTTCTTTAAGCGGCCCAAAAAGGGACATGTTTCACTTGAAAGAAAGTCCAGACCGGAAAGGGGGAGGGATCAACGTAAAATGCAGAATCGAAAACGCGGAGGGGAGAACCAGGATGTCCGATAAAAGAGACGATATTCCTTTGCACTCCAGTAGGAGGGGGGAATTGGTCTTCCTAATGCAGAAAAAATCGAGAAAGTTCTGGATGGGGGGAAGTCGCCGAGCACTCTCTTTTTAAAAAGGGCGCGCGTTTTGCTTCAAAAGGCCGATCGCCATCGCGGAGGGACTTGTTAAGGAGGGGGGAAGGGGGTGGTGTGTCGGCTTGACGAGAATGATCCTTCCAGCACAGCTTCATATAAGCATGCTAATCGTGCAAGCCTTCCGCAAGAGGGATTTCCCAGCAGAGGAAATTAGAATCAGGCGAGGGGGGTGAATACCTCTCCGAATCTCGATTGGGGGGAACCGCTCTTCCATGATTTGAGACCGCATCTACGGGAGGGGGGGGGGAAGGGAAAAGGAGGGTTTTGAATCCAATTAACTAGCTGTATGGAGGAATCGGATTTGCCGCGGTGGGAGGTATAGGTTTTGACTTTCTGGAAAATCAAGGACAAAAATTGGGAAACAGCGTAAACGGGATGGGTGGGGATTGTCGTCGGGAGCTCCTAATCCGACGGACCCGCGTCATAAAAAAAAGCTCCGTACATCGCAAGGTTTTTAGCCGAAGGAGAAGTTCCCTGGTGCGAAGACGAGCGTATAAGGGGGGAGGGGGATGGCTAAGAGAATGGGTCGAAAGGGTCGCGCACGAAGCAGAAGGGAAAGCCCTTTCCGCGCGACGCCTGTCTTACACGATCGGACCTAAGGGATAAAGGCTTGGGGAAAAAAAGAACATTGGAAAGCGTTTATCGTGGGAATCAACCAGCTGAGCGCCTCGCAAAAAAAAGCTGTGTAAACCAGGGAGGTTCAGTCGAGGGACCGAGAAATTTGCCATACCCACATTGTCGGCGGGTCATGACATTCTTACAACGCACGTTCGATGGACCTCAGGGGAAAACTCGCGGTATGCGCGGAAATTGACTTCTAAGGGGGATGGAAAACTCACCTTGTTGGGGGGGGAATCTACCGTCCAACAAAGAAAGAACTTGATTGGGGGGTCGAAGATCCTAAAGTAACTGGGACTTTAGGAAGAATCTGGAACATGATTTTGAAGAAGGGGGGGGGGGGGGGGGGGGGAGGCACTGCCGTAGAAGGACAACTGGTTAACCTCACAAAAAAAGATACACACTCTGAATCAAGGGGAAAAAAAAGGGGCCCTCCTCACTACGAGATGGGACACAAGGGAGCCCTCAAGAGTACAAGAAAACAGGCGTTTCTCGAAAAATCCGAAAGCAGAAAAAAAAGAAGGAGCTTTTGCTCCTCATATTCGTCCTTCTCTCATAACTGAGAAAAAAAAGGAAAGGCGAAGGCATCAACTCTCTCATAATTGGGTGGGGGAGCTCGAACGATGCTAAAGAGGGGTATCTGGGGGGAAAACAACCCGGAGGAGGAGAAAAATGTACCCGCACTCGATCACATAGGAAGACCAGTTCTGAGCGGAGAGCGTTTTAGGAGGTCGATGCTTGCAGAGGGCGTGACATGGGGTAGGAAAACGGGAGGAATCTGCTGAGGCAAGGCTCCTGCCGAAGGGGCGGATTCTATCAGATCAACTCCGGGAGGAGTATCTTCGGAACGAAAGGAATGGGTTCCCTAGTCTTGCTGGGGAGGGGGTCAAAAAGGCGCGTTGGAAGAAGCTGCTGCTGTCGCGAAAAATGGTCCTGAGCTAAGGAAGTAGGAAGAGCATTATTATAACCAAGAAGATGAAATAAAAAAGAGACAAGACGACACATCAGTAGAGAAAAGGGGAGCTGTTGTACGTTCTATTAAAGGGTGTGCTACATAACGCCAGAGAAAAATCAAATTATCAGAAATCGGGAGGAAAGCGCAAAAAAAACCAAGGACGCGCGCAAGGGAAAAAAACCGTAGAGGGAATCATTACCAAGGGGGCAAATTCCCGACTGCGTCAAATACGGTCCTTCAAATGAAGGAACTCGCTGGCGGGCCGAAAAAGTTTGAGCATTTTTGGGCCAACCGAGAGAAATGTGTCGGTGGGCAGAGGAAAGAACGCGTCTGTGTAAAGGAAGGCTTTGCAAAATACTAGGGGTGATGAAAGGTTTGCTTCGACGCGAACTGAAGGAAAGGGCGAAATACTCCATTGTGAAGGGATATGCTCCAAGTTGATCCGGAAGACACGATTCGCTGGCTCGCGAGAACGGGAGAACCTTGAAGGAGAAAAAATTGAAAGAATCCCGAGGGGGGGGGGGGGGGGGGGGGGGGGGGGGGGGGGGGGGGGGGGGGGGGGGGGGGGGGGGGGGGGGGGGGGGGGGGGGGTGGGGGCATTTCGCAATGACGAAAAGGTCACTTTTCCGCTAGGGGCGTCCAAAAGGGGGGAAAAGAAAATTTGTGTCGAGTCGGGAAATCAATTCCATCATCTACTGTGCCTTGGAAGGGAAGAAAACCGGGGGGAAAAACGGCCCATCAAAGAAAGAAGGAGGGCATTGGGGGAAAACAATCCCTAGGAGGCCAGGGTCCGACTGACTTTCTTGAGGAAACCTCCTTCGATGAGGGGGGGGAGAAGGAAACGAAGGAAGAAAAGCAACGAGTCCGGGGAAGGGGGAATTCACCGTCGGGAAAGGGGGCCTCGATCCGTGAGGGTCAAGGCTGGTAAATGATGCGGAGGCAAAGTGTTCTGGAAGAAAGAAGGGGAGAGGCACATCCGCAACAAGACCTAACAGTCGGCTTGGGCCCTTCGGAGCACCTCCGCGCTGTCGAGCTCTCGCGTGGAGGGGGGAAAATTTAAAAATAAGAGTGGAAGCTTAAAGTCTTGAAAGGGAAAAGAGAAGAAGCTTTGGGTCAGGAAAAAGGAGACGAACAATCACCCTACTGCGTGCACAAGATACTATCGCAACCAAGCAGGGGTAAGAAAAAAAAGTTCGCTCACCGGGGGGAAGGAAAAACGATGGCTCGGAGGGAACGTGATCACAAAAAAGAAAATGGGAAACGAAAAAGGGGGGCCGGGAGGACTTCAAGTTGAACATCTTTTTTTTCCGAGGAAGTCAAATTTCAGAGCGGGCCATTTCATCCAAAGATAAAAGAGAACGAATTGAGAAGGACACTTCGAAGAAATGCTCAGAGAAACGTTATTCCCCAAAACATGGGGAGGGGAAAAAAAAGGGGTGTTCGTATTTAAGGGGGAAAAAAGGAAATGCGATCACGATCTGGAAAGTTCTTCATAAAAAGGAAATCTGGGCATCATTCAAGATCAGGTGGAATAGACTTTGAAAAAGCGACCTATCTCCGCAACCGGGAAGGGAACGCGGTTTCCTCAAATTAAAAATTTGAGAAGGAGAGGAGGGGGTCCTCTTATTTTTCAACAGAAAGCAGTGCGTAAAAAATTTCCCGGCCTGCGATTGAAGTTGCTTCAATTTCACAGGAGAGATTCATTACACTGTGAGGAATGGACCAGCAATCCGATCCCATGCGTAGGGAAGAATTGTGACTCATCGAATACGGGACATTCCCGGGTATATAAAAAGGGGGGGGGGGGGCCGCGAAGAGGCGCGGCGAACAAATCTAGAAGAGAGGGAGGAAGCCTTGAACGGCAATGGGGGCACAAAGGGTAGGGGAAAAAAGAAAGATACAAAAAAAAGGTTCAAATTGCCAGGGGCGATTGAAAGGCGCGCCGTTCGTATTCCTCCGCAAGACCTTCGTATAACGAAATACAATCGTGGGTGCGCTACGAGTTCTGCGTAGTGGGGGGAAGTTCCAGGAGAGATCGGAAGGGGGGGAAGGTTTGTGCCTGGCCCGTGAAAGTGCCCGTAGTCTCAACGCGGGTAAATCGCAGTACTGCATTGGGGGGAAAGGCACTCCCGGCAGCGCCGACTAAAAGGGAACTCAAAGGGCGCGCAAAAAAGTTTCCAAAAAATACGGGAGCAAACCAAGAAGATAGGTCGCCTATGAAAAGAGGAAAAAACACGACGCGTCAAATCTGCAACCTGATGAAAACTCACGGTGAGAAACGGGCAAGAAAGGTCTATCCGGAAATAACGACAAAAAAAAGGGAAGGAGAGGAACTTCTCCCTCATCAATTTGGGTGGCGATAACTCTTGGGGATGGGAAAGGGGAAGGGAGGGATGCGGAAGAATGAGACTCTGTGTGGGGGGTAGGGAAAGGGCGAGGGGTGGCTACCTCGGCCACGTTTGCCGCAGGGAAGCTTCCCAGGTTTCAAGGAAAAGAGGGCGCAATGCCCATCGCTGAAAATGGGAGGACTTCTCCTCTACGAGGGAGCCCCGCGCACGGGCAAACGAGCGCTTGCCGATAAAAACAGGAGGGGAGAAGTCGTGGGATTCTTGGAGGGCAAATTGAGGGGATGGGTGTTCGTGCACCCACGCGCGCTCTCCAGGGATTGACAGAAGGAGAAAGCTCTTTTTCACTCAAAACAAAAATTGCGGGGTTCGGAGAGCGAAAAGGGGGCCCGACTTGTGGTTCCCCAGGAAGGTGTCTTGTCAAAGAAAGTGACGAGCAAAAAGGAGGGCGCCGACAGCACCGCGGGGGTGGGGCACCTGGAGGGGGCGGAAAAATCCCTACTTTTGGAAAAGGAAGGGGAAAACCGTCTCCGGCATCTCGATGTTGAGTGCCTTTTTGAAAGAGGCCATATCGGCACGCGTGTTGGAAGGATTCGTCGGAATCGGGGAGAGCGCCTTTCTGCCGCAAAAGGAAAGGGAGGGGGGAGGCGGGGGGGGGTGATGTAGAGCTCTGTGGGTGTAAATAAAAAGAAAGGCAAGAAAAAATGCTTTAATTGATTCACGAAATCGAAAAAAGGGTCGTCATTGAGCGGCCGAATCACAGGAAGGACCCTTTCGGAATTTCAAGGCGTCCGTCAAACAAGGTCAGAAAAAAGAAGCCGTTTTCCCCGGTGAAGGGGAAGCCTCGCAAGGGAGCATGGCGCAAATGGAGTAGGGCCGAAAAGGCTTCGCGCAACGACAATCGCATGGCCCGGAAGACGTTCTTGTTACACACCGGGAGAGGGGCGAAAGACGGCTGTTACGGTAGTTGAAAAAACGCCAAAGTTATCGGGGGGGGAGCAGCACAACGCCTCACGCCCGAGAGGGAAACCTTCGCGAGAATCGGGAATTGAAAACAATTACTAATGTCGAAATTTTGAAAAGACCACATTGTCGGATCATTTTACAAGAAAGGGAGGGGGAGCGGGTGCGAATGGACACCGAGCAGGAACGGCGTCAGAAGAGCTTCTAATGTATCGGGGGGGGAAGGGCGTTGCATGAGATTTTTTGGGGGGGGAAGGCCACCAGATCAGTGGGTACAAGGGAGAATAGAAATGAGGAGGGGGAATCAATCTTTCACGATTGAGGGGGTTATACTCATCTCGGAAGCCGGGGATCTCAGGTGGGGGACCTGAAAAAGGACATCTACAGGCATCAATAAATTGAAAAAAAAAAAAAAGGAAAAAGGGACCGACTAAAAAAGAGGGAACAACATCAGTGCAGTCCGTCCTCAAGAAGACCCATGATCGATTCCAGGGGGGACCTACCTGCTGAGAGGAAGGAGAAGAAGGCAATTCACAGTAATCATCGACGAAGGGCAAAAAAAGGGGTCATTCTCTCCTCACTGATCACCATAAAAGAGGGAGAGGCAGCAACGCGATCATATGGGGGGAAGCCTCCGCCTTCTAGAGACAGCCTCTTGAAAGGGATAGAGTCGCGGATCTCTCTCAACATAAAGGAAAAAGGGGAGTCACAGATCTATCAAGAGGCTTGGAAAAAGGGAGCGATCGCCTGTTTTAGAATGCAATCAGAACAGTTCATTCTGGTATCCAGTGAGGAGGAAAAAAGGAGTTGAGAGGAGATGGGAAGACTCGAAGCTTTCGATTCCTTATCGAGCAAAAAAAAAAGTCACTATCCTGGGAAACTGCTGCTGTTGTGAAGGGAAGTGAAGAAGGTTCGTGAGGCGGGGGAGGATGCAGCGGGTGGTAGAGAGACGGCTGCTGTCAACGTGGAAAAAACAGGGGAAAAGCTACGGACAATTAAGAGAAGGGAGGAGACCCCATATGCAAGCTGAAGGGAATCAACCTCCGGGAGAGATCGAAAAAGACACTGATAGGAGGGAGTCGATTTCCAACATGAACGCCACCGAAAGAAAAAAAGGAGCAAGAAATGTCGAGGGCCGAGGGGGAAGGTGTCCCATTCGCACAAGGGGAACACCGGATGACATTAACCGGAAGAAAAAAGTGGGTATGGCAAAATTGAGGGACAAACCAGTCGAGCGGGCAGGGGGAAAAAGGCACGCGATGAAATCTGGCGGAAGCTCAGTTCTGGAGCTCGCGGAGATGTTGGTCGCTCCTGCCAAAAAATTGTGAGGGGGGGAAAAGGGAAAAGCCGGGATGTAACGCCGGGGTGTAAAGACGGCTTGGAAAAAAAAAGAGGCACGGGCCATTCTTAATGACTAGTTCCGTCACGGGGTAAGACAGGGAAGAGTATATGCCCATTGAATCCGTACGCGAGTCCGCGGCGCTTGCGAGGAGGCTCTTCGTCTACAAAGTAAGGGGAAAAAAGGGGAAAGAATCAAAGCGGGGGGGGGTCTAAAGGAAAGAAAAATCCTCTTGTCGAGGGAGGCGCTCAATGCTACTCACGGGATAAAGAAAGGACAGGGAGACTGGGTGGTACGCTTTTAAACTTGGGGTTGAGTCCTCGGGGACGCAGAACGTCCACAAAGACTCACCTACGATCATTGAGGGGGCAGAGAAACGTTCAAAAAAGTCCTACTAAGTTCTTGGATCAAACAAGCGTGCCCTATCTTGGCGGGGTTTCTACCCGCAAAAAAAGAAGAAGGAGAAGAGCTTGAGGGTGACAATCTATATGGACGATCCGACGTGAAGGCCGGCACGCAGAGAAGCCGTTCTTTCATCTGATGGAAAGAGCATCTGCGAAGGGACCTTAATCAGTGCTGGGGGACGATTGTGCTTGAAGATAGAAAGCAACAAGGATTTCAAAAAGCGCGGGAAAAAAACAAAGGTAGGCCCTTCGCTAAAAAGCGCGCGGAATGGGAAGGAAAGCGCGTGGGAAATTGTGGGCGGGACTGAAGAAAAGGAGTAAATCAAGGGGAAGAAACGCTCTGCGTGTGGGGAAAAAAGCGGCGCCGTCCAAAAGAAAGGCTTGAAAGAAGAAAAGAAAGGACCGCAAACGCGTTTTTATCGCAGAAGTTAGAACCAAGGTATTTTGCGATGGCGCCGGGGGTCGCGCAGGGGGTATCCCCGAAAAATGGGAAAAAAGGAACTCAGCTGGTTCCTTGGAAGAAGACCAACCGGGGTGGAAAGAAAATTTCCGCGGTCCCAAAAAGACAAGCCTCGCCCTCAAATCTAAGCGCAGGGGGCAAGAGCGCGCAGCACGACCAGAAGTTGGACTCGAAAAAACGTTGTCCCCGAAGGATGAGGTGAGAATTACGAGGAAAGTAGGTGTGGTTCGTATTGAAAAAGAAAATATGATGGGGGTCTTCATCACCCCGTTGAGAAGCTTGCATCAAAGGGATTTACTCGAAAGAATTGCTTATTGTCCTATTAATATCTTCTCAACGCTTGGGGCAACGTCCTGAAAAAAAAAGGAACGTGAGCGCAAAGTCCTTGGTCCTCGGAGTTGTGCAACGGCGGGAAAACGAGCGGTCATGAGGAAAACTTTCTTACAACAGGGATGGGGGCCGGAGGGGACACATTTCGCGGACGCCATTCACGGGCGGGAGCAAAACCTGGGCAGACAATGAAAGAAAAAGCAGAAAGGATGGAAATGAGACAGCCACACTCTGCAAGATAACCAAAGTGTATTTCAGGGGGGGGGCGCTAAGAGGCCGCGGCGAATAAACGGCTCTCGCGAATATCTCTGGCAAAAGTAACTCAATGGGTAAAAAAAAAACAAAGACCAATAAAATTGCGACGCTTCAAGGAAAGATATTCGCTCGGAGAGAAGCGACCTTCGGAAAGGGAAAAAACCGCAATGAATCGGTGGTTGCGCTCGAGTCAGAGTGTTGGGGAGGGGGAGGAAAAAAATAAGAAGTTCTCCATGCGCGGAGGAATTTGAAAAAAAAGGGGGGGGGCCTCTCCCGTGAATGAAAAAAAAAAGTTTCCAACAGGAGAAAATGCCGGCAATAATCGCTCCCGCTTGCTCGGAACAGAAGAAAAAAAAAAGATCGATTTCAATAAAGGGGGAAAAGGAAAAAGGACCGCCTGCGCGCGCAAGGGGCGCATTACGGGAGAAAAAAAGAATCGCGCACGTAACGCAAAAAAAAGAACGCCCCGGGCTTCAAATCCTAACCTGCTCGACGAGCAGAGGAAAGAAACGGGCGTGAAGAACAATGGCAATAACATCGGGACAGGGACGACCCCACGATTCAAAGGGGGAGGCGAATTCTCCCCTAAAAAAACAGGAGGGTCACTACCGTGGGAGAAAAGGGGGATCAGACGTGATTTGCGGGGACGGGGAGACGGAAAGGAGAGAGGGGGGCTATTCCTTGGCCTGCCAAAGGGGAAGCGTCAGTTTGGGGACTGCCCACCCCGTAAGGGTGTCTTCCCTCTCTCAGGAAAATCCCTTTGAGGGAACCTGCGCGAAATAACGCCATCGCCCACGCGCACGGGGATATTCTGCTGGGGGAAGGAGGAGTTGCCGATGTCGGGGGTGGGCAAGCGTGGCCTGCGCCTATGTTCGGGGCCCGGCCCCACTCGAAAGTGCATGATTTGAAGATTAGACGAAAAACGGTTGGAACTTCAACAAAGGCGCTTGGGCGGGAAAAGGGTGCGCTAAGGGCCCGACTTTGGAAAACGCGAGAGGTTGGAGAGGGCGGCTTTCGAAAAAAAAACCCCAAAAAAAAAAAAAAACAACCACACAAAATAGATTCCAGCACATCGTCAAAAAAGGTGCGAATCAGGTGAAGAAAGGGCAGGGATGCGCGTCTTTCCCATCAAGAGAGGCAGATCAAAAGCACGACGGTGAGGGAAAAAAAGTCCTTCATCTCGATTGTCAAAGGACATGATGGCGGCTCGTTTGCGGAGGAGAAGCTGCCAGATCGGCATCGGGGGAAGAAAGAGTCGGAAAGTCGGCAGCGGTAGGGACCTGGGGAACTTTCTTCGGTGAGTAGAGCTCTGGGAGGTCTGCTTTTCAGAGAAAATTTTCCCAGCGTAAAAAATGCTTGAATTGGGGAAACAATCCGAAAAGGGTCGGCATCCTCGACAGGGGCCACGGACCCGCGCACAAGGGGAGGGAAGAAGGAGGGGAGTCTCCAATTTGGAATTGGTAAAAAACGGAAGAGCGGGGGGGAGCCATCGCCGACGAGCGTATCAGAGAAGGGCGCATCTCCGGGCGTATTTAGCACCTGACGGAGGGGCTCAAAGAGAAGCGAGAAAAGATTTGCGGCTTTTTAAAAGGCTTTACACCGGGAAGGAAGTCGGGGAACATAAAAGGGATGATGGCCCCCACCAGCGCGCATTGGGGTTGCTTGGCTCTCACACAGGCTCAACCAGGGAGCACGCCCGCGGTGGAAACGCCGAATTTCATCGCGGGCATTGGAAGGAAAAGAAAGGACGAAGTCGGAATTTGAAAAGAATGAGCAGGGAAACGAAGGTGGCTAATGGGGGAAAATGAGGACGCGCGATGGCGCGGAAGAGCATTTCTGAGAAGGATTCTGGAGGAGTTGACATTGAGCCCAAACGAGAAGAGGAAGGCCCACACCCAGAATCGGGATAATCCTCAATGAGGTTTGAGATAGGTCATCTTTCACGCTTGAGGAAAAGTAATTGTCGGCAATGAAGTAGATCAGGGGCCGCACCGTCATCGGAGGAAGCAGATACAAAAAGGAAATCAATGGAAAAAACTATCTGGAACTGTACTAAAGGACAAGAACAGGTCCGGCCTCAAAGGGAAAAAAGTTGCTCGATAAGAACTCAGAAAGCGGGAGCTTGCTCGCATAGTAAGCACAGGAAGGTCCAGGACGAACTGAGCACCAAGACAGCACCTCTATTCATAATGGTGAGAAGGAGAAGCGACGCCTGCGTCGCCATCCTCTGGGA
>Ga0179593_1350528_pt1 | contig 19533 bp, 27 predicted proteins | sample CZODoug2_1_08_16_FD_185931 | JGI IMG/M metagenome (GOLD analysis project Ga0179593, IMG submission 185931) | Vadose zone soil fungal communities from Angelo Coast Range Reserve, California, USA - CZODoug2_1_08_16fungal (PacBio error correction) | ecosystem: Environmental > Terrestrial > Soil >...
ACTAAAAAAGGAAGGCCAATCGTGAAAGCTTCTTCTCCGTGAGGAGGAGAAAAAGGAAGGGGGGGGGTAAGGCAGCAAGAAATAAAAAAATGGAAGAAACAATCGGGACAGGAAAGGAAAAGAAACGGGGCGAGACCAAAGAACCGAAAAAACTCTGTTAATAATGGAAAAAAACGTGCGAAGGAGAAAGGGAAAGTAAAAAAACTTTCCGCGCGCCACCTCCATAATGAAATAACAATCTTGTAAGTTTCAAACTTAAAAGAAAGAATCGACCCGGGCCGATGAGAGGTTTTGAAAAAAAAACCAAAGAGAATGAAGTGGGGGGAACGGAGTCTGCCCCCGGCGGAGTGCGGGTGTTTAGACTAGGGCCCCAATGCCCATAAAGTGAAATACAAACTTTTCAAGCGCACGCCCAAAAAAAACCCGCAAAAAAACGGCCGGAAAAGGATGGAAGCCGCCGAGTAAGAAAAAATAAACAAGACCAGGGGTTGGACTACATGTAGTGTGGCCCTCCAGGGTTTTCTGTTCTCGGCTCCAAGCGCGGCGGGAGCGCACTCAGATGAGAAGGGTGAACCAAAAGTAGCAAAGGGGCAACTCAAACGGGGAAAGCGGGAAGTCCGCGGTGGGGGGGGGATCTAACCAGGGGAAAGAAAACCATAACGCCAGAAAAAAAAGCAGACCGCCGAGTGACAAAGCCCAGAGGGGTTTTTTCACGGACCCCGGAGGGACGACGTTCTTTTCCATCGAAACGCAAGGTCAACTCCAGGGGACAAAGGTGTAGGAACCTCAGCAAGGGGGGCAAAGAAAAGAAAAGACACAAGATCACAAGTATCAGGGCCGCCGAAAAGATAAAAAAAAAAGAAAAAATGCGCGAAGTGGGAGAGGGAGGGGGCAGGAACCCGGGTCTAGAACCATCAAGAACAATCCGGGGGGAAAAAAACTGCGCGGGCCGCCAGGTGGTTTTGTGGGAAAGAAGGCGATGGGGAGCTGGACGGAAAAAAATCAAGAGAAAAAAGAAGGGGGCTTAACTTGGAGGTCGGGGGCAAAACAAGGACCTGCTCAAGGGGAAAACCAATAAAAAAGTAGGTACCGTTACAATCCTGCCAAGCAGGGGGGAAAGGGCTCCTAAGGGGGGGGGTGCAAAGTGCAGAACAAGGATCAGGGTCAGTGCCAATCAGGCGAAGGGGAAATGCTGAGTAATCTCCCACCCGGATTTAGTCGAGATAAGTTGAACTTACTGGGAAACACCGGAGAATCTGAAAAGAAGGGGGGGTACAAACGTAACGTTATTCAAACTTACGAACCGTGCATAACGAAAAAGTTTCTGGCTGCCGGGGGGGCGAATCCCGGGTTGGGAACCGGAAAAAAGGCATCAAAACGGGGAACTACGAGACCGCGGGGGGGGAAGAAACCTTTTCCTCAAAAAGGACGCTGGGAAGAAAGAATCAACAAAAATAACCCGCGGTGCGGTCGCAGACCGGCGAAACACGGACGACACAGCAAAGAGAGGATTTGGGCGGGCAAAAACAACGAGATGACTCTGAAAAAAAACGGAATCACCCCTGAACACTACTCGGAGATAGTAAAAATGGAGGGGTGAAGCCGCCGAAAAAAATAAGGGCATAGGAGGGGAAGAAAGAAGGTATGGACAACACCAACCGATGCCAAACGGAAGAGCACTTCCTCGAACAGACGGGAGGAACGTGGACTAAAAAGCGCGGAGAAGAAAAAAGGGAGGAAATACGTAGAACCGATCGGGGGAAGGGTCTCCTTATGGCCCGGATCCACAAAGTCTTTTGTTAACTAATACGATCAAAAACCAAAAAGAGGAAAGACGCTGCAGGGGTGCCAACAAGCGGAGACTAACGTAAAAAAACTCCCTAAGGGAGGGCGTTCCCACCGACTCAAACGGGAACCTAGGAGGAAAAAGCGTCCCCCGCCCTGGTTCACAAGGGGGACAGGCAAAAGAAGTTCCAAAAACCAAAAATATAGAGAGGGAGGTAGCGGGAACTAGGACAGGGAAAGGGGTTTTTTACGCAAAGGGAGGACGGATTGGTGGGACGTCGCGGAAAAAGCGACAAAGCGGACGAATTCGCATATTGCCGGAGAACTAAAAAGAGGGAAAGACCCAGACCTGGAAAGCGCGGAAGCCCCGACAGGTTTAACAAAAAAAGAAGAAGAAAAAACCGGGGGGGGGACGTCGCGCTAACACAAATAATTACGCAGCGCCCGGGGGTTGGCACCTCGGGGGTGGTGGGATAAAGGGCCAATTGGGAGGGAAAACGGTTCTTGGGGAAAGACCATGCAAAAGGAGAGGGGGTCAACTGTTCCTTACCAGGGGGAAAAGGGGGAAAGCTTCCGCGGGGAGCTGGTTTTCAGGAGGAAAAAGGGTCCAACCGGGACAGGGACGCTTCAAAACACTCCCGAACCAACAAGACGAACCAACACAGTGAGGAAACTCTCCTCGAAAACTACCAGCCAAGAGGGTGGGGGGGAAAGAGCGTGGGGTCACCAATCACTCAAAAAAGGTAACGAACCAAAGAAAAAAATGGCCCAAGCATTGAGCCGTGGGCGTGGGGAAAGGAAGGCCAAGAGGAAAAGGCGTGAAGACAACCAAAAAAACGAACAGGATTGCGGGGGACCGGGGTTGAGGGCCAAACGCCGACGGAAACGAAAAGAACAACAAAAGAGAGCACGACCTTGGGTCCCGAGATATGCTGGCACCGGAGCCTCGGGGGGGAAAGAGGGGGGGACGGACCGCAAGCGTCAAATGGAGTGTACGTGAAAAAAAGAAAAAAATCCAAAAATCAAACAAATCCGATTTTGAGGTGGACCGGTCACTGGAACGAAAACATCAAGGGGAAAAAGCAGAAGGAAGAGGCCTTCCTCGGAACAAACGAAAAAGGAAGTTCGGACAACACAAGTCATCAGGTGGGGGCGGGCGCGACCTGGAAAGTTGGAACAGACGACGGAACAGAAAAGGGCCACAAGGAACGTCCTACGGAGCGACACCAGGCTTCTCGTGCAGACCCGGTGAAAGTTCCAAAGCCGGCAAAAGAAAAAGGACGAAGCGAGAGGGGGAAAAGAGACTTCAACTCAAAAAGGAGTCAGGAATTTCCCGACAGATGCTGGTGGACAGATGCGAGCGCCTAAAGGAACAAGTGTTCAAGAACACTAAAAACTAAAATGGGGGGGGGGGGGGAAGGAACAAAATAGGAGAGGGGACAAGAGTGGCTGTAGAACTGGGGAAGGGGAAAAAACCGGGGCCTTAGGGGTTTCTTAGAATAAAAAAAAAAGAGTGTCAATCCCGAGGAATGGAACGGAAAGGGAAAAGAACGTGGTCCTATCAATGGGCTCTGGACAGCCCTGCAAAGGTGAAGGCACGTTCGAAATCCGGGAAAATGGGGGACCACCCGGAGAGGGCCAAGAACTTTAGAAGGGGAACCAGGGGGGGGGTTGTGAAAAAGATATTAAGGCTGGCGCGCAATTAGAATAAGCAAAAGGATGGCGCTCAAAAACTCGGACAAGCCCGAAGGCGAAAGTTCACGGGAAAGGAAGAAAAGAAAAAAGTTTAAGAAAGTCAAAAAACCTTGAAAGCCCGTATTAAGGACTCTAGTCTAGCCTGAAAGTAAAATGCAGCCCCTTTTTGTTTGAAAAAAAAGAGACGGGAGCACGGACAAGAAAGAAGACAAGAACGCGCGAAGAAAAGACCCCGGGAAAAAACGGCACTTGAATCTCAAAAGGGGAGTCAGTGCCCTTGTAAAAGAATAGGACAAATGGGGAAAAAAAGAAGAAGAAATGAAAGAACCAATGGCGGCGTGTACCAGCAGAAAAGACTCTGTTCCCTTCGTTGTACGGTCAAAAAGACCCGCCAATTGGGAACAGATAGAGGTTTCGACGGCCGAGGAGGAAAAAGGAAACGAAAAGAGGGCCAGGAAAAACGGACGGGGAGCATTTGGCGAAAACAGGGGACCGCGCAGGTATGAAGGGGGCTCCGCGACCCGGCAACACCCACCGATGGTGACGAATGACGGGGGGGCTGAAGCGTAAAGGGGCGGTCAACCAAACTATCTTCGCAGCAGGGCGTCTAGAAACAGAGGGCAAGAGCAAGAAGTTTGAAATCTGGTGGCCATCTGAAGAAAAGGACGTCTACAGAATGCTCCCGTGCGCAAGCCCAAAAACAAAACTAAAGAGATAGGGAAGTAAAAAACATGGGGTCTTTTCCTGGGTGAATCGGAGTGAAAAAGAAAAGACAACCCAGGTGGGGAGGGGAGAAAGGAAATATGAGTTCGAGAGGGAATAAAAAAAAAAACGGTTGGCGCAGGACTGGGCTGTCTGAAGCCTCGTTCCGCCGACCACTCGGCGCCCGAGGCTTAAGGGAAGAGGTAAGGGGGCAACGGGGGACCAATCTGGCGGCGGCGGCAAGGGGAAAAAGGGGAAAAGGGGACCACGACCGAACCACAAAAAGAGGCAATTCAGAGAAGAAGAGGGGAACCTCAAAAAACATGGTTCGAAATCCGGGTTGTAGATCACGTCCATGGAAAAAAGGAAAAAAAGGAATTGGATTACAAAAAAGCGGTCGCTAGAAAAAAAGAGGGAAGAAAAAAAACCGGGGAGGGGTGGAGCAAAACAAAAAAAACAGAAAACCTCGCAGACCACGTCTATCCGCAAAAAACTATAGAGTGGGACCCAGGAAAAGCAACCGCGATCACGGGGAAAAGAAGGGGTATTGGCCGAAGGTGAAAGAACTGAGTAGGGAAGGAAGCCGCAAGGCAGACAACATAAGAGTTGCCCTATTGGGGGGGGTCCGAAATGCCTGGATAATCGACGGAAAAAAGAAGAAAAAAAAAAAGCGGGTCAAAAAACAGGGAAACAGAGGGGAAATGCCTGCACTGGGTACGCCATCCAAAAGCTTGCGTGGTCCGGGGAGAGTGAAAAAGGGCGGCGATTTCATTCAAAAAGAAGAACGAGGGGAAAAAAAGAAAAAGGAAAGTTTTGTGAAAAGGCTCGACGAGATCTTTAATGGGGGACGGGGTGAACCACGTGCGCCCTTTAGGAGGGGAACGAAAAAAAAGGCGGAAAAAGGAGTTAAACGTAACGCGAGAGGAGAGAAAAAAGAAAATAAAACGACAAAAATGAAGGTTCTTAAACCACAGGGCAAGCGGAAGGGAGGGAAAACGGTTAAGAATCGGCGCCGAACGAAGGAAGAAGCGTTGAGTATCTTGGAGGAGAGAAAGCCTAGGAAAAAAAAAAAGGTTCCACAGGCGAAGCTCATAGGGGGCGAAGGTCCCGCGGGGCAGACGGAAAAAAATTGACACCTGATTAGTTAAGGCCAACGTAAGACGGCCGAACGGCACCGATGAGTGGATAACCGAAAAAAACGGGGGGGACAGCAACCAAGAAGCAACAAAACCCGATTGAACCGGGACGCCAATTGTATCGGTGACAAGCACCAAAGAAGAGGACCTTCAGCAAACCCTTCTAACACCAACGTTTTGAACTGAGAAAAAGCAATTGTCAGGGCCCACCGGGGGTGTAAAGGACAACAGGGGGGGAGGGGAAAAAACAGGCGAAGCAGAGAAACAAAACAGTGACACAGAGGGTCATCAACCGAGGCAACAGGTTGCCGTAGAAAAAAATCAACGAGACACGTGGAAGGGAGGAAGCGAAACTTACTGGCACAAAGAGGGCACGCGCCAAAAAAGGGACGAAACGGTAACGTGGGTTGGACACATCCAGCCCCGGTCACGTCCAAGAAACAAAAGACCCAAAAAGCTAGAAAGACACACAAAAAAAAGACAAGACAAGTCGAAAGGAAGGTGACCTCGCGAGCATCGATGACGGGGGGAGAAGTGTTGTGACCCAGGAAAGAGAAGAGGAGTTGATCAGAAACTGCCAGCTCAACGCGAAAGCGGGGGAAGAGCGGTAAATCACTATCCAAAGATGACATCGTGCCAAAAAAAAAAAAGATTCGATGGGCAGCTGGGACCAAAAGACGCCGCGCCGTATGATCACTTCGAGAGGGGGGAAAGAAAAACGAAACAGGAACCACAAAACCCAAAGGTTGAGGGGGTCCGACGCGGCGGGGGAGGGGGAGTCGGAAGAACACGCAAACGGGACAGGGAAGGAGGGGCAAGTGGGGGGGGGTCCTAGTACCGGAAATGAGATGGGAGAGGGGGGGGGAAGAGACCCGGTTCGGACTTCTTGGGCTATCGCGGGAAAAACTTGGTCTTCTTGTGGTCACTAAGGTGAAGGGATCAATTTTGGACCATTTGGGTTTCGTTGAAAAAAACGAAAAAAAAACAGCAAAGACGGTAATTACCCGGTCGAAGAAAACCAGACTACCAAAAAGGGAAAAAAGGACCCCCGGGGGGGGGGGAAGGAAATCTAACATCGTCGCAATACAGTTGACTTAACGACCCAAAGAGGAAAAAAAAAAACAGAGCTGCTTAAACCTTAAAGATAAACTCTCTTAAACCGGGGAAAAGAGATTGGGAGGATCGGCAGACCGGCCATCCGGGAAAGAAAAGCTTGAAAAAAGGGTCCTTTTGAAGGCCGCGTAGGGGCAGAAAAGGGGAAAATGAAGTAAAACCGCAGGGGCGAAAGAAATAACAACAAGTCACACCGAGTGAAAACTTGCCGTAAACAGTTAAAATGGGAGAAAGACGCGACTTCCCTCAAAAAAATAACGTGGGGAAAAGGATGGGAAGAAGGGAGGTTAACTGCCTGGTCGAGGGGAGAAAGGGAGTGTGGGGGGCACGCTAAAAAGGGGGGTGGCATTTTGTCGGGGAAACGTGAAGTGAACCAAAGGGGAAAAGAACCAAAAAAAAACTGGGTCCAAAAAGTGGACAGCGTGAGAGGAGAAGAAAAAAAAACCCTGGTTGTTATACAACATGAGAACTGCTAAGAAACGTTACTGCACTGAAAAAAAGGGAGAAAAAAAAAAAGACCGGAAGAGCCCTCGACAAGGTCGCCAGAAAATGGGGAGGGGAAAAGTGGAACGCCTAAAAGGCTGGGGGGGTAAGTTCAACCCTTGGGGCACGTAGGAACATACAAGGGAAAGGTGGCGATGAAAACCGATTGTAATCGAAGCAGAGGAAAGGAGAAATAAGGGTCGAAGGAGAGAGGGTTGAAATGCACAAATCCTCAGCCCGCAACTGGGAGCAAGTTCGGGACCACAGGGCGAAAGACAAAAAAAAAAAAAAAAAAAAACTTCGACGGTGCAAGACGTAGGAGAAAAAAAAAGGAAGGAGGGGGTGCAGTGGGGCCCTGGAGGTTCAAAAAACACAACCCTCGGTCGAGTTCGGGGGATGACATGGGACTGTCAAGAAAACAAAACGGGGGAGAAAAACCATAAGCAGCACCGGACGTGGGGAGGAAAGAAATGGGATCACGACCGGTTAACAGAAACGGTGAGGTCCAGAAGAGGACAATTTCAATTTAATGGTTGTCAAAGGAAGACCGATCACTTAAGGGGAAAAAAAAAACATGTTGTCCCGCCGGGGAAAAAAAGGGGGGGGAAAAAGTACCAAACAACCAAGCCTAAAGAAAGGTGGGGGCAAAAAACACTATCTATATCGATACCAAAGCACGGCTGTCCATTCAAATCAAAAAGATTGGGGGGGGGGGGGGGGGACACAAGTGGCCTGTATGCAAAAAAGACGAAGAAGGTTCGCCAGGACCGACCTTGGAGAAAGGGGGAAGGGTGGGGGGGACACAACATAACTTCCAAAGTAGAAGGAAAGGAAAAAAGTATCAAAAAAAAAAAGCCCAGAAAGGGGCATGCTTGGATGGTGATGAAAACGGTGAAAATACGAAAGGGGGGCCAGCGGCATCAGGAAGACGGGGGAGAAGCTACACTAACAACGACGGAGAGGGAAGGGAGAGGCAAAAGGGGAAACTGGGGGCTACTTACAAACTTTTAATTTTAACTCTGGCATGGGCAGATGGACAAAAAAGAAGACCGTACGTCTGTAAGAACACAGAGGAAAGGTGGGGATAGAAAAGAATTACGAGGGTGTCAAGGGAAAAAGAAAAAACTCACTTAAAAAAAAAAAATCCTGTCGGAAGGAATGTTACCCCTGAAGTTCAAAATAGGGGGTTGTGAAACAAAATGGCAAGGGTGAGACCGGCCCGCAGAGGGAGAAGAAAAAAAACACAAACTACAAAAGATTAAAATGCAGGGAGGGATATTATATAAGCAATAGGGGGGAGCTGGACGCCTCCTTGGGGGCGGAAGCAAGGAAAAGGGTGGTAATGTTGCTATGGCATTGGTCAACTGAAAGCGAAGTAACCCGCCAGGGCAATAGACGGAAAAAGAGTCCGGCTAAAAACCATGAGTGACCCCCTTTGCGTTCATAAAATGGAAGGGACTAACCGACAATCTGTATGTGGCGGCGAAAGAAGGTGGCTAAAAAACGGAGAAATTCGAACAGAAGGGGAAAACGAGGGACGAAAGGCAAAAACTAACAAGGGGGGAAAACTGAACTTAAGGGAAAATTGGCTGGAAAGGTGGGGGGGGGGGGGGGGGGGGGAAGAAGAGGGAGGAAGGGGGGGGACAAAACAAAAACCCACCAAAGGGACGACGCCCAAAAAGGACGGGAAAAGGGAAAGAATTGCGTCACACAAACAAAAAAAAACAAATATTATTAAGTAGAAGAGAATCGAAACTAAGCGAAGGAGGGGGCAGCGGAAAACCAGGAAGAGGGGCCGGGTAACAAGAGTCTAACAAAGAGCGGTTGAAAAAGGAGGAAAAGAAAGACGAAACAGACAAAAATCCCCTTGCAACATCGGGGGGGAAGAAGGTCGCTTGACCCGAAGGGCGAAAACGGATAGCCTTGCGAAAGGACAGCAAAGAAACAGGGTCACAAAAAAACCGAAACAAGAACCAAAAGAGGGTCGGTACTCGTAACAAGTCAAAAAGAAGAGAAAAAAGTGGGGCAGAATGCCAGAGGGTTAAGCCGACTCATGCTTGGGAGATCGAGAAAAGTCATGTTAAAATTCGAACGATCCAATGCCAAGAAGGAAAAAAGTAAAAAACGGTAATGCCTCAAAAAAGGCAAACCCCAAAGCAGCTGGGGAGGCCAAAAAAAAGTGATGGTATTTCAAGCCTAGAAACTAGACACGACTCATCGCAATCGGTTGGAAGGATGTAAGGGGGCCCGTGGGGGGGGGGGGTCTGATGGCTAAAACGGAGAGGAGGGGAAAAGAGAAAAAAAGAACAAAAACAATAGGCCGGAAAAACACCGAATCGAGAAAGAGAAAAGTACAAACTAGTCGTCAAACAAGGAGAGAAAGTAAGCTATCGTTGGCTCTAAACAGGGGGGGACTACAGGAACGAACTAACAGCCCGCCCGGGAGCAAAAGTAACACCCTTTTCACCCGTACAAGGGGGTGGTCAGTACCCGCGTACGACTGAGGGGGGCCGGAAAACGACAAAATAAAGAAAACATGTAACTTCAAGGTTCCAGGGAGAAGAGAAAATCAAAAAAGAAAAAAAAGTTAAAAGAAGTAAAATCACAACGCTTAAACGTTATCAGGCCTGTCAGATAGGAAAAAAAGCACTTCAGAGAAGAGGGTGGTGACTCGGGAGCCGTAGGGCCCAACGGGGATCAGAAACATACCGCATCCGACCGGGGAGAGGGCACAGGGACATCATATAGTTAGAAAGGGTCTTGGGGAACCCAAAAGACACCACACCTTTCAAAGAAACTCAGAAGGTCATACCAATGAAACAGTTGGGAAAAAACCCAATGCCGTCCGGTAGAAGAAGGGAAAATCGGCGTCTGGTGGTAACAGCTAAGGATCGTGTGGACCGGGAAAAGATTGAAGTGAAAAAAAAAACCGCGGCCAAGAAGCTAAAGGTCAATGACGCCGGGAACATCGCCCACCGGAGTTAATGGAATGATATCAGTTTAACTCACCTGGACAAGCGGAAAAGAAGTGACACCGTAGGGGAAAAATCCCTTGGATGCACACACGCACCGTGGAATAACAGCCGGTTATGGACTGGCAGGGGGGGGAGGGGGAGACCAGGGGGTTGGAACTGTGAAAAACCGGGCATCACCGTCGGGAAGAGACAGGGTGACAGGTGCGCCAGGGAAAAAGATAAAAAGAGGGGGGGAGACCAAATACTGTAAACCAAAACGAAGCAAGAACAGAGTTAAATCCTGAAAACACTCGGAAAAAAAGGAGGAGGAGGCTGGGCCCCGCTCACAAAGAAAGAACCTTCCTCGGAGGAGAAAAAGAGTCAACATGAGGGGAACGAAAAAAAACCCAAACGCACTCCAAGCACCTTGACTGGTTACGAATGCAGGAAAGTAACCAACTCCCCTCAAAAACGAGGCCCAACGAAAGCCTTCAATGGACGAACGGACAAAGAGGGTTGGCTCTTTGCCTGACCAAAAAGGCGCCTAAGGACATTTCTCGAACCAAGGGAAAACTAGGAGGGAGAGTCCTCGATGGGAAAAAGTTAGAACCAAGCCTGGTTTTCGAGAAAGGATAAACGAGGGGAAAACAAAAAAATGGGGCCGCAGTGGATTGGAATTGGGAAAAAAACGTCGAGAGAATACGTAAACGATAACACGCACCAGCCGGGGGGAAAACAAGATAAAACACTCCGAAAAAAACCTCAAGACTAAAACTGAGAAAAAGCCAGGATAATTACAAGGTGAAGGCAAAACTCAAGTTCAAAAAGCCTCAAATTACTTTAGGTCGCAGGGATGGGAAGAGCGCGAAGAAATACAGGTCAAGGGGGGGTTTCCTCAAGGGACGAGAATCGGTGGAATGGGTTGTGAGGACGAAAAGGAAAGAAGTAACGATTCAAAAGACCGGGGGAACGGGGAAAAAAGACGACAAAAATTAAAACACAAAAAAAAATAAATGAGAAGAAAAAAAACAACCGGAGGCAAGGCAACAGAAACTCTCAGCACAGTTGTGGACAAAACCGCAACCATGTCCGCAAGACAGAAGAGGAAACGGGGTGGGACAGTAAAGTGAACTAAGTCATGGGTACAGCAGAAAGTTTCGTAAATCAGAAAATGGGAAAACGGATAAAAATTGTCGCTTGGAAAAGGAGAGAAAGAGACAATGAAAGAAACCTCCGGAAGGAGGGGGGTGAGAAGAAAAGTAAAAATTTTCCACGAACTGGAGCCGCAATGAACCCTCAAAACCATACTAAAAAAGGGGTGAAAAACCCGCGATCAAAGCACCAGGAAAGTTGGGGATCTTAGTGGAAACGCCAGATAAAGGAATAGGGTGCAGTAAAAACCCCAACTGCCCAAAGACGGGACGAAAACCGGGGTCTTGAAAAAAAATCTAAAAAACAAAAGCCGCGTGGTCACGAAAAAAAAAGCAACCCCAACCGACAGATCGTTTTAAAGTTTCGGAAGGCAAAAAAAGAAGGTCTATCACCCCCGGAAGACCAACTGGTCAAAACTTCCAGACGTGCAAACAACAAAAACATGGCGGAGCAAATCTTGAAAAAGGAGAGGTTATCGGGAAAAAGCAGCGGATCTAATTTTCGGGGGAACCAAAGAAAAAAAAGATATTCAGTAAAATTGCAACCAACCCACAGAGGAGTCATCAGAAAAAAACAGGGAGGGGGAAATCCTTTCAAGCGCAACGTCCCAATTTGAGGGAAAGATCAAGGGGGGATTACAAAACTACTGTGGTGGTCGGGGACGAAAGGGGAGTGGTAAAAAAAACGAGGACCTAAGAACAAGGGAGGCAAGGGCCAAGGACCTCACTAAAACTTCCACGGAAACAAGGGAGGTCAGACTTAAAAACAAACTTGGAAAACGATTTCAGGTAGGTAAGGACCTGAAGCCCGGGGAGACTAGGAGATTATCTAACAGGAAAAAAGGAATCGTGGACTAAATGCAACCGGGGGAAAAAAGAGGGGCATCTCAGCCTACCGAAAAGTGGGAAACAGGAAAAAAAACTACTCAAAAATAAAAAAAGAGGGGGGAACCTGACCATCATGAGCCCGTGAAGACGAAAAAGAAAGTGGCGTTGGAAGGGGGGGAAGGAAAAAAAAGGAAGGGTGCTCGACGTAAGGGGTATCATTATTCCAATGCGGAAGGTGGTTACTCTGGCAACCGTGAAGGAACCATTTTCGCCATCCCGTGGGGGGAAAAGAAAAAAGACAAAGGAAAGAGGGAAACACCGTGCGCCGGAACACACTTTCAGGGACCAAAAAACAAAAAGAAGGAAAGGGGGTCAAACTAAAAAGGGAAAGAGAGGAGAAAAAAAGGCGCAGGGCTGGACAGGTTTGGTGAGCCCAAAAGAAATTTGCACAGAGAAATACGTCGAATCCGCCAAGGGCAGGCCAAAGGGAAACGGGAGCAAAGACAAACGAGTAAGGTGAAAAAATTTAAACGAGTAATAAAGAAAAGACTGAAAAAGAAGGGGACTGCACATCGAGAGGTTCCCAAAACGCCCAAGCGATCCTTGTATTTGTCAACGTCCCTCCGACAGGGAGGACAGGGGAAAAGAAAAAAAGCCACTAAAAAGACCGAAAAAACCATGTATCACTCGGGAGGCGGCAGGGTGTAGAAATGCACCAAACCGTGGGGAACACCAAAAAAAAAACAACGCGGAAAAAGGGGGAAAAAAACGGGTGGGGGGAAAAGGCCTGTAAAACCTACATGCCAGCGAAAAGCGTTCAAAAGCAAGCTCCATCCATTTTAGATAGGGGGAAGGAGGGAAAGACTCCCAAAAACTACAATAGGAAAAATGAGAAAAATTTGCGAACGCAGTATTAGAGGAAGTCTAAAAAAAGGCAAAAACACTCCTAGGTGAAAATATCGGGTGTCGAGAAACGTTAGAAGGTCCAAAAGGAAAAACCAGCTTTCAGGGCTTGAATATAAGGGGGATTGCGAAGGAAATAAATAGCAATAGCAAGGTTGCTGTCTAAAGAGGGGAGAGAATAAAGCACACAAAAAACTCTTTTACTCACAATCCAAGGTAAGAGAGGAAGCCAACGTTGTGGGGGATGTGAGTGCGAAGGAAGAACAAACATGAATTTCCAGAACAAGTGCCCTTCAGGAGGGGGAAAATAACAAGGGGGTCGTCAGCCAGACAGTGGTGGCTGTAGAAGAAATTCGGTCGGAAAGGGTCACTCAGGACTGTGCGGAAACGAAGAAATTCTGTTTATTTGACAGGAAGGAAAGAGGGGACGGGTTGGGTGAACCGGGGCAAAGGGGTCCAGAATGAAGGGGTTTCCTCACCAGAAGAAGGGAGTTAAAAAGTCCGCTGCTGAAACAATCAACAGACGAGAGGGCCTTAAGCTCGAACAGAAGAAAGTGAAAAGGGAAAATGGCTAGCAACTTGGTGGTCCAAAAAAATAGAAAAAAAGAAAAAAAAAGAGAATTAAGAGCGATGGGGACTTTAAAAAAGGAAACAGCGACTGGTAGAGTAATAGGGGACACAAGCTTCAACCTGCAGAAGAAGGTTGAAGGACGACGGTCATCCTTTGGCAGCAACCGAGGAATCCGCACCGGCCGGACAGTAAAGGGGGGACCGCACGGGGGGATAAAAAGCAAAAAAAGATTTGTAAAATCAAGGCCGGTTGGCCCAAGGGAACGTAAGCTTTACGATTCTGGGAAAAAAAACCGGGGTCGCAAAAGCTCCAGAGTCGGCAGAAGTTTTGGTAAAAGGGGGAAGGGACGCAAATCATGGGACTTACACAACAAAAAAACAGAAGAAAAACGGCCGGGCCAGCTGTATGAGAAGAAGGGAAAAAGGGGTATTGCCAGGTACGAAAAAAGATGGGGGAGGGGGTGACGGAAAAAGAGAGGGTGGCAAAGTAAGATTCAAGCACGAAGAACAAAGGAATCAACCCCCGTCAAAGCGAGAAAACGCGGATCGGAGGGGGGTCCGGGTAAAAAAGCTCAAATAAGGGGGGGAAAAAAAGAAGTTGAGGACAGGGAACACTTCCAAATCGAAGGCAGAAAAGAAAAAAAAAAGGAATGACGTCAGGTCAGTTAAAACAAGAAGAAATGCAGGAAAGGTGGTTCAGCGGCGGCCTACAGGAGAAAAAAGAAAAGCCCCGGCGTAGATTGAAAAACAAAATTCTAGAAAAGGACCAGAGGAAAAAAACAAAACCCGGTGTACCGACAAAGAAGGATTCTCTACCACGAGGGGGGTCCCCGGGCAGAGCCCCACAGCAACGGAGTTGAACGCTAAAGGAAAGGGGCATGTTACGCCTCGGAAAAATTTATAAAAAAACCGGATCAAGAAGAAAGAAGCCTGAAACAAGGAAAGAACCGTCAAGAAGGGAAAGCACCCCCGCCGAGGACAGATAGAACACCGTAAATCCACTTTCGCGATATACGGAAAGACTGGGTTCAGGGAACACCGTGGGTTTGTTCGAGGGGGGGGACAACTTTGAAAGGAGTCGGGGAGGGGCAGCGAAAACTTGGGCAAACGTCAAGGGGGGGGGGGGGGCCGGTTCACCGAGTTGGGGGAGGGGAGTAGAGCAAGAGAAAAAACTTCCAAAAAAACCCCTTTTCACAGATGAAACACGAAATAGGGGCCATCATGACAAAAAAACCTCAACGCCTGTGCGAAACGGAGGAAGACCGGCCCGAGGAACAGTTTTCAGAGGAAAAAAAAAAAAAAAAAAAAACTCAAAGCGGCCCGAAAAAAAAAAAGATAGAACGAAAAACGTCAAGAAGGGGGACGAGAGAGAGGGAAATCTCAAGTGGTGGGGGGAGAAAGGAGTGAAGGAATCCAGGGGGATCAGCTGGCGGGGACGAACGAAAGGCAGGGAAGATTGGAAGAAAAAAAAGAACAGGCACGGTGCCAAAGACAAAAGAGATCAGCCTCAAAAACCTTAATTGGGAGGGTCCGGGGGATCGAGAGTGTCCATCCAACACTTCAAGGGAGGCAAGGTGAGGCGACTCGGAGGGTGGAAAAGATGCTCAAACCAGGGAAAAAGCAAACGAAAAAAAAAGGACAAGGATGGGCACGTTTGGTTGGGCAGAGAAAAAGGTATCGAAGATGCGCTTGGGGGGAGAAGAAAAGAAAAACGGGAATCCAAGGGAGGGAGAAAAGAGAGGGGTCACACAGTTGGGAGGGGGGATTGGGGGGGGACACAAGGGTTTAGAGGTCTGAAAGGACTACCAGGTCATTTTCCCCGGGCGCAAAAAGCGAAAAAAAGAAACTCCGTCGAGAAAAAGAAATCAAAAGAACCAAAGAAGAAGTTACCTGTTCGAAGGAAATCAAAAAATCAGCGACATTTCCATGAACGACCACCGCAGGAAAACAACAGTGAAAGAGAGTAAAAGGACCGAAAAACTAACGTTAACAAATTACAAAAAAAACATAGTTTCGAAGGAAGGAAAAGCAGGTTCGCAGGCACACGGCATTTGGAACTATGGGGGAAGTGCGCATTAAGGTAAAACTAATCACGTAAATATCCCAGCTTTCGTCGGGCTAGAGAAAAAAAAAAAGGGAGGGTACCCGTCAGCGTTACAGTTGTCTTAAACGGAAGAACGTGGAGCGCAACCGCGATAAAAAAAGTACCGCGGCGGCAACGACAGGGAAATCTTGGGAAAAAACAGCGTTGCCTTGAAGGGGGGGGAAGGGAAAGAGGGGAGACGTCGCGTTGGTTCAAAAAAAAAGGGGGGGAGGAGTGGTCACACTAGAAAAGAGGGGGCGTGGGGTAAAAGTCACTTCCGAAGCGGTGGAAAGAAAAACTGAAGGACGTGACCAGTGGGTCAGAAGGGCGCTTCGGAACCAGAACAGGGTGTGGGGGGACAAAAATTTGTGAAGGAAAGGAAAGGACGGTTAAAATGGAGACATTGTAAGCTGAGGGAGGACTCGCGAGGCACCACCAGAAAATAAAACGAAAAACCTGCCGAAAAAATGGACAAGGTGTAGGCACGAGTCACAAGGGTGGATTGGGGCAACTGGAACGTAGTGGGAACGAGTGTCATGATGCGGCGTGAGAACAAAATGGGGGAGTATATCAATGGGAAATGGGTCGGAAATAAAAAGGGAAGTACGACAGGGGAGCCAGACCTCCCGCTCTTGTCGTCAAAGGGATGGATCGGGGATCAAAAAACGACGGGTCTGAAAAAGGAGGAGGTTTGGCCTAGCAAACCAAGTCAGAATAAAAAGCCTTCAAAAGGGCCACCCACAAGCGGAGCGTATAAGGGTAAGAGGGGGGAACAAGCACCACAGAGGACTCCACAGCATCACCGGACGTGGGAGGGAAAACTTTTCAAACTGATTTACAAGAAGGGTTTTTTCAGCCCCGGCTTCAAAGACGACGGAAGGGGTGGGGAAAAAAAAAGGGAAAAGAGGAGACTATAATCCAAGGCACTGAGAAAAGTGGGGAAATTCAGAAGGACGGCAACCCACCTAAAACAAGTTGGTCCCGGCAACCAAAAAGAAGGAGAGACTGGCCACCGCTGTCTCACAAGGATGTCCCGGGAATGAAAAAGGGTCAATTGTGTTGCCAAGGGCCGGTAAGGGGGCAAACTAGATGGGGAAAAACGTAAACAGGCCCATGAGAGGGATTTTTGCAAAAAAAGGATCCCTTCACATGCCTGTAAAAAAAGGAGGGAAACAAGGCAAAAGTGTCCTGTTCATTTGAAGTTTATGAAAGCCCACGGGGGAACAATACGGCACAACGGACAATCTATGAAAGAAGGGATGTAGAGACGAGTTACAATCCATAAAGGTGAGAGTGTGACGTAGTCGGAACGCAAAAAGGGGATGAGTGGGGCCCGAAATGGGAAAAAGTGGTTAAAAAGTACCCAAACAGATGGGTCAGAAGGGCCAAAATTGTATACTAACTCGGGAAAACGAAAACACGACCGGACACGTTTGAGGCGGCGGAGTAAGGAAACTTGTAGGTCCCAGTAGAGAAAAAAAGAGAGATTCCGGAAAACATGATAACGGGAAAAGGAACTATTGTACTAGGGTTTTGGGATAGTTCAAGAAAGGGTTTGTTGAGAAAACGATCTGCGGGGTGGAGATAACAAACAACTCGAGGGAGCCCAGAAAAAGAGTAAACATCAAAAACCTTAGTGCACAAGGAAAAAAGGTGAGTCGGGCAACAGGAACGAACACAAGAAGCCAAGGGGGGACAGCAAACAGGTTGACAGGCTTTTGAAATTTAATTAGGACCATTGGGGAGAGTTCTGGTAAAGACCCGCGATTTCATGATCCGTCAAGAAAGGGAAAGGTCCAACTCGAACCATCTCCCACACCGGGTAGATGAATCACGGAAATGGTAAAAAACCGGCAAGAAAAGCCGTTAGTGTAAAAGAGGCCGGAAAGGGTTGTTTTCGGATCTCTGTAAAGAAGAGCTCATTTTGAAACAAAAAAAGAATCTCCAACGAGACGACGCTTGGGGAGAAATGAGAATGATTTGGCTGTACAGTGGAGAGCGCCAAAAATGTTAACAACCAACGTCCTGGGCAACTAAGAAACAGGGACAAAAAAAAACCAAAAAAAAAGACTGCGCCAAGTACAAACTAAAACCTCCCGATCTATAGAAAAAAAAACAACTGAGGAGAATAGTGGGGGACTACTAGCGGGGGGGGGGAGGGGGAGGCCCCTCTTTAAAGGGGGAGGGAGGAGGACCATGAGAGAAAATAACCTTTTGTCACCGCGAAAAAGGAAAAGAAGGGGTAAGCAAAAATAAGAAAAAAGGCAAATTGAAAAAAAGCCCAGTTTCTCTTCCGCAGGGCGAGAAGAGGGGAAAATAATATTGCGAATGTTCCTCACTTAAGAAAAAAACGGAAGGAGCGAGAATACAAATATTGTCGCCTTACGACAAGTAAAGGGGAGGAAAGGGAATCTAACGGGTAACCGAAAAACGGAGTGAAAAAAGTGCACCTCGCTGGAAAAAGAAAGATAGCAACCACCTGAGGAGGGTTAACCTTCGAAAGAAAAAACATGCAAAGAAACATGACCGGTACATCCACAGCTAACCAAAAAAAATGGCTGGAGCCGAAACCGAGTGGGAAATTACGCCTATAACGAGACAAAGAAGAATGCGCAAACGGTGGGAAAAAAAAAAGTTTGAGCAAGAACATCGTGTGGATCAGGGCTAAAGATCAGCGTCAATCTAACCAAACACCAACACAGATCGAAGTGGAAAACTACTCGGGTAAACGATCAAAGAGGGGAAATGCAATTATCGGCAGCACGCGAAATCTGGTGGGGAATCGAAACCTGTACAAACATAACCAAGAGACTCTACATCAAGCACCCTAAGGAGCAAAGTGGTACGGAAAAGTGGGAGGTAACCAACCAACCGGGGCGTCAGTATTTGGGCCTAGACAAACAAGAAAGGAAAAAGTTCCAGTGCCAGTAAAAGAACGGAAACAGGGGAGGGAATCACATTGGAAAGGCAGTAACAAGCGGACAAAGAAATAAGGGCAGAGCAATCGTAAAACTTACGAGGAGGAAGACGCAAAAACTTGCACACAGGAAAAAAACGGGCTCATACAAATAAAAATCCTGACACTGGGAGAGGGACCTAATTTTCAAGAACTGGGAAAAAAATGGGACAAAAGGGGTCACCCAATCCCAGCAAAAACCGCCTTTGGGTAATAAAACTCGGCGGACATGACCAAAAGTTTGAAACCCCGGAATCGTGCGACGACCCGGAACAATCCAAACTTCGAGGGTCAAAGATCTTTCGCGGGTGTAAAACCTCCCCATGGGGTGTAAGGTGACACTCGTTCGAAAAAAGGTGTGACCAAGGTTTCGAGGGACCTCCACTAAAAAGCGTTTATCGGATATCAGTTTAAGCTTAACCGTTAACACATCTACCCCGGGGGAGTTAAAAACATGGATGAAAACACAGCCAGGGAAAAATGTGGCCATCAACTAAGGGGCTGCGGGGGGTACACGAAGACAAAACAAACCTTTTGGAGGGAAAAAGGAACCCAACGCAGAAAAAGTAACATAAAAAAAGAAGCTGGGTGTAAAAAAGGGGAAGAAAGCGCTACGCAGTGGGGGAGCCACTACAGTCCAAAGGCAAATCCTATAAAGCGACGGGCAGGATGCCGAACAAAGAAAAACCACTCCGACGACACTCTGTCGAGGCTGAGAGAAACCTCTAGCAAATCCCAAAAAGGGGTTGCGAAAGGCCGCGAAAGCGTCGAGTAAAAGGGGGGCGGGGCACAAACCCCCAGCGGGAGGGGGAATACGGCCAATGGTTGAAAGGGTAACACGCCCACTAGGACAACAGCAAGAAGAAGGGGAAAAGACCGGGTTGCGCGCAGGGGCCTAGGAAACGTAAACAAAAGTAGCAACAACAACTGGGGAAAAAAGAAGGTACAGGTAAAGACCGTTCGTCAAGGTTGCTCGAGGGAAGGCCACCAATGGGGGGAGGTGCAAGGGGAAAATGGGTGGAAACCCTGAACACCGAACTGGAAAGAAAGGGCAGGGGGGCCGAAAAGGACGGGACACAAATACTGTCCTAAGAAACCAGACCCAATCCGTTTATTCGGGGGTTCACACCGCCTCCGGAAAACCAGAACTGCCGGAGTCACCGACCTGATAACA
>Ga0179593_1332077_pt1 | contig 19532 bp, 20 predicted proteins | sample CZODoug2_1_08_16_FD_185931 | JGI IMG/M metagenome (GOLD analysis project Ga0179593, IMG submission 185931) | Vadose zone soil fungal communities from Angelo Coast Range Reserve, California, USA - CZODoug2_1_08_16fungal (PacBio error correction) | ecosystem: Environmental > Terrestrial > Soil >...
GGGGAAAAAAAAAACAGTTGGGTTATCACCGCGAGGCCGGGTGAGGATAAAGGGGCAGGAATTCTAATGCTGGCCAACTCAAAAAAAGCAGAGTCGTATAGGTCCTGACCGAACACTCGAGAAAAAAAGAGGTACCGAGGCATTGAAACGAAAAAGCCCCTTCAGAACATTACACCAACTCAGAGTGCCGCTGGCTGAGGAAATCAACTGTGGCTCTCTTGCGAAACGTCGGACTTTCCCGCGCGAACTGAACAAGAGAAAGTGAACGACGGTAAAGAGGGCATAGTATAGGAACACGTGTGGGTGAAAAAGATAACAATTTGGAGAGTTACTCGGGAAGTCCGGGTTGGCAGCTCTCGTTTTTTAAGGAAAAATCGGGGTTGGGGGGAAAAAGGGGGTCTTGGGAAAAGAGGAAGGGTGGAAACAGGGTTCTTCACCTGCGATGCAGCAGGATGAAGGGCGGGGAAGACTGTCGGGGCCCCGTTAGGGGCTCAATCTGCAAACAACGGAAGGGGAAAAGAGAAAATGGGCGTTGACACAGGAAAAACAAAAAAAGTCCCCGGACGCAACAAACGTCAAGAAAAAGGCGTCGGTGAATTTTCGCAGACCCACGGGGGAAAAAAGTCCAGACGGAGGGGGGGAAAGAAATGGAAGCCCTCGAGTGCTTCATGAAAACACGCAAAAAGGCTGATCGAGACGAAGGGGGGAATAAGAACTCCAAGGAAAAGTGCCGCGCACGCCCGAAAAGTGTAAACGTCACGGAGAAAGGGTCGGGTGCAGGGGGGGAAAAAAAAAGAAGGGGAGGGGACAACGACTTAAACCAACTCCCGCGGACCAGCGTCGCCCCCAAACCCTCGAGGGAAGCGGGCATAAGGCTTGGTTAGTTGGTGACAGGGGGGGCAATTCGTACGGCGCAGCGGAGACGAGAGGGAAGGAAAGGGAAGGACATCAGAGGGGTGCAAATCTCGAGGGGAAACTAAATCGCGGAGTGGTGATCATTAGAGGAGGGGATACACCTAACACTCTCCAAGGGTAAGGCAGGGAGAAACTTCTAGTCCTACTTCGGGACACGGTGGGGTCACAAGTGTACGTAAGAATTAAATAAAAAAGGAGAGAGGGGGGGGGAGAACTGACTGCCATGTAACTCCCTTTAAAAGCGCCGGCACCCCAAAAAAAAATTAAAAAGCATAGATCTAAAGATGCATCCATATTACTTATTCGTCCGGCAGGGGAAGATTATAAAGGGAGTTATGGAGGGGAGGACACGAGGGTGCAAATATAATCCTTTCTATGTCGTGGGCTGAACGCCATGATGTTTCTAGGGGGAGGAGAAGGAGGACGGTGGGTGACTCCCGTGGTTACCATTACGAAACAAAATCCGACTTAAAAGTAAAAGGGGGGGCCCTAGAGAGAAAAGGGCCTGCCAAACTTGGAAGGTTAAGGGAAATGCAGAGCAAGGGTGGGTCACCCCTTATGGCACAAACCCGGCTACCGCGGGGAAACTCGTCGCGGCAAGCGAGTCGCCAAAAGAAAGAAATGGAGCCGCACACGGCTTCGAAAAAAGCAAAACCACGGGGGGACGGGTTTCGTTCACGGGAAAAAAAAAAACTGACAAAGGACTCCATTGTGAGAGGTGGGTGGCGGAATGGGCTGCCAAGGTCGAAAGAGAAAAAGCCGATATCGCAGAAAAAAGACCGGGTTCAAAAGCGAGCGGCTAATCAAAACGATAGGGCAGAAGTGCAAAGGTTGGGTAGCTAGAAAAACAGTGGAGGAAGGCGTTCAAGGGGTCCTTTCTCCCCAAAAAATCAAATGGGGTGGTTTGGCGCGGGGGAAGGGTCGCAATAAAGAAAACAAGTAATGGAAGGATCGGCGTGGTAAGCTCGGTCCATGGTAGCACCTAGAAAGGGATCAGTTGAAAGCGGGGAAAAGGGTCAAAGGGAACTAAGCAGGGTTGTAGGGATGCGAAACAATCTGGTGCAGTGCAAAAGTCCAGCGTCCTGGATTGACGGAGAGGATGGAAGGGACAGACCGGGAGGGGGTTTCAGGGGACTTTGAAAACAGCGAGGAAGTGAACTGACCGTTTGGAGGGGGACAAGAGGGGGAGCCGTGCTGATCGTACAGACTTACAACAAGACTTGTGGGCTAATCGTCAGGAGAAATTAGGAAAAAGCTACCTAAAATTTCTCGGCGTTCATCTGCAAATAAAGATTTAGCGCAACGCGTAGAAGGACAGTAGCGGCGTAGAAACCCTCAAAAAAAAAAAGCAGCGAGGATTTTGGAAGCTCGCACACAGCACACAGAGGGGGGACGAGGGGAAGCTCGGAAGGGAGGAAGCTCTAATCACGCGATCTTTCTAAGCGAAAGTGGAGCTGGATCCTGCAACGCCGAGCGGGCCGTCAAGTCCGGGGAGGGGACCAGTTTACGTCGCGGCCGAAAAAAAGTCGAGATGGTCGCACGAGACCACGTACGTATCCGGGAGAGGAAAGGGGGGGGGGGGAAGGGGGGAGGAACTAAACCACGGAGCCAATTACGCAACTAGGGCCCTGGCCCTGACGGGCCTGATCGGGCGTCAGCAGGCGTCACCTTAGGACACCAAAAAAGAAGCATAGAGCCAGGGCAGCTAGTCCATTGCGCTGGCGCGCAGATACCGATTTTGAGAGGAACAATTGAGGGGGGGACCGCACGTACGTCCCGAGGGGGGTAGGGTCCCTAACTCGAAGCAGGGAAGGCCTTGGGGAAGCATCCCGCGCGCCATTGGAACTACAATCAGAAGATTAAATTGGGGGGGCTCAGGGGGGGGGGGGTGTTCACGGGGGGGGGGGGGGGAGGTAAGGTAGGGGGGAGAGAGGGGCCGGTCGGAGGAGCTCAGTTGATTTGTCATGAAGTGTCTGCAGCTGCTTGGAGGGGGGGTGGGGGGGGGGGGGAGGGCGGGAGACTACTGGCGAACACGATAACGCTTGTGAAAAGTGGGAAACGGCGACAAAAGAGCAGAGGGGGTCGTGCAAAAGAGGGGGAGGACGCCGGGCCGGTAGCCCACCTAAACCCGCAACGAATCGTCCGTGGTAGGGGGGGGGTGGTCAAAAAAGTAAACAGAGTTTGGAGCGAAAGGGGCATGACGTGGGGGGGTGGCCTGCAGGGGGGGAAGGCCGGATAAAAAAAACCTTTTGGAATGGTAAAGATAAGAATGAAAGCTGAGAAAACGCAAAACTTGGGGGAATTTCAAACTGGACTTCGGGTTCTGCCTCTCCGGGGGTGTGAGGAAGAGACAGGGGGGGGGGTGTGGGAAATTGCCGTCAAGAACATACCACGGGGGTCTAGGAGGTGCCCAGCTTTATACACAGGGGGGTGGGGGGGGTCCCTAGACCGCCCGCTACAGCTGAATTCGTGGTAATGCAGGGCGCGAGCTCCTTCATCAAATGGTACTGAAAGCGTTTAGGGGGTATTCAGAACCTTGTGGATTCCATCTGCTGCAGGAGTGGCGTGACCGGGACGAAGGAACTTGGGGAGAGGAGAGAGGGAGAAGCCTCAGGAGGCCCCCGTCAATTTGCAGGCGCCACCAGACCGCCAGCACCTTCCTTTGCAAGGAGGGGAAGGGTAAGGGGAAGGCGGGACAGGGCAAACGCAACCGCGCGGGGGGCTCCAGGAAATCGTCCGCTGCCCGGTGGGAAGTAAGGGAAGCCAAAAAGAGGCGAAGCCGTCGGCAACGGACAGATTCTTCTCGCTTTCTTATAGGAGGGGGAACTGGGGAGGGGGGGGGGGGGAGGGTTTAAGAACGTACGGGGGGTCTTGCGCGATCCATGCAGGGAGACTTCAAAAGTTCCCTAAGTCTTCTCGAAAAAACAGTTCGCCATGCAAAAGAGAAAAAAGGGTGGCACCCTACGGCCATATTTGATTCGAGTTGCGGGAACAAAGAGCTCTGCTATCATGTAAAAGGCAAAAAATGGGGGAAGGAAAAAAAAGGAAGAGTGGGAAGAAACGGTAATCACAGGTCGTCCCTGAGAAAGGGAAAGGGAAAACAGAACCACGTAAAGGGGTGGAGAAAGAGAAGACAACAGTCTCCCAAACGACTCAGGGAAAAACCGTTTCGCAGGGACGCGCAAGGTGGGTGTTGCCTCATGACGGAATCGGTGGCTTGGAAAAAATATAGAAAAGGCCAAAGCGAAGAGGAGAACAACCAGCCATTGTTGCGAATAACGTCTCCAAGAGGAGCAGCAAAAAAGGGGTGTGTCGGGGAAAGAAAACGCAAGGGGGGGGCTGAGGAGAGATATCGCTGGCGACAGGCCAATTCCCGTGATGGGTGGGGCGGGGAGTGTTAGGCTTTGGAGGAGTGAAAAAGACCCAGATACGTGTGAAGTGGAAAGAACATCTCAAGAGGGGGGAATACGAACATAAAGGGAAGAAAAGGGGAAAACCTCTCATAAACACTCTCAACCTGTTTATCTATCGCGTGTCCCTGATCTAAAAGGGGAAAAGGGGGGGAGGAAATAAGCAGGATCTTCTGAGCATCGATAATCCTCCGTAACAGAAATGACAGGTGAAGGAGGGGGCTGGGGGTCGTTGGCCCGCTGGCGGGGAATCGGAAAACTAGCAATCGACGCGTGGAGTCAGGGGGGGGAAAAAGAGGTGGGGAGTCTAACTTACCAAAGGGAGGCTACGGTGAAAAAAAAGAAGAAAAGAGGGTTTAGGAAAGAGATTAATGCTTCAATGTTGGGGGAGAAACCGGCGTCCTCGCGAAGGGGGACGGGAAAAAAGCGAAGAAAAGAGGTTCCGTTGAACTATACCGTCATTTATCTAGGTCTGGCAGAAATCGCGAAGACCTCTAATTCTCAAAGATGTGCGGCGGGGATCTTGCATGACCGAAAAGGGGGAGGCAGGCGATAAGGTTCCCGCTCTCGCGCAGAATTATTTCTTCGAGTGGCTGGGGGGGGAGAGGGTGCTCCACTGCGCTGAATCAACTAAGAGTTGAATACGTGATTTAACTGAGTCCGGCTGGGGGTAGGAGGCGGGGGAGGAAAAAAAGGGAGGATCGTTTTTCACTGGCCCAATCGGAATCCTCAAGCCGCAGCCAAAAAAATCGCCGTTATCCAGACTGTTGACCCTCGGAAGTATCTAGACGGAAAAATTCTGAGATCTGAGCCTCAGTCTTCAAAATCAGAAACCAGAAAACTATTGAGATCGAGAGGGGGAGGGGACGAAAAAAATCAAAGAACAAAAGAACTAAAACCTCCTCATTGGGAAAAATCCTCAGTACGCCGAGGGAAGGGAAACTCTAGGGAATTAAGGTGATAGAAGAATCCGCAAACCTTTTACGGTGCATGTCCAGCTGATTCTCCCTGAAGATTCTGCTCGCTCAGCTCGTCACAGAGGGTAGGGGGGGGCCAGGGGAGGGGGGCTTGAGACGTAGCTCGCTACGGATATCAGGGATGTCAGTCGGTGGGGGGGAGCAGAAGAGTGCAAAGCAGAGATTTGTGTTGTCTCTGTAAGTTCATTTGCGTCAAAGTGTCCTACGCGATCAGATGCCGGGATGGGGGTAGGAGGGGGGACCAAAATCACGAAGGCTCGCATCAAATGAATTCGACATCTTCGAGGATTCTCAAAAATGTCTCATACCAGGCACCCTAGGTCGAGGGCTCAAGGAGGGTGCGAAGAGTTTTTCTGGAGGAGCAGAATAGCCGTCTAATCGAATTTGGACAAGCAGGGGGCTGTCTAACACTCGCGACCCAGGGAGAGTGAAAAAAAGGGGACTGAAAGTGCGGAGGGTCTGAGAAAAAGACTAACGATCGATGCGTACTCAGAAACCCTACACCGGACAAACCGTTTCAACATCATGGCAGCCGCCGGTTTAAAATAAAAAATTCGGGATGAAAGGAGGGACTTTCTGTCCATCCAAAAAAAGGGAATCATATAGGAATCAAGGAGACGGTTGAAAAAGACGGAGAGGCATTCAAAGAATGGTGGGACCAAAGGGAGGGATCAGTGATTCGTAATAGAGGTACATCTTCCTCAGCTCGAAAATAGGAGGACAAAAGACAGGTGCCTACTGGGCCTGATAAAAGAACAGGAAAATCTCTGAAAAAGGGGGAGGGGCAAGATTGGAATAGGGAAGTCCACTGTCACTACAAGGGCAAGCACATTAGAACAATCTGGATGGGGGGGTTGAAGGGGCTAAACAGAACGAACTAAACCAAAGAAGCGTGAAACCATCCTGGATCAGAATGACGGGGGGGGAGATCAATCAAAAAAATAACCAAGGCTCAAGCTATCTCTGTCCTGTAATAAAAAAGACAAGCAAAAAAATTGATGCGGAAAAGGGAAGTCAGATAGGGATATCCTTCTCTCCATATAAAACGCCAGCACGTCGGGCGGGGCCATAAATGAGCGGAAGGAAAATGGCGCGCTTGTGGGGGGGGGAAAAATGTCTCTCGAGAATCAGTCTGCTATCAGCAAATGGGCGGCCAAAGGACTGCGTGCTGAGAAAAAGAGGGCAAGCATATGATTTTTGCCACCGGTCTGTATGAAGTCTTCGAAACCCAATTTCTGGAGTCGTATAGGGCGGGTGTTGGGGGAAGCAAGCGTCTGAACTACAATAGCTTATTAGGGGAAAAATGAGTCAGAGGTATTCGACGGACCAATGTTACGGAAACGGTTCACAACCGGATCAAACGGAGACTGCTATCACAAGAGGGGGGAGGTTATTCGGGCCAGGAGGAAATGAGGTGAAAAAAAGATCCATTTGGAAGCCATAAACCGATGTCATGAATAATCACGCGGACGGGAAAACTCTTCTGCTTATGCATTGGAGGCAAAAATCACTTAGTCAGCTTGCACTTTCTATTTAAAAAGGCCCGCCAGAACTAAAAAGTAGGCAGGAAAATGAGCGCGATGAAACGCAAAACATAGATAAAGGGAGCTGAAGGCAGAATGATCGTGAAAGCAGCAACGTTGATGCTGAAACCACGGCCAAAAGTGACAGATCGACGAGCTGATCAAACGGACGAGACGAAAGTGATCGTATATAACCACCGACATCCTACGAAAATCGTACGTTCCTTGACCAATGCGAACGAGAAACGTGAGCGGCAAGGCATAATGAAAAGGATGAGGGGACGAACAAAATCGAGACGACGCTACAGCCGGGGAAATCATGAAAAAGTGAAAAGTGGAAGACGCCGGTAGAAAGCCTGGAATCAGTGGGATCCGTTGGGGGTGGTGAGTGGGGAGTGGACGGGCTGGAAGGAGCTGTTCGGGGAGTCGAAACGCCAGGATAGACGGCGGGAGGAAAGGGGTGAAAAAAGAAAAAGGAAGAAAACACTAACACATAGACACCGCCCACGGGAATTCGCCATACACAAATAGAGTAGAATCTAAACCACCATGTAGAACTTCCTGCGAAATCAGGGAAATCAGGAAAGGCGGATGCGGGGGAAAAAAATCTTTTGAGAGGTTCTGACGGCAGGGTGTGCGAAAAAGACGGAAGTCGGTGGAAGGGGGGGTCGCAGCTGTACGCCTGGTACAGAAATTTCATATCTTGGCTCAAATCATGCCTGAGAGGGGGGGCCACCCCTTTCGTGTACCAGCGTCTGTTACGGAGAGGCTCTCGTTTGGGAGACGTGTTGCGAACGTGAGTTGGGGGGGGGGGGGGAGAAAAAGTGTCTGTGGTTCATTCTCTTCTAAAAGCAAAATGATTTATATGATGTAAAAATTCAATTGGCACACTCGAAAAAAGGGTTACAGAAGCAGCGTCCACCATCCATGCTTACTCCGTTGGGAAAAATAAACAATCACACCTCAGATCACTCAAAGATGACCACGAGGGAGACCTTTCTAGGGGGGGGGGGAAAAGGAATTGATGACATAAATGGTGTATGCGCGTCGCCCGTACCCCACCCGAAGGGCGAGTCAACTGATCGGGGGGGTCTGCATCCCCCCACGCGTAACACTTTCAACCAAAAACGGAAAGCGAGAAAATCTAGGGCGTGCCGGTAAGCCGGGGAGCCGCTTCGAGAAAAGTAGCGCAAGCCGGCCGTAACCGGGGGGAAGGGGGGTAAAAACTGGTGGAAAGCGGAAAAACAATAGGCGGAACGCTCTGGTGCGCGTCGAAAAGGTCAAAAAATCAATGCAAGGGGACCGAAAAATGGGGGGTACATTAAGTTCCACTTTCACCCACAAGTCAAGTCTCGCATCAGGCAATGGGATGCGGAGGGCACGATTGGACCTCATCAACGCGCGGAGAGAAAGATCCGGCGGTACAGAGAGCGATGTCTTCTTTTCCGAACGGTGTAGGAGGACTGACTGTAAAGTGACTCGGGGCAAGAGGGTCGAAGCGGCAATTTAAAGGGACCAAGGCGCGGGGTGGCGGGACAGAGACGGCAAGCGCATTGCAAAAGGTGATAAGGGCGGGGTCGAAAAGTAGTCATTCACGGGTAGTAAGGCGACACGACGGCGAGGCTGAAGGGGAAAGTGCTTTTGGTTTCGCAACGGGGGGGGGGCCCGGCGGGGGTGGGACAGAAAAAAGACAAAACGCGTCATCGAGTCGAGGTCTGCGAGTAGGTAAACGCATCCGGCAAGAAACGAGTCAAGGATAAAACAACCAGAGACGAACAGCGCGAGTCTGGTGCGCGAGCGAGAACCGGAAAAACGGTCGAAAAAAAATTCAAAAAGCATATCGTTACATTGACTACATCCGATTGGTGCCTAAAAAATACCTCTGTAGTGAAAATGCACGGATACTGACTTCGAAATCAAAGGGACTTTCGAGAGGAAGGATGACTGACTAAGACTAAGGAAAAAAATAAGTGCGCGCCCGCGGGGGAGATTTTCAATCTATAACAAATCCTGGAAAGAGGTGGGGGCTAGAGCATGAGCAAGGGGAGAGCTTAGCGGCAGATCAAACGAATGAAAAGTACAAGTCAGCTTTGACTTGGGGTGTGGTGGGGGGTTGGGGGGTTTTGTCCTAGCGAATTTGGGACGGGGGTCGTGGGTAGAGTAGGCAACTTCGAAGACACCGACACACTGCTGGCTCATGTAAGCAGCTCGGGTGGCCGAGACGCCCAGAGAAGACTGTCGCAAGATATGCGGATTCGACTAGCTGCCCTGTCGGTAGCAGTCTCCCTAACGCTTACGAGAAAAGGAAAAGTTGTCAAAAAAAAGAAGACGAGCGATGGGGTTGATGGAAATGTGGTGGCTGCCTGAAACGCAGAGAAAACGAATAGTGATGAAAGTAAAAAAAAAATTACTTCCGGAAAACGATGGCGGCGGAAAATCCGTAATAACTATGAATCAGAATTTTGGAGGTAGTTCGGTGGGGTTTCAGATGGGGGGGAAGGAGGCTAGCAAAAATAAAGGCTGGGTCTGGACTTTACTAAAGACCATCGTAGAAACAAAGGGGGGGGGAGGTGATCTAAAATGAAGTGTGGGCAGAACAAGCCGGCGAAAGGGCCAAATAGGATAGGGGGGCAAAGGGGACGAAAGAAAAGATGGAGAAACGCCCAGACACCAATTAGGGAGACGTCAAAGAAACGGAAGGCAAAGAAAGGTGCCCGCTTGTGAGGGGACAGCTAAACTACTAAAGACGGGTCAAAAAAGGAAGGTGTCCGGGGTATGACTGGTAATGGGCTCCTCTCAGAAAAAACAGCAAACCATATGCCACTTTTCAAAGGGGGGGCTAAAAGGCTGGGAACCGGATTTCTAGGGTTGTTCGCTGGCGAACTAAACGGCCAAATTCTCAAAGCAAGGAACAAGGTAGACGCGCACCGAGATATGAAAGAAAAAAAGGGACGTTCAGCGAGTCGGGCGTTGGCAGCAAAGGGGGCGGGTAGGAGGCACACCAGAAACAATATGAACCATTTCTCTCTTTGGGGGTTGGTGAGGAGGATAGGACAACAAGACGACCCCCACGGGACACTAGACCGGGGAAAGGAAGGGAAAGGGCAAGGAAACCGCGCCCGAGGGGAGCCAAAATGGGACTTGCGAGGAGACAAGGAGGTGCGCCAACCTCAGAGAAGAGAGCGGGGGGTTGGAACGCGGTGTAGGGAGCTCGCGGAAGAGGCGGTGGGGGAATAGCAGCACACGGTATGTAGGCAGTCCTAGGGTAATAAAACTTGGGTGCAAGGAATAAGGGTGCTTTGGGTTTGTACGAAGCTGCGCAGGAGTCACTGGAGCGTGGGAGGGTCGGATAGGCTTGAAGGACTCTAAGAGTCCCCTCCTAACACGGCGGGAAAAAAAACGGCCGCGGGGGGGGTTTGCAAAATTGGGAAAAATGGATGAGGTGTAAATCGTACCAGGTCGCCGGGGGGGCGCCCTGTTAAATCTGAAAAACATTAACTGTCCGTGACCGGCTGAAATACGGTTCGAGCGTGTAGTTCTGGGATAAGTCTGTGGCTGGTCTTTGATTGAGGGGTAGATGGTCGAAAGAGAAAAGGCGGCGGGGTGGGGCACCGGTATAAACGGTGGTGCGATCCAGCCAAAAGTGAGGTCAAGAGAGGAGTGGCGGGGGGCTGCGTAGCAGGGTGGGGGCGGAAGAGGGTCAGTGCCATTAGATCGAGGTAGGGTGACACCAGAGGTGAAAGGGAAGGGGTGGGAGAGGAGGCGGGCCGGGTGCGAAGAAGGGATAGCGGGGGGAGACGGGAGGGGAGACAAAAAAGGGTTATGAGTAGGGAACTGAGAGGGGAAGGGGAAAGAGAGTGAATAGGGGAACCAGGCACGGATGGACGAGAAGCCCCGGCTAGGAGTGATACAGCTAAGAGGGCGGGGCGAGCATACCCGCTGGGGTCGGGTAGTGACGAGAAAGTACTAGATTAAGGGGGTGTGTGTCACAAACGCGGTGGGGGGCGGGAGACACGAATGAAGGGTAAGCGACTCTCCACGGTAAGTCCGGCAAAGGAAAATGTTTAAGGCGGGGCTTTACGACAAACAGAGAGGAGGTACGTGAATGGGGTGGTGGGGGGGTCGCGCTGCACGAAGTAAAGGGGGAGAGGGTAAAAGGTGTACAAAGGGGTGGATTTAAGAAGCGACTCCGTCAATGGGAAACCCGGAGGTCCGGACCGAAGGGGGCCTAAAACGCACGGAAGGAGTGGGGGATCCGCCTCGAAAAGGGAATCATGACAAAGCCGAATTCCGAATAAGGGTCATCGTCTGAGGGCATAGCACCGACCCGCTGGGGAGAAAACTAGGGAAAAAGAGGCTGGGCCGAAATACACGCCGGACCCACCACTTAAAGCAAAAACCCGCCTAAGAGCAAAACCTTGTAAAGCTGGTGCCGGGGGCTTAGAACGAGGAGCGCGCGAAGAAGAAGGGGTGCCAAGCGGCGCGCCGCAGGCAAACTCCAAGGGAGACCATCAGAGCAAAGTCGATGTGTAGGCGTGAAGAAACAAGGGGCCGAGGGGTCGGAAGGGCGCGCTCGAATCATGGTGGCGTGGTATGGAGAATAAGTGGTAGATCAACACCGACCGGAGGAGGTCAGGAGCCTGGGGGAAGAGGGGGACAGGAAAAAGCAGCAAGGAAGAATCAGGGGCTGGGGGGCAAGGGGGGGGGGTGTTTTCCGAAAAAGAAGGAACGTTGCAGATGCCGAGATATGTCTCAAAAACAAATATGTATGCAAAGAGCGGTTTGAGGCACTCCCAGCGGACAGGCAAAAAAAAAAAAGACAAGCACCGAAGAAAAAGGGCATTGAAAAGGGGGGGAATACCAAGGGGAAACCAGCTCGCGGGGGGGGACCACATTGTCCAGGCCAAAAGGATTCTGTCGGAGAAAAACTTTATGCGTGACGAAAGAATTCTCTCAGAGGCGCTCCTAAAACAATCCTTTCTCTCCCGCAAAGCCACACAACTTGAGAAATCAGAGGAGGACTCAAACGTGTGCCAGATTATTTTGCGGGAGCCGCGCTTTCGGGAGAACGAGAAAAAACCTCGGAACCCAAGCAAAGCCATCCGAGCGTCCGCGCTCCGTATGCGGTGGTCCTGGTTTGGACGGGGTGGTAAAGCAGTTAAAACCGGACTTAAAAAGAGGGGAGGGGGATTCAGAAACAGAGAGATCGCCGAGTTTGGACCGGGTTCTTCCTCAAGCTCAATTCTCGCGCGGGAAAAAAAATAAGAGTAAAAACAATAGGTCCGCGGGGAACGGTCAGAAACGAGTAAGACCGACCCGTGTGCGCGAGAGGGCTACTCACTTCTTAAGACCAAAAAAGGGGGGGGAACCAAAAAAGAAAACGGGAAAATACGCGCAGACCCAAAAAAATCCAGAGCGCTCCCGCCAAAATTAGGAAGGGTTCGCGGGGCAAAGGAAATAGGAGCCTGGGTCTGAGATTTCAGTTAAAAAAAAGGTTGTGTCCATGCAGTATTTTGCAAGTGGGGGGGTAGTGGTCCCACAAAGGATAGGGCTAGAAAGGGGAGGAAAATTAATAAAGAACCGCCCGGGGGTTCCAAAAGGGCAAATGACACCTCCGTAAATACGTCTCGAAAAAGAGTCCCAAGGAAGGGGGGGGCGCTAGAAAGGGCATCAACCCTGCGGGACAGGGGATTGGGGCCCCATCATCCAAAGGGTTTTAGGATTATTTGTCGGCTCAGAATGGTGAGATGCACCGAGAAAAAGAAATAAGAAAATAGACCCAATGCACTTAAGGGGACAATGCCCTCGATTCGTCAGCCACAAAAAGAATCCGAAACGTAAGTCAATAACTTTCCCAGGGGGGACCCAAACCACCTGGAGGAAAGAAGATCATGGTGAAAGGGGGTGAACTTGGAGGGAAGTTAACTTGTCCACGGTGACAGACAAGAATAATAAAAGAAGTTGGAGAAGGAGCGGGGGTCTACCAGGGACAAAAAAGAGTGGGGCCCGGTCTTCGAAAGAAACAAAAAAACGCAAAAAACAGGGGGGAGGGTGTCCTTTGAGAAAACAGGAAGTTGCTTGATGGTGCGCTGGACTCGGGCCATCGGAGAACAAAGGAAGGGGAACTTCTTTCGTAAAGAGAGGAGGGAAGGCAGACGCATAACGAAAGGGCGGGAAACTTTAGTGGAACGTGCGTTACGTACGTAGAATAAGCTTGTTCAAAGCTCGTCAAGATGGAGCAGAGAGATGCAAAAAGGAGCCAATCGGGGAAAGGAGAGTGAATGGGTAAAGGTCGAGATTCCTTGCGCCAGACTGTGCCATTAACTAAAAATGAGCGCGGAAAAGCGTAATTTTAGGGGGAACTCAAGGGCCAAGAATACCACATAAGAGTGCTGGTGCTGCTTGGACAGGTCGGGCCATGAAAAACAAATCGAAAGGAAAAGGTGCCCGCACGGGGCGCCGGAAGACTTGCTGCCCTCAAGATCGCTAAAATTACCTTTAAGCAGGTGGCACTGCAAGGGGCGATGCTACGCGCGGGATTTTCCCAGGAAAAACCAATCCAAGCCATCGCGACCGCCGCGGGGCAGCTCAAGCCCCATCGGGGGAAAGAGGAAAGAGGCACGCTCGTGGAAAAAGAAGAGAAAGCTAAGGAAGCACATACCTCCGCGAGCTGTCGGCAGGTCGTGAGTCAGCAATCGCCACAAGGAGGGGAGAAGGGCTTCTCGGAAAAAGAGAAAGTAGGGGGGAGTCGTCATAAGAGGGAAGCGCGCGCAGAAATCCAAACTCACCGCATCCAAAAGGGGGGCGTTCAGGAAACCGCTGAAAAAGGTACAGGCTCTTCCTGGCTCGGCCGTGAAAAGATCAGGATAGAAACCAACATACTCCTCCAGTGCAAAAGCGAGCGAACTCAATGTCTTCCAAGCTCGCGGGATTCGAGAATCAGAGGTAAAGCGTGCCAACCCCTTTCGAAAAAGGAAAGCAACGAGAACCAGTCGCCGGAGCGTCGAACCCTCTCACGAATCGTGGAAGTGGTGAGGTTCATCAGAACTTCTGAGCCCGTAGACATAGACAAGAATCAAGTCGATCGTCTTGAAAGGGGGGGTTCAATTCGGTCCTTAGGGTATTTCGCGCACCAGCATAAAACTGAGTTTCCTTTGTGTTGTACTTGCATAGGGGGGAGTAAAAGCACGTTATGATGATACTACATTACGTAAAACGACGCTCCGGACGCGCAGGTGGGGGCATGGTCAAAGGGCAGAAAGAAAAGGGGCCAACAACACACCCCGATCTGAGACTGCCGCATCATCAAGTCTTCCATCGCTTCGCACGGACACGGAAGGGGGAAGACCGACGAAGTATGGCCGAGCATCTCTACCATTCAGCAAGAAAGGACTGGCGAGCAGCAAAAAAAATCCGAATTATGGACAAAAGTGACAAATGCCGCCGTCGAACGGCACTCGTCAACGAAGAAACCAATCGAACAAAAAATGGCTGAGAAGGGAACGACGGTCCCAAAGAAGAAGGGCAACTCGTAACTTCAAATGCCGCTGTAGGGGAAGCTCTGCTGAAGGAAAGCTAGGGAAGGATTTTCAACTCTGAGAGGGAAAACAGGGGAGGACACAGTTGGACGGAAACGTTTCCGGGAGAACGGCAGCCTCTGGTTCTTCTGTCACCATGAAAAGGGGGGCGTTTTTTGCTCTGCGATCAGGGAGAACAGCCGAGGAAAACCCGCGCCGGAGCCGCCCAGAAGGGGGAGCCGAAAGGCCTGCAACAATTCCCCAGAGGGAGGAAGACAGGACGAGAACCGCCGCTTGAATCCAGAATCCAGCTGTAACCGATCAGTCTCAAGGGAAACCAACGTGGAGAAGGGACTCGGGAAAATAACAGATGCTGCAAAAAAATTTCTCTGGCGAATGATTGCGCAGGGGAGGGGGGGGGGTGTAGGGGATGAAAGGACAAGGGGAGTGTCAGAAACAGAGGGAGAGAAGGTTAAAAGAAAGAAAATCAAGGAGGGAATTTTCAGAGTCAAACCTAGACGGGATTGCAAGGCGGCAAGGGGGGGAGGGAGCTGCGGAGTCGAGGCGAAAAAAAAAAGTAGTTAAGTGCTAATGCAGGGGCTGGTCACAAGGTGGGCAAGTGGCAAAGAGAAGGGGATCGAAGGAATACAGCAGGTTCCATGACGTTCTTCCAGGAGAATCAGAAAAAAAGCCGTCAAGTGTTAAAAACGGAGAAACCGGAGAAAAAAAACGAGAAAAGGAGTATGGTAGCATTTCGCAGGGAAGAACAATGGGGGGAAGAAGTACGGCAATTCGGTGATATCAGAGGCAACAGAAAACTCCCAGAAAAAAAAGGAAATGGTTTTAAAGCCGATAACAGCGTCTTCTCAACGAGGAGCGCAGCGGTGGAACCCTTCTTTAACGACAATGGGTGGGTGATTGGCTCGGATATCGGTGAGAAAAGGGTGGGCTGCCAAGTCCCCGTTAGGGGCGTGGTGGGGCATTAGCTTTTTTGCGGGGGAAGGGAAAACAATGGGACGAAAAAGAATCCTCAGAAATATCTGAGGGGCGACAAGGCAAGCCGAAAGAAAACTCATCTCGCTTGGCCAATGAAAGCGAGACAAAAACCAGTGCAACAAAATGGATAGGCAAGCATCAGGGAGATATCGATTTGTCAGAATGATCCAATGTGCACCAGTTGCGCAGCGGGGGAAAAGGAATGCTCGATATAAAAGCAGATTCCATGGGAGGTGCCGCCTCGGCGTTGCGAAGGAAAAGGGCACCCGCGTTGGGTAGGGATGGGGGATTCGAAGGAAAGGGTTCGTGAGAGCGCGGGTTATCAAAGTCTTTACGAAAGCTCCGGGCCGGGTGCAGGGGGTTCGCAGCATAGCGGGCAAACTCAAAGGCCGTGAAGGAAAGCAGCAGTCGGAAGGGAAACTGCCGGCTGTCATTTACTAGTCGGCGCTCCATAAAAATCTCATGCCGCGCCTCCATGCTAAAGGGGGGGCGTGGGCAGGGTCCGTTACAAGAGGGGAGACAATTGGAAGGGAGATAACACCTGCGGGCAGGCTTCGCAACATAACTCAACGATACCCAAAGGGGGGGACTGCAACCTTATTTGAGTCAAGACGTGTGTTGGGGTCAGAGAGGTTCAACTGCCGGAATCGGCAGGAAGAAAGTAGATGGGCCGGCTCGAAAAAAAAGGACCGGAGGGAAGGGGAGATATCCTGTGCTCGGGAAACTAGTCCGTCAAAAGCGGGAGCGACGAACAAAAGAGCGATACGAAAATCCGATAGAAGGTGAAGGGGGGGAGGGGGGGAGTAAACAAACCTCACACGACAGAACCTACACCACGGGTTCCGGGAATTTGCCTGTTCCACGCGACAAGGGGGGGGGGAAATAAAGCCAAGCAAAAGAGCTTGCACTTTGTTATCGGGGGGCAACACCCGGCAACTGGCTGTCGAATATAAAAGTTCGGAAGGAAAAGGAGAACAAGAAAGCAGGCATGGGGGGATACGGGGGGAAAAAAAATGGCTGGGGGGGGGCCGCTACGTTAAAACTTTCTGGTGTAGATAGAGAGCTTGGATTCTTAGGGAGCAGGGAAATACGTAAAATTCGGCTTTGTCTTTTTAGAGGGGCTCGGGAGGGGTGGGAGTGACAAAGTTGAACGCGAAGAATGCAATGATTGATTTCAAAATGGCCCAAGCCTCCTCGAAGGGACCCAAGGTTTCGGGGGAGCAGATTGCCTAGTCTCACACTACGAGTTCTGGTCACCTCCCCCGAATTCGAGGGAAAAGTCGTGTTCAGGCTGGGTTCTGGAGGAGTAGATGGGAAAAGACCATAAGTTGGGGGGGCCTATCTCCTAAAAAGTCTCATTGTGGGAAGGCCTTGGGGAAAAATCTTGAGAGAACAAAGGCTCGAATGAAGTGCAAGAACTTACGGGCTCGTCCAGACCGACTACAGTTTGATCTCGCAGAAGAATAAAACATACCAAGGAAAACACGCCTGGGCAAACAGCATGGCGGAAGGTCGCGACGTCGATGATTCTAAATGGAACAGACTATTGAGGTCATAGACAACAACAAAAAGGGGGAAGAAAGGGAGATAGGGAAACCGAAGAAGGAATCCAGACGAGACGGGACGGGTATTTGAAGAACTCTATCCAGATGTCACAAGGAGGGGTAAACGGGGCTTGGGAAGGAAGACCGAGGGAGGATAGCGAGGTCAGTCCCGCGCAAACGGGTTGCTGGGAAAAGGGGGCGGTTGTTAGGGGGAGAAAAATGGAAGGAACACATTAGGGGACTGAGCAAACGGGGGGGAATAAGAGAAAATGAAACGACATAGAGCGGACGCAGCACACCGATCAACCTGCGACCAGCGGAGGACGGGTATTTAGCAAAAAAGAAAGGGGGTAGGGGAAACATATGAAAGAGCGAAAACCAAAAGATGGCGAGCAGGATGCTGTTAAGCAAAGAAACCACTCTCAAAAGGGGACGCGTAAAACAATGTGGGGAGAAAAACACTTAAAGAGACAACGTAAACAACCAAAGCCATATGTCTGGCGCCAGGCCGACAAGAGAGAAAAAGATACGGTCATACAGGAAAAAGGGCTAAAGGCAAGGAAAGGGGACGTCGCGGCTAAGGGACGGCCAAAACTCTGCTGGGGGAGGGGCCAGACTTCTTATCGCGGCTTAGCAGCAATTTGGAGGACAGAGACATCCATTTAGGTCAGGGGGAGGGGAGGTCGAGACACAAGGCACAGATCGTGGCGGCGGCTGATCTTCTTGCGGTCAGTAAACAGGGAACCCCTTCCATTAAGTCCAGGGGGGTGTCTTGAAGGGGGGGGTCGTAGGTTTCAAGAGGGGAAAGAATATAACAAAACTAAACTTCTAGGATATGTCTCTAGGGAGAAGGAGAATAAAAATTACTAGGAATAGATCAGATACACAGAAATCTCCAGGGATAAAACTGATAGTCCGAGTAGAACGGCATCGGGTGTTGGTGGGGGGGGTAGGTGGGGGGGGTTGGGAATGAGGGGACCTAGGAAACGTTTGCACACGGAGCTTTGGACGACCACAAACCGCCCCGAGCCCGGTGAGGGAAAAGGCACGACTGAGGGGGCAGGGAGACTTTTCGAAGGAAGCAAGCCGCTCGCTGTGCCCCAAATGGCGCGCGAAATACTTGACAAAAGAGATCGGACCACATCGACAGGGAGGGGGCGGGGATAATGCCTCGAGATCGCTAAAGATAAGAATAAGACAGGAAAATGAGAGAGAAAGGAAGTCGCGAGGCCCAAGGGGGCTGCGACAAAATCAACCGGAGAAATATCGATCGCAAAGCAACACGGAGAAGAGAAAAAACACGGTTCCGAAAGAAAAACAAAGAATAAGAAAATCGAGCCAGGTACCAGTGCGGCAGCACGTACGACTAGCTGAAAAGGTGGATTGGTCGCGATCGAGAATCAACGACGGCTCGATCGGCATTGGCCGATAATTGGAAATGGAACAGGGATAAAAGAAAAGATAAGCCATGAAGATCAGGGGGAGGATAAGGGGGAAGAACTGGGTTATTCGGGCTCATTATACCCTCTTTGTCTTATTCACCCCCAAGGGAGGGGTCGGAGGATTGGAAGCCAGCCAGGATCGGGGATCGCAAGGGTTAAGAAAAAACACATTAAAACAACAGACAACAAGAAAGGGGGAGAGTCTGGAAAAGCCCCTAGCAAAGGAGATTCAAGATAATAAAAAGCCCCATTTCGGCATGCGCGCCTAAGAGGGAAGGGGGGAACCCTGAAGAGGAGGAAGACCTCGGGAGAGGACGGCTGGTCTACGACTTTTCGAAAATTGATTAGTCTTGGTTATTTGCGATGAAATGTGATGGGGGATAGGAAAAAGTGTTTCGAAAGACCACAATTACAAAGGGGGGGGGCAAAACATTTGCGGAGGAAAAGGAAAGCAGAAAATACGCTGCGGGATTCCGTTGGGAGACCGTTTTCTACTTGCTGTGTCAAAAAATTTCTGGGGGAGGGGTAATTACGGGTCTCATGGGACGCGGGTATGGGTGGAAAGCAGATTCGCTTCATCACCCCTCCGAAGGGTGCGACCAAGGTGAGGCAGCCCCTTCAACCAACAACGAAGAGGGGGGTCAAACGCGCCGAGAGACACGAGAGAGATCAAGAACAGATGGATGAGGATCCCCGTATAACGTTGACCAGCTGTATTGGAAGGTCCCAAGGGTCGTCGCAGGAGACTTAGAAGGCCGCGATGTCGAAAGGCCGCATCTGAAAAAAGCAGAAACCCCACCGTCATACGACTCAATCGTACGCAGCTGAGATGGAACATAGGGAAGGGAGTGTGGGGGTCGATAAGGGACGAGGCCTCAGGGGAGAGATGTAAGCAAAGGAAGGAGAAAGAGTGAAGGGGGCTAATCCCATCGTGCCTTTCTGATGCCGGCAATAATCTTCAGTAAGAATACAGTATCGAACTCAGGGTAATCTCTAACTTTAATCTTTTTCAAGAGGAGAAAATGTCATCTGGGAAGCAAATTGCAGGAGTAATAACCCCTTTAGATATCTCATTTTCCTGCACATTGGAACAAAAAGGAATTTCGCATGGCGGATGGTGAGGAGGGGAACCCTACTAAAGGCGGGAAAGGCGCAGCAGACTGCGCGTACTAGGCTTGGAAGAGTGTTTATCCGGCTGGGGTTCCTAG
>Ga0179593_1391768_pt1 | contig 19532 bp, 24 predicted proteins | sample CZODoug2_1_08_16_FD_185931 | JGI IMG/M metagenome (GOLD analysis project Ga0179593, IMG submission 185931) | Vadose zone soil fungal communities from Angelo Coast Range Reserve, California, USA - CZODoug2_1_08_16fungal (PacBio error correction) | ecosystem: Environmental > Terrestrial > Soil >...
CGCGAGGCAAATGTTCGGTGGGTCCGTAATGATGCATGATAAGCAGACGCTGAACGGGGGGGGGGACCGAGAAATAAAAGGACAAAGAACTAAGAAGAGGGGACCCGGCGGCCTTCAAGGGGATAATGACGAAATATATAGAAACGCTCGAGCGATTTTCGACGGACAGGGGCAAATTGGGAAGGAAAGAATCATAAGGGCACTCGAGGGCGGCATGTTCTCGGGGATGAGGGGCATGCAGCAGCGCCGAAACGTACTGACTACCAAGACGGTCGACAATAGAGAAATAGGCAGCCAGAAACCCAAAGCAAGGAGGGAAGAAGGAGCTACCGGTAAGAAACCAGGGGTTGGCACTGTTAACCTGTTCTTTAAGTCCGATGCTGCAAAGGTATGCTCAAGGCAAAGTCTGACCAACAACGGGAAGAAAGGGTTTGGGGGAAAAGCTATTGGACCAAGCATAGGGAACCCAGTAGGAAATGGAGGTAGGCTTGAGAAGCCTCAGTCTCAGGGATAATAAAATGGTTTCGTAGAAACAAGGACCGTGCTTGCTTCACCGGGACAGTCTCGCTTTGTCGATGGCATCGGAGAAGGGGGGGTCCTGGAACAAACTGGATAGGAAGGATTTGAGAAGAAAAGAATGTTGTACGGACAGCATGAAGAGAGGAACTTACACATGATAGACTTGATGGCCACACGAACGCAAAGAGTTATCTGGGGGGGAAAACAGCCAAAACCCAGGGGAAGTGGGGCGTGCTGGAACCACATGGATGAGGCGTAAAGGAGAGGGGAATCTTAAATTAAAGAAGAGGGGATCCAAGGCACCAGGCACGCCTTAGAACAGCGCCGCTGGAAAGGACCATCGTCAAATAAAGCCCTAAGATGAGCGTCGTGGAATGTATGCGGACATTGTCGCGAAAATTCAGGCAAAAGCGAAGGGGGCATCAGAGGACAATAACCAATCGAGGGGGAAACGGTGATGCGAAAAATGCGACCCGGCTAACTCAGGCCGACAGATTGATCACCTGTTGTTGGCAAAAGGACGGAACAATGGAGAGCGTCTGCGTCCAGGCAATTCCTCCAGGTACAATATCTCATTGAGAAAGCAGAACAAACGGTGCTCATTCCTCGCTGAAACAAGGGAAGTGACAGAATAATCATCACGAGAAAGTGGTCAAGAAGGACGGGGGAATGAGACGTCTCAGACGTCAAGTGTACCGGGCTGCGGGTAAATCGTGGGACGAAGGGATGACTGGCGGAAGCAAGACCGTGCGCAAGGGGGGATGGACATCATGAGCGGGAGAACCGGAGGCTACCAACTCTTCAAGTGAGAATCAGAAAACGGGGTATGGACAAATTGAAAAAAAAGGGGAGTCAGTAACAGAAGAGTGGAAAAATGTTGTTGGGAGAGTTGGGACTGGGTAGCAATCATCTCTGCCAAGATTTGGGGAAGGGACCAGAACCATGTTGTAAGGGTGACGGGGAGAGGAAGCTCCCTCTACCGCAAGAACGACGTCAAATGAGCCAATTGAGGAAGACGCCTGAAGAGGCGGCCACAAAAAATTATGAACCGCAATTGGCGAGAAAGGGGTACTTCAAAAGGAGATCATCTAAGGGAGGTCTAGGAAGAAAGGAAAGAGATTTTATAAATTGGGTTGCCAGAGGAGGCCCGGAAGGTACACCAAGGGATTAACTTGATGTTAACGCAAAAGAAGTTCGGCACTGGGGGAGACTGAGTAGAGAAGGTCCTAAAGGCCCAGACCCGCCAGTCGCAAATCATAAGACAGAACCGAGGCGCTGGTGGGGGGTGGGCCGTCTCCGGACTACACCAATTCAGGAAATTAGGCACACAGAGACGCATCTCTTCAAGGAGGGAATCCTGGTCAAGGGGGAAGGGGGGATTGGAAAAGAAAAGGAGACTGGGGCTGAGAAAGTTGACGTACACCCTCGCGGAGCAAAGCTACGACGAAAGATCTCAGATGACGATGAAACTCGAGTTCTTACCGTTGGGATCTGGATCTCATTCCGCTGCTTGCAGATATCTGGATCTGATCTGGGTCTAACAACCAAAAGACTAAAAACCTGTGAATTTAAGACAACATCGCATCAGCGACCGCGAGGGGGGGTGAAAGCTCAAAAAAGAATAAAAAGAGAAGAAAGGGGAACCGCAGTCCGGGAGGAATCAAACTGCGGGGGTTCATAGGATAGTAAGACAGAATCCGAACCAAGTTGAACGGTGGTTGGGTAACCTGATGAGTCCTAGGGCGATGGCCTGTAAATTGGCGTTCTCAGGGAAAGAGGGGGGGGATTAATAGGGCCGAAGCACTATTATCGCAAAACGCAGTAGGATTGAGCGAGGCGACAGGAAATCCTACGGAAAAGGAGCATTGTTTTTGACATACTCCCAAAAGAACAAAAAAAAAAAAAAAAAAAAAAAAAACCCCACAAAAAGCCGAATTCCGAGGGGGGGGTTTTCAACCGCAAGCCTTGGGTAGGAGGGTGACTGTGATCGCCAACAGAGTGCTATTTCGAAGGGGGAATGAAACAGGGGGAGTAATAAGAATGAAGCGTAGCTTCATTAAGAGCTAGAAACAACACGGAGGGATGAGAAAAGGGGGAGGGAAAGGGAGGCTAAACTCTGACGCAGTCTCCTGTACAGAAACCTTTCGAAAAATCGTTGGTGCAGGAAGGGGGCTGAAAAAAGAAATCGCAAGGGAAGGTGACAGGGTAGAAAAACTTAGGAGGAAGAGGGGTATGGCAACTGGGCGGGAGCTGTTAAAGGAGGATTTGGGGAGCTCAACAATCCGCAGAAAGCATCATATTACTGAGGTCTGGGGAGTAATATGGGGCTGCAGTTCGGATAGCCCATAGAGGAGATGCAACTGAAAGGGAATAAACAGAGGCAATGGAGAAGAGGGGAAACACAAAACAACCCAACTGACTGGCTTCGAGATGCCTGGGACAACTCAGGTGCGTCAAGCCATCCGGCTGGGGGAGGAGTACGGGGGGGTATTTCCGAACCAGAAGGGATTCTCCTCTTCGGGGGCGGCCAGACAGTGGGGGGGGAGTAACACCGGTTCAGGTCGGATTCACCGCAAAGTAAAAATCAAGCGTAAGAGAGAATCTGCACAAAAGAAAGGCAATGGGGAGAGACAACCGGGAAGAAGTCGGGGGGGGAACTGTTGAATAGGGATAAATCGGCTTTAGAGAAAAAAGAGTCACCAGAAGAAAAGGCGCTCAAGGGAGGTGGCAAAGAACCGAAGGGAACATTATGAAAAGAGGATGAAAAATCTTTCTATCAGTGGTGAAGGGAGGTCTGAGGTGTAAGGAAAATCCAAGCATGATACGGCCCAAGATGCGGGAGGCGGTCGAAAATGGAATGGGGAGGGGGTGAGGGGGTTAGGAACTAGTCCGTATCAGATCACTCCTTTGGGTCTTTGAACATAAAAACGCGGTCATGTAAGACGGGGACCGGCCGCTTCTGTCCTTCAAAAATGACATCAACCATCCGGTCTTTGATAGAGAAGAGGCGCGTGAATACTGGTACAGTCTCCGAGGTATTGCTAAGGGTTGTGCTGCGCCCGTGGGGGACCAGGGCGGTCTTCAGAAAGCTGGAAGGGAAAGACAGCATTTGCGAGAGGGGGATGTAGCGGGGCTCGCGTGAGAAATTCAACTACAACCATTTGGGGGATGGTGCAAGAATAAGACTAAAAGACGATCTGCAGGAGCGACCAAAGGGAACAGAAAAAAAAAAAAGAAACGCAGAACTAAGGGACTGGGTACCGAATCCTGAGGAGCTCAGACGGATCTTAAAGGATCGCTGGAGGAGTGGGGGGGGGAAGAGGATCATCAAACTTCCAGTCGGCCAAAAAAATCGGGCTTTCACTAGGGTAAATGAAAGGGGACGGCCGGAAAAGACCCGTAGCAGGAAAGAAGACCGGGTACGCGGGAAACGAGAGTGAGACTAGACGTCGGGAGGGGTCAGCCTCTTGTCAGAAAGGAGGACACACTGGGTCACGGAGATAGTGGGGTACTTTCAGGGGGGGGGTTATCAGCGGGAAGGAAAGGTGCGAAACGGGTGTTAGGCGGAGGAATGCATCGGAGATCTTGAAAATACGACGACGGAGGATTGACGAAGGCCGCTCGAAATTGGCATGACTGGGTGACCCCGGTGGATCAAGGCTGTCGGTCGTCCTTATTCATAAGGAAGGGGCGCGCATGGGGTCGGGCAATCCAAGAAACCGGAGCTGTGGATTGCTCGGATAATCCTTCGAGTGGGGAAAGATTGCAGCGAAAAGGAAATAAGGGAAGGAAAACAGATTCGCAGCGGCGTTGGACGTGTACTTGGAGCATCTTCGAGTTCATCATCGTCGGGAAAGTGATGTGCAGTTGGTTCAGGGGCCGTTTCATTTAAATTCAGAGAGGGCGTTATGTCTCCTGTTGCAAAGTGTGGTGCCTTCTTCGTATGGACAGTGGCTGTGGGGGGGGGTGGGAAGTGTGCCAAACCGATAGTATTTGGCGGGTGGGGGGTCGTGTGGGGTCACGAAAGAGAGAAGGGAAAGTTCCTAATTCAGGAGGGAGGAAAAAAAAGGCGGTTGAAAAAGGGAAAACAGAATCGGTGCTTAAAACGGGCGACCACCAGAACTCGGCCATCGAACAGACAGCGCCTGTCAAAGGAAAAACAGGTAAAAGGAGGAATACTAAGAAAAAAAACAAGTTTATAACTAAAGGAGGGAAGGGGGCGAAAGACGAGCCGGAACAGTGCAGACTGGGGAAAGATCGAGGGGGAATCTTAAAAAAACCGTTTCACGGGAAGTGGTGGAAGAAAGAACAGGGGATATCATAATCACCATGGTTCAAAGTGAAAAAAGGGATAGAAACAGAGAAGAAATTTACATAAAAGAAAAACCATGGGGAGATAGGAGGAGAGGATTGTTGGGTGGAACTTGAGGAAAAAACTCTCCAGTTCTTTTGCGGAAACTCTTTTAGGCGCGATGCAGAACATAAAAATCAACGGCGCAACGGCTCATAGAGAGAGGGGAGGAAAAGGGGCTTTTCAAGTGCAATCTGTTAGTTAGAAAAGTCTAAGGGGAGGAGGGGCGGGGGAGATTGTCTGGGAAGAAAGGAAGGCGCCCGGGCCACCTCTGCCCTGTTTTAATGCTAAAAACAAGAAGAGCACGTATGTCTTATCAGAAAAAACGACCACCCGCATCGGGGGGAAGGAAGAGCGAACAAAAAAAGAGGAGGGTAGGGGGGGAGAAAAAGAGGAGAAGAGCCTGTCGCTAGTAGGGGGGGGAAGGCCTGGTGATGATAACTAGTGAAATATCCGCGACAACATGCAAAACAATCAGATCAGAATGCCGCCACCGGGAAATCTTTTTCAAAGGGAGAATCAATCCAGGAGAGAGCAAGACATTTGCGACAGAACGGAAGGCAATTGAAAAATCTATATCTAGGAAATCAGAGGGCATTGTTTTTTTGTGTCATTTTGTGTTGTCGCCGGGAGGAGGGCGGGAGGACTCGGAGCCGGAAAAGCAGAGAAAAAACGGGACAATCTACCAGTCGAAAAAGAAGGGCTGAACCGTTCAGATCCGGTCGGGGGAAACAGGGGTGATGCAAAAGTGGGACAGAGTTAAAGGGATTTACTTAAAGAGGCCGACAAGGGGGGGTGACTGCAAGGAAGCCAACTTACGAAAATGAAAGAAAAAATTCCCCAAAGCGGGTCACCCATACGGCCATGGGAGCGGAGGGGAAAAGGAAAGCTCATGCGCCGATCAGATGGGCGTATTGGAACAAAGTCCTGGATCAGGGAGGCATGTCAGTTGAACGATAGGGTGCACGGGAATGACGAAATAGGAAGGGAGTGCTGAGAGTAAAAGGGTTGGCGGAAGGGCATAAGAGTAGGAAAATCACTTAAACGTGACGGGAAAAACGACCAAGCAAAAAAAAGGAGGTGTATTGGGTGGGACATCAAAAGCCAACAGTCCAAAAAGAAGACCTGATCAACAGAACAAAAGGGGGAAAGAGACGTCAAGGAGAGGGGCCGTAACTTACTTAAAGATACCTTCACAGCAAGGATCTACTATATTACAGCGGAACTCTTGAAAGAAACATAGGGCACAAGAAGCCAAAAAGGGGAAGGGCTAGATTGACTCTTGACAGCAAAAAAAAGTGTATGGAACAAAGCGAAGGATCAACTCGAGAAATCCCCAAAGCGAAAAATACTCTGGTCCTACAAATCAGAGGCGGACGGGAAATCAAGGAAGTACTAATTGGGAGAAAATTTGGGGCAAGCCTGAAAAATAGCTGCGAGGGGGTAGGCAGGACAATATCAAGCTGAACAAAATCCAATACACCGTTGGGAGCAGTCAAAGGAGAAAGAGGAACAAACATTAAAAATATAGAACGAAGCCAAAGGGGTTGTGTCAAGCGGACTGACAAGAAGGCCTTAATAAAGTCGTCCGCTGGGGACAAAAGGGAGGGCCTCTACTTTGGTTCTTGCCGGCTGAAGAAGAAAAAGCGCAGTGGAAGGGGGGGAGCACGGTCAGTGGGAAGTGGTATCATGAGTCTCCAAAAAATAGAACCTGTCCTTAGAACGGATCATCCTGGGGAAAGTCGGTGCTTACAAGAATCGCGTAATGTAGGGGGGTCTGTGAGGGGTTGGGGAACCTTGGAAATCTCTTCATAGACTGGACAAGCTGATTGACTGGGAAACGCGGGGTGGGAGTAAAGAACAGAGGGTAATGGGGTGGGGGTAGAGAAGGGGGGGGCATTTTTACTTATGTACCTAATCTCATCCCTGATGGACCGTCAAGACAAAGAAATTAGAGTGAAAGGAAAAAAGAGTAAGGACCTGGAAGTTCAGACAAAAATGAGAACATACAACGAAAGTGCTTTTGTACATAGAGGCACTCGAAAAAGAAAGGAAATCATAAAAGAAAAAGAGATTTTGAAAAGTGGGTGTAAGGGTCCAGATCGGGCGAAGAAATTTCTTCCGCGTTGTAGGGGGCCACACCAAATGGGTTCAAGTGGTAATAGGAGAAATAGTTCCAAAGAACCGCCCAGAAAAACCACCCATGAATCGACCGCATTAAAAACTAGGGGAGATAAATGGGTGGATGTGGTCAACACCGCAATGAAAAAAACCCCATTCAGGAAAGTGAGAAAAAAAACCGATCGGGGGTAATCTGTACATCAGGCAAGGATTGGAAAGGTCCCACCCGTGAGCGCCGGGTGCGGACTGTTAAATTCGTAAAAGACGGAGATCAGATAATCGTAAGAAAGTACTATGACCCGATTGCGTAAAAAACCGTGTCAAAACTCCGAATATTTAGCTCATGGAACTGACTCAAATGGGGTTTTATTCATCCCCGTCCAAAGGGGAAAAGGCAAAAATGTCATTTGCCTTAATAAGATCGAGAAAGGAGAAAGATCTGTTGAAAACGAAAAAAAAAGGTAGAAGATACGCCAAGGGCGGGACTTCTAAATTAAGGTTCCACGGCATATCAGAAATGAAGCAAAACCAGCCGGTGGGGGGAACCTTCTGCGTGAGTTGTCGCTGGTGGACTATTGGCACTGCGGTCCATCTGAGGCCAACTAAATCAGCAAGATGAGGAAAAACCTCAGATCTTGAAAAGTGGGGGTGGGGTTAGGCCTATGGGCTCCCAGGCAAAATACTAACGTAATCTTCAGCAAGGGGGGAGCATGCCTCCGAAGAACTTGTTGGTTGAAGCAAAAAAACCCACAAAAAAAAACAACAACCCAACCCCAACACCAAACACCACACTAAAAAAACCAAACCACAAAAAAAAAAAATCAACAAAAAAAAAAAAACAACAAACACCACCCCAAACCCCAAAAAAAACAAACCCAAAACCCAAAACAAACCAAGCAAGCCCTTGCGTTTATGTAGAGCAACTTATCCAGGGTTTGTCGAGGGGAAGTGAAAATGGGTTAAAAAGGGTAAATCTAGTTCATTATGACTATAAAAACCAAATTCAGGGGAGGGGAAAAATAAGAAGCTAGGTAAAGAGGAGCCTAATTCCACGGAGTCAGACCTGTCTGGAAAGGAAGGGAAGAATAGTTGGACGATACAAAAGGACATCTAAATTCGGGCCGGGTTTCCAGGGTCGCAAAAAAAAGATGCTTAGGGCTGGGAATGTAAAATTAATTTCCAAGTTCCAGTTGCAAGCACCTAAAGAAGAAACCATCAGGATTAGGGGAGGTGTTATATGGGAGTGGAAACTTGGGCTATATAACCTAGATAGGGAAGAGAAGGGACTTAAGTCCATAAAACCAGAGCAAAGAAACTGAGCAAGGTTACCAAAAACACAGGGCACTCAGGGAACATGTTCTTAGAGGAAAGTGAAGGGGGAGAAAAAACTTCGACGTAAAGCCAGAAGGAATGGCTTGGTCTCTTTTGAGGCTTGACTAAACCCTCGCGGCTGTCCATCAGATATGTATGGACAATACAGTTTTGGGTGCCGTGACGGGGGAAAAGGAGAAAATTCATCGCAAAGGGGGAAAAAGAAGAATATAATTCTGAAAGAAGGCTGGGGGGCAATCAGCTCATACTGATATAGGGGGGATCGTTACTCAGGGGAGGAATATTTAGTCAGGCGCGAAAGCCGCAAACGAGAGGGAAGGAAACCGATAATCCCGGGAGGAGAAAGGTCCTTCCGATAACATCAGTGAACTAAAGGACACTAATAAACGATAGGGAGAGAGTTTTTTTCCTTTTTAATTGGGGGGCGTACCAGGAGGGACACTCCCGGATAGAAACAAAATGGGGACAGGGGAGGGTCTAGATGACTGGCGGGGTGAGGGGGGGGACTGGGGTAAACTTCATCATCAATTACGGTTCCGGAACTTTGGTTGATTTACATCAAAAAAAAAAAATAATTTTGGGGAACACGAACTCAGTGAAGGAAGGGACCTCGAGTAAGGGTCGGGGGGGAGAGCCGGGTAATTTTTCGAATCTCGAAGGGAAAGTCTCCTTGCGGGTGGATCGTGGGGGGTGCGGAAAAAATGGTCAGGCTTCTTCATAGATGGGCAGGGAAACCCCAGCCGGAGTGGCTGGATCTTGGCGGTAAGGGAGATGGGTTCAAAAGGGGAACCGTACAACCAGGGGGAATGTGAAAAGACAATCATCTTGCCAGAGATAGGGACAGAGGACATAACTAAACGAAAAAAAAGAAAACACGGCCGCGTGTTAAAAAAAATAGGTCAAGAAAGGTTTCAAAGATGAATCAGGGTCTCTGCACTGATGCTGGGAAGGGGGGGGGGCCCAGAGCAACGGCAATCGGCGACCAATCGCTTGCTAAAACTGGAAGGAAGGGCCTCCTCAATCATATTCCCGTCGAGGTGGCCGCACAAGGGACGGAGTAGAAAAGAGAGTCGCGTTGCTTCAGGCCCTAGGGGGGAAGTACAGCTGAAATAAAAAGGGGAAGAGGGAGAAATGTTAAGGTTTCGGGGGTTTCAAGGGAAGACTGAAAAGTTTAAAAAGCTGCTTGTAGGGAGAGATAGGGCGGACAGACGAGATCTGTAAACGAGAGGAAGATTGGACAGGAGGGGGTTGGCCAAACACCTTTTGATAAATGCTTGAAATAGAATTAGACTGCTAAGGGGAGCGGGGGCCTCCCATACGCAAGGGGAACTTGGGGGGGTGTAAGGCACTAAAGATGAAAGAACTTAAGGCTTTGTGAACAGAAAAAAGGTGAAAACCTTGGAAGAGTCTTCCAACGACGATCCAGCAGTTTGTGATTGAAGAGGTCAGGTGGAAAGAGGAGGACTGACATAATCGGGAGAAGACCGTGAGGGGGGGTCATTTCGGGTAGAAGAGGGAAAGGTCACAAAAATCGCGTTGTCTGGGTTCTAATGTTGACATGGGGGGGGTTGAATGCGGACATGATGGAAGTTTGGGGCTGGGTGGGGGCCGGTTGGCCGGGGGGGAATGGCAAACACGCAAATCTTTTGACTGGGGGAGTGTTGGGACAAAGAAACTGGGGTCCGATCAAAGTGAAGTGAAGAGGAGAGATGAAGGCGGAAAAAACCTGCGTTGAAAGAATCAGAGGAAAGGATGCTTACCGACGAAAATATAGGAAGAAATAGTAACAAGATACTTGGTTTCCTAAGCAAGAAAACGGGGGGAATGGCCCTCCATCTGATAGGCGAAACTGAGGAGGGAAACAATCGGGAACAGGGAAGACTGGGGTAGCTAGTTCTTTTGTAACCTATCGAAAAAAAAGTTTCTGGGAACGTTGGGGTGGAAAGGAATAGCACACCCGTGGTCATCTGGTACCTACCCAGGGAAGCGTCCATCGAAGAAAACCTGTGACGTTCCCTGAAATTGAAGTTTCGCAAGCAATTCGGGGGGGGGTGATTGGAACTGGGCCGATGATGAGGAGTAGAGCACTATTGGTAAGGTCGCGGGCTTGAGGATCTCTTGAGCAATTCCCCTCCTCCGGCGCAAAAGGAAGCCATACGAGAGGAGTACGTAAGGGTGCCATACTGGGGTTATGTCGAAAAAGTTCATCGCCTATCGCATCTAGGGAGGAGGCCTGGCTTAAAAGAGGGACATTAAAGGCGAAGGGGAGTGGAGCTGTCTTCTGGATTGTCTGCTCTGGGGACAAAGCGTGATGATCCAAAAAAAAAAAACCAAAAAAAAGAAGAATCCTGGAACACAACTAAAATCGCTGACGGAGGAGAGAAGAAAAAAAAAAACTACAAAGCGTAAACTTTCAGAGATTGCGTGGTTGTCCGTCTGATTCGGTATCAGGAAAGCTTACTAGGGGTTCCGAGCCCGCAAAGTAGAGGAAGGAAGACGCTCCTGCCGGGAGGGAAGGACAGAAAATCATTGAAGGAATAAGGAATCCGACGCCTGCTAATAAAATTTTCGAAATAACAGAGAAATGTACTAGCATCATAGAGAGACTAGGGAGGCCCGTTTGAGAAGGGTGATGAGAATTGACCCTAGAAAGCGTCCGCGACGAAAAAAGAAGTCAATCGTCTAATCAGGAAAAGACAGTCCCAGGAAAAAAAAAAAGAGGCTGACTCGAAAAGGGAGGGAATTAACATTGGGGCGCATTTGACGATCTTGAGGTACTTCCTATGAAAAGACGGGGGATCTCTTCCAGTCCCAAACACGTCCAGAAAAAGGGTGTTTGAGATATTGGGAAAAGACGAAGGAGGAACCAAGAGCCATCGGCATCGGCTGGAGCATCCGATGGCGAGAGTGAAAGGCGTAGGAAATGGCGTGAAAGGGGATTGCTAAGGAACAGGCGGACTCTTGGGTGAGATGGCCGATATATCGCCCGGTAAAGCATAAGCTTATAGCAGCTGAGAGGAGTCACAAAGTAAGGGGGGGACTAAAAGAGCCAAGGAAAGTATCTAGGGAAAGGAACTTATGAGTGGCGGGCAAAAACAATGAAAAGAAAGGCGGGTGGAATCAAAAGGGGGGGATTCATAACCAAGACAAGTCCGTTGAAAACCTAAAAAAAAAGAAACATGTAAACGAAAAGAAAGAGCTGGGTACCCGTAATAAATAGTCGAAACTGACAAAGAACTGTCAGATATATTAAAAAATTCACAGCGAAGAGGGAAAAGTAAACCCAAAAAAACAACAAAATGGAAAAGGAAAAATGCAGCAAAAAAATTCGATCAAGAGTGGCAGGACGGAGGACAGGGCCGCCAATGTCCGAAAAAAAAGAGAAGGGATACGGGGGGCGTATCAATCCAGATACTCGAGACCGGATGAGAGTACAATGCGGAGAAAAAGGTAGCCGAATAGTATAACGCATTACTTGGGGGGCAAAAGCTAGGACCCATCGTCGAGAGGTCGGACCAGAAACCGCCGGAGGAAGGAATCTCAGCTGAAAAAAGACATGACCGGGGGAGGAGGCTCCCTATGAAACAAAAGAAAGGTAACAAGATAAGCGCCCGTTTCCGGAAGCGGAGGGGACGAATAAAAGCGAAGCCCGACGAGAGTCGCCGTACTTCCCTGTTCCGGTCTGAGGGAAATCGTAAAGAATATTCTTGCGGCGGAATCAGATCAAGAGGGGGCCCTGGCGGGCGACCTGCGTCTACAAAGACTTAAAAGTCGGAAGGGTGACGATGAATACGGGAAGAAGGGTACTGTAAGGGAAAGACTCGGAGGCTGGGGATTTTTGAGGGTTGGGGACTTTGGAAAGCCGCAGAAGATCTGGAAATGATTGACGTTTCACCATACATGGTTTGTAAGGGGGTAAGGGGGTATCGAGGAGAAAAGGCTCAGAAAAAAAGAATAAGGTCAAAATGAGGATCTTAATTAACATGAAGAACCTGAAAAAGGGGGAAAAACAAATGGAAATAAAACTACTATTATAGACCAGATCGAGAAAAATACACATATCTATAAAGACGAGATGGGTAAGAAATTGTTGAAAGGGAAGATCTCCTGTAATGATCACAACATTGCCTTAAGAGTGGAGGAAACGCAAAAAATGGAAGGCACTAATGATCCAGAATTGGAACGAATAGTTTGGTACTAACCCAGAACCTCCGAGACATCATCGAAAGGCAATGAGATCAATTGGAACTCTTTGGATGGGGGGGGGCCCCCTCAGAGAGAAAACCAATTTCAAGAAAATTAGGACAAACAACCGCTTCCAGTCGTTCATCCGCGGTCCTAAGTGTCAATGTGGGAGGAAGACTCGAATGAGCAGCCGTTGCACAGTTGGTTCTGTTAGAAGATCGCTGCAGCTCGCGCCGCTAATCTGAACAGGAGATGTAAAAGGGGAGGTCGTGGACTGGAAGGAGCAGTGAAGCAAGGGCGTGTAAAGTTATCTCAAGATTTTCAATGGCGGTGAATGACCGACGCCCTCAAGGGCACTTTTTTCCGTACAAAAACTAGATAAGGCGACGAAGGGGATCAAGAAACGTCAGATACCCGAAAAACTGCCTTTCTGAAAGGGAGAAAGGAGTTTCAAACTGCCAAACGGCATCAGGCATAGAACGACCATTGCCGGTGGGTGGTAACCAGGTCATTTCAAGCCTTGTGACTTCAGGAAACCTGATCTCCCTCAGGTGTCTTATCTGCAGAACAATAGGAAAATCAGACTAAGATCTATGGAGGATGACGGTAAGGGACCACATTACCAAATCACTACGGGAACAAGAAAAGGAGGGTTACTCCCACAAAGAAGCAAGAGTGAACTGCAGACTTGCGGAAGGGTGGTGCCAAAGAAGCATAGGAGATGTTCGAAGGCAACGGAAAGAGTGTAGGAGGGGCTAGGAAAATGATCGAGAAAAAAAACGGTAGGGGAATGAACTACAGCTGCCGAAGGAGGAGAATAGTAACCTTCGAACTGCCGAGGGCGCTCCCAAGGAAGGGCAAGCTTGCCAGGTCGCAAAACAGCTGGAGGAGCTGGGATGTCAGGCTGGCGGGACCGTATTAGGGGCAGGCGACCTAGAGCAGAAAAGCCATCCAGATTAAAAACTTATGTGCTGGATGTATGGAGGCTGTACGGGGATGCATAGAGGGGGAAGTCATTAAGCGCCAATAGGACGAAAGGGACTTAACCCACCGGGTCAAAGGGGAAGGGATAAATTGTCGAGATGAGGGGGGAAAGACACGCAGGAAGACGTCCAGAAAAGTCTGTGCTTTATCTAAGGAGGGGTGTGGGGGAGCTTGGGAAGGAAAAGGTAGCCTGATCGGGGTAGGGGTGTGTAAGCGCCAAGAATTGGGTTGGAAGAAGGCGGGAGGTCGAAAAGGAAAACGCCATGGGGAGCAGCTAATGAGATATCTGAAGCGGCAACGGAGCGGAGAAAAACGGGAGAAAGACGTTAAACGGTAGCGGTGAGGAAGATATTCAGTCTCTATACAGCGAGAATAAAAGAGTAATATAAAGGCGCTCATGTAGGTGCCCTAAAAAAAGAAGTTAAAGTCCTCTGATGAAACTCTGTCGAGAGAAGAAATTTACATTTTTGTGTTATCGGGAAGGGACACCAAAGATATCGAAAAAGCGACGTTCAGGTAGGGGAAGAAAAGGGGTGTGCCGGGATGGGAGTGACTAGGCTGGGGGCATAATATCATTTGTTGCCGAAAGGGGGGGAAGGGTAACATAAAGAGTAATGGTTCAAAGAACTTCAACAAATTGCATAACCATGCTGGTTACGTCTACGCTGGGTTTTTTTAGAGTGAGAGACTGGAACAATTCTGCATGGCACAGGTATGGCATCATTTTGGTGCGGACATGACAAGGGGAGGGGAGGAAAGAAACCAGCTTTGGGAATTGAAAATACATTGGCTTTCTTAGCAGAGCCGCGAACTTTCAAAACGTCACTTAAAAGTGATGGTGGTCAGGAGCAGAGGCAAGGAAAGACAAGCTCGAAAAATTACCCAAATCACAAAGAAAAAAAAAAAAAAAAAAAAAAAAAACACACAAACCACATCAAAGCATAACATATAGGAAGCCGACCGGTACATTATTGGTCCAAGATGCAGGATATTAAATCTCGGGGGGGGGGGGTTTAGAGCAGGTAAGCAAGGCAGAGCGCCCGTGATTGCTCGTATGAGTGAAGGCAGCAGCCTGCAAAGGCGAGGTAAGCAGAAAGGGAAAAGGGCGGGAGGGAGACCCATCCATAGGAGGTGTTCGGAAGAAGATTCATTCAAGAGGGCTACAATGTCCGGCAAAGGAAGATTTGTGTTATGGAGGTTGTTTGAACAGCGGAAGAAGTTTCACAAAAGGGGGAGGGACTTTCTGGCAAGCGAGGGGAGGGGGAAAAAGGAAGAAGGGCGTCATGATACTCAAACAAGTGCGGCTTTGTTTGGGAAAACACACGGGGGGGGCGCAAATAGTGGGCTCGGGGACTGGAGAGAGGGGATACGGTCTCGAAATGGTGGAAATCGCCGAGAGCTTAAGCTTTGGGGGGGGGGGGGTCGAAGAATCCTTCGCTTTGTGAAACCTACAGTTTCGCTACCTGGAAGCCGTAAGAAAAACTGAGAGAGAAGCGGCGGTGGGCGGGGGAGTGTAAGATGTTCCATGTGGTGGAAAATCGGCAGTTTAATCTCAACGACGAGGCAAGTGGGGGACTTTGACGGCGTGCGGTACGAACACATCTCTTAAAGGAACTTGGTCCATGGGGGGTGGGAATATTCCTTCGTATTCTGGGGGGGCAGGGTGGGGCAAGTTTTTGATCCCACGCGAAACGCTGGGAGGGGGAGGGTTGCAACACGTCGATCAGGGGAAAAAGGCTCGCATGGATAGAGACCAGCCTGCGTGGGGGGGGTTTACTCGAGCAAGAGGGAACTAGAAAGCTGGAGTCAGAATACTTCAATAGAACAAGCACGGGTCAGGGAATCAAATACACTTTCAGGCTTACTACACAAGTCGAAAACACTGAGTGGGGGATTGGCAAGACCGATGCCGAAAAATGCAGAAGTTGGGGGGGAAAAGATCGTCTTTGGAAAATGAGGAAAAAAAGTTGACTTACAGGTGGGAGAACCTACATTGACGCATCGGGAAATAAGCCGGGAGTAAGATACGGCATTCCCCTGAACCGTTATCGGGGAAAAGAGGATCGCTGTTGTGTGTGTAAATAACAAACTGGAACTGGGAAGGAACTTTGATCCGTCCTGGGGGAAGCTAAGGAAAGAAGGGTTTCAAGGTGTCATGCCCTCAGCAACCGCGCACGGCAACGCCATCGGGAAAAAAAGGGATTATTCAGTCATGGGGCAACTGTGATGGAGGAAATTCAGAAGCGAGGATCGAGGGACTGGAAGAAAGTATAAGAATACGCCGGGGGAGAGGAGAGGACGTCGAAAAATGTGTTCCGGCTGCGGAAAGTCGGATGATCCGCATACTGAAAACACACTAGTAGCGATAGATATCAACAACTTAGGTAGTATGAAAGAGAAGGTCCTTCAGCGGGGAGGGGGGTCGAGGGACTGAGAAAGAAGGTACGGAATTAAATGTTGTCCGAGACCCTACAATCTACTAAGAGAACTCGGCTGCCCTTCCTGGAAATCTGGGACAGGAAAAGTGGGGGGGGGGGGGGGGGTTGGGGGGATTTGTCAGTATAACTATAAAGCGACGCGGAGAAAGTGGGTAGAACAGAGGCAAATTGGAGAATCAGAAGAGGAGTCGGATGGCGGAAGTTGGGCCCGTGTTATTCGGTGCATTGATGCATCATCTCCAAGGATCAGAGAATACAAAAGGACGGGGAGGGGATACTGAGGCGCATCCAGGAAAGAAAACTGACCTGAGGGACTATGCGCAGAGGCCTTGAAAGTGGAGGGGACCAGTTTCTTCGAGGGAAGAATTACAAAAAGTTCTTACGAAAGGGACAACGTGGGGGGGATAGAAATGTCCCCACGTACGAAGGGTGGGAGGAGTTCACCAAGCGAAGGCTTACACTAGGGACAATTTCGGAATAATCGTGGGGAAATCAAAGGAATCCCTTCGCCGATAAAAATGTGGCAAGTAGAAGATGAAAAAGGATTTTCAAAAAAAAAACAAGACAAAAAAAAAGGAGGAGGGGGTCTATTGCCTTATAGGGTAGAAACGTAAGCAAGAAGCTTGTATGACGTTGCGGAGACCGGCAACGCAAGGGGTAAAGAAGAACATGATTCGAGAAAGTCAACAAAGGCGGAGCAAACAAAAGCAAGAGCGGAGAGGGGGGGGACATCAAAAACGGCCAAAAAGGCCCCCGCAAAGTCCAGAATTTCCGGCCGGGAAAAAAAAAGTGGACAGGAGAAATCAAAGGAGGGGCACTTCAATGAACGGATGTCAAGGTCATCCGAATAGCGAGGGAGGAACATAGAAGCTCTCATACCCTTACATAAAAGCAAAACGCAGGATTCTATCGTCAAGGGTGCGAAGGAGGCCAAATGCGCTGACAAAGGGGTAATCACAAAGCGAAGGATCATCAGATGCCAAAACAGCATCGGATTCAGAAAGTAGTCCGGAGCCGAGGAGAGAAAGAACGAATGGAAGCAAAAAAGGTGGGGGGTGGAAAAAAAGGGAAGGACCCTCGGCGGCGGAGTCAGTGCCAAATAGACAGAAGGTCAGGTCAACGGGTACAGATCTCCGGATTAAGAAAAAGCAGTCAAAAGTTGGGAGGAATCGCACAGAGGAAACAAGGAAAAGTAAAAAGAGAGAAAACTGTACAAATGTAGTGACAGCAGGAAGCCATATGGACGAATAAACCATTTCCGAAAACATGGAGGAAATCTACGGGATATTGCGTGACTCAGAAAGATCACTCAGGAAGGTTTCGAAACTGGCGTTGAGGGGTGGGAGAGATTCGCCAACTCACTTCAGAGAGACCTTAAGAGAAAGGGGGTGATCATGAAGGAAGGTCGAAAACTTAATCTGTTTTGTGGATTTGTAATGTGGGGGGAAAACGGTAGCGTCTAAAGATATATGGCAAAAAAAAAAGGAGGGGGGAGGTCATCAACATGGGGGTAAGGGGGAAAGTGTAAATCGACCTCTACCGAAAAGAAGTAACTAAACAATCTCGCGTATTACAGCAGATGGAGGCCGGACCAGGTCTTGAAAGAAAAAAGGAGACAATACATGGCAAGGGGAGAAAGGAAAGCGCACTTCTAAAAATATCGCGATAAAGAAATATGGGTATTAAAGGGGTCAAGAGACGTACGATAACAACTTCGCCGCCGGATGTTAACACAACAAAAATTTCTTCAATCTCATTGGCTGATGAAGGAAGATTAGACCGCCATAAAAAAAGCGCCTCGACCGCAAGGGGAAGGATGGGGGAACTTCTGGGGGTTTCCCCGAGAAAAGGGAGGACCACGCTCAAATCGTGCAGAACGTACTCCTTGGGGATGGGAGGACACCTCCAGGGAGGCGGAATTGCTTCTTTAATCGTGACAGTCTAGAGGAGGGGATCTCGCAGACAATAAGAAAATATGGACAGTGGGCTAAAAGGGGCGCATTGACGGAGGGCAATATCTCAGGAGCGAAAATCAATGTGAATTAAGAAGCAAAAAGGAAACGGCCTGAAAAAAGGAAGGGGGGCCTTACACAAGAAGATAGGGGGACCTTAGATCTAGGGGGAGAAGAGAAAAAAGGATAAGATTCCCTCTGGGGAAGTCGCCGGAGGGGGAAGTTGAACACGGCATCAGCGTAGAACATGAGTCCGAAAATTGAATTGGGGGGGGGTAAAAGAGGATCCAATGGGGGGGGGGGCGGAGGGGTGAAGGGGGAGGGACAGGAATGGATCGAAAAGGGTCTTTATCGCCGACAGAAAAAGAGGGAGCAACCTAAGTAATATGTTGAGGACGTAGGTCGCCAGGAAAATACAAGAGGAACAGAGTACAGAAGTTGAAATACACAGAAGATCAAAATGGTTGGGGGGAGGAAAAAGGGACCATGTAGGGGGAGAGGGCCACTGGGCGACATCATCGAGGGGGGGGGAGGGGAGAGGGGAATATTAATAAGAGAGAACAGTAGGCGGAATTGATCGAAAAAACGATAGTAGAGATAAGATAATGTAAGCTACGATCAGATTCTGCATACACGGAAGTCAAAAACATGCTTCGGAAGAGGGGGGAATTATGAGGGAAGTGGAGATACCAAGGAGCTCACTCGTCCAGGGTTAGCCAAAAAAGATGCTGGTCATGAGGGATGGCAGAAAGGTTGGGAGGTTTAAAGGTGGCAATGTAACAACTACGGAAAAAGAAATCGAAAGGTAAGTGAGTGATGATGGGGGTCTGAGGGAGGGCGATATCCAATAGAAGGAGATAAGCCTGAAGCACTCGAAATAAAGGTTAAACCACCGGCAATGTTTCTACTTTTATTAGGATGGCCGAGAAAAATTGATAAGGAAAGAAGCCGCGGCGGTATCTGAATGGGAGGGTTTTGAGCGGGCCTAAAGAAGACGAGGGTTGCCACATTGTTGGAAGCCTGTGAAGGGGGAGTCTGAATCAGAAAGGCCTGATGCTGCCAAGAATAGGAAAGAGCTAACATATCAAATTTACTAGGAATCGGGAATTTAAGATTGTCAGGAGAGATCCTCAAAGACAGTAAAAAGTAATTAAACACAAACTCATGGGGAAGGGCCATCCATCATTGGAAGTAAAGCGGTGAAAGATCGGGGGAGATGGGTTGGAGAAAAGGGATATTTTTTTATCTGCCCGGGGGGTAAAATCCAAGATGCAGACCCGAGAGAATGAGGTCGGTGGGCTGTCCATTGGGAGTTTAGGTTTCGTCATACAGATAAATTGTTTAGCTAAGGGGGGGGGTCTTTTAAACGAGAAAGAAAGTTTGTTGGAGGGGACCCAAATCCTTTCCTTAAAAAAGTTATAACCACGAGGTCTGGGCCTAAGAAGGGGCGCGTTGAATGAAGTTAACTAAATCGCACTTGCGGAGTTGGCTCATGGGTTTTGAGGCGCAACTTGTAAGGCGATTCAAGGGAGGGTGCATTTCCAACCTCGCCGCATGATCTGTTGCGGGTAGCGTTCACCCGTAAACACACAACCATGTTGATGGTGACAAGTTCAATCAGCTACAGAAGATAGAACGCGCGCCGTAAAA
>Ga0179593_1628915_pt1 | contig 19532 bp, 19 predicted proteins | sample CZODoug2_1_08_16_FD_185931 | JGI IMG/M metagenome (GOLD analysis project Ga0179593, IMG submission 185931) | Vadose zone soil fungal communities from Angelo Coast Range Reserve, California, USA - CZODoug2_1_08_16fungal (PacBio error correction) | ecosystem: Environmental > Terrestrial > Soil >...
CAAGGGAAAAGAGTATATCCGTGAGGCATCCTCATACAAGGTAGCCTCAACTCGGAGAGGAAAAGATGCAAAAGATTCCAAGGGGCCGGGTGTCGCGTGGAAGATAAAAAGATAATTGAATTGGTGGATCGTGAAGGAAGGAGAATCTAATGGCCGAAAGGGGAGCGGGGGATCTGAAGGGGGGATTTTATACATACGGAAAGAATTAAACTCTAATTTAAAACCTTGGGGGCATCTATCATAATTATTAAGGTGCAAATGAATCCTGCTACATGTAAGGGAAGAATTTCCCCAGTGATAGGGAGGGCCATCTCTTCGGGGGGAAAAAAAACAGAGGGCCAAAGTACGTCCCTTCTCATAGGTAAGGAAGGGGGGGGAACGGGGACGGAAAGGGGGGGTTGTATATGGATATCGGGACTTTTCCTTGGAAAAGTGGGCAAAAGCGTTTTCATCCGGTTACTTTCCGTAAGAAGAAAAAAACTAGGTCGGCGAAAGGAGAAGGTGCTAATTGAGATGGGACAACGAGGAAATACCGGTTCCAAAACGCCTGCCCCGGAAAAAAAAAAAGGCCAGTTATCAATAACTTCGCACAAGGAAAGCCGGTCAGGGTCCACACTTTCGCACCGTCAGCGCAAGCAGGAAATGGGGGGGTCTTCACATCTAGCAATGACCTCCAACTGAAAAGGTCTCTAATACTATTTGGGCTCGGCGTCTGGGGGAAGTCGCCAATGCCACCAACTACCCGGGTTCAAATCCAGGCACTGAACTTCTAATCTGAGAAGGTGGACTCGTCAAACAAAGTCATCATCCGACTGGAGAAATTGGGGGGGGGGGGGGGGGGGGGGGGGGGGGGGACTATTTGAAAAGGGTGCATTTCACCCTCTTCAAAAGGCCAAAGAAAAGACCTCCTTCTTTTGTTCCTCAGAAGGAAGAAAAAAGAATTAAAACAGGAGGAAAAAAAAACACTTTCACCTGTAAAGGGAATCACCCCTTTCGAAAAAATCTCCACATCACAACTTCACCGCCATCGATTCATCGGGGGGCCCTCAAAAAGCCTTCCCTACTATCCAACACCATAGGAAAGGTCACTTTCTACCAAGAAATAGGGAAACTGAAACCTTCATGTCAGTAGACCAAACTCAGAAAATCAGTCGGTCACTGCATCGGTACTATTGGGGGAAGTGACCCGAAAGGAGGAAGGTTGATCCTTATCTCTCAGAAGACAATATATATATAAAATCAGGGCCGGGAAAACTTATCATCAGACACATCGTCGCCGTATGAAGGGAGGGAATGAGAGTGTTTCGTGGGAACCTTTAAGGTTCTTGCTGTGTCCGCACTTGACCTTGACGGTGAGGGGGGTGGCTCGGCCGGGGGAGGTGAACTCATCGTGCCGGGACTCTTGCCTGAGAGACGTGAGTTGTGACGTGGACGTTCAGGGCTTCGATGAGGGGGAGGGGTGAACGTGAATTTGTGAAAAGAAGAACTTCTTTAGGGTACTTCAACACTCGACGGCGTGGGGGGCGGGAGCTCATGGAAAAGGGGGCCCTGCCCCTGGAGAGGGGGCGTCCTTCTAGGACATTGCGGCGATCATTCTGGGCACCTTGAATGGGAATAGGGTGGCCTTCCCTGAAGCGGGCACCGCCGTATCCATTTCTTAAGCCTGGGCGGTCACATGGGGATTCTCTCTTTTCTCCGCTCAAGAGCTGAGGTCGTACGGGGGGAAAAAGGGTGGGATTGTTGCCTCCGTAAGGAGGAAAAAGACGTTATTTGATCAAGCATGGGGGGGCGTTGGCTATTCTTTTTTGGAAAGGGGTGAAAATAAGACTTGTCCCCAGAAAGGAGGAAGGAAGGACGTCGCCGTAGCCGACATAAAGCCAACTTATCGTTAAAAAGGACGCGTGGCCGCCGGTGTCGTGAAAGGAAAAAAAAAAAAGGCACAGTCCGAGAAAAGGAGGGCCCTCTCCAACCCGACGAGGGAATTAAATCGCTGTGGAAAAAAGGGCCCTCGTGGGAAAAGAAAAAAGGGGTTGTACTGCCAACGGACGAGAACTGGAACGGGAACTGGCTAACTTATCATTTGCCGTCACTAAAAAGGAGGGAAGAGGGGGAAATTTTTAATAGAAGGAAAATGAGGGCGGAAGAAAACCCCCTCGTACACCGCTACAGGCGGGAAGGCAATTAGGAGCGATCACTCTCAAATGTATTGTCCATAAACTTCGCCAAGCCCATCAATTTCAAAGGGGGGATACCTGGCCCTCTTGTGGGAGGAGTCGTTTTCGTTAAGTTGCTCAGTCCCAAAGGGAAAGATATGAAGGAAAGGAGGGCGATATAATATTGAGCGGTAGTACTTACGATAGGGTGAAGTGCCTATCTCGAAAGCCCAGTCCAGACGATCAGGAATCATTTGCCAATTAGAAACCACGGTTCCCGGTTCCGGGGAAGGGTCCCTCGACAAGCTACACCGTCACTGAAAAAGGGCCTTAAATCAAGGGGGGGAAAACGCCCAGTCTTTTCGGAGGTCTCTTTCGCTTGGACAAACATCTCTTGGAACTTTTTCGACCTGGGAAAAGGGGGAAAGACCGGCCAAGGGAAGGGAGGGAATTCTACCGTGTTGTTGGTAGTCAGCCTTTGCCGGGTTCCTTACTTAGGAGTACGCACGATGCTGTTAAAGAAAAGGGTGTTGTTGGAGTGATTGGATCAAGACACCAGCGAGAAGGGGTCAGAGGGGAAAGTTCCCTACGGCGTTCCGATGAAGGAAAATCAACTATGTAAGGATTCTACGAGGGGGAGGGAGGGAAATATTGAAAGAAGGAGGATTTCCGAGCTCACGTGGGAGGCTCCTACATGGGGTGGGGGATTCCTAAGTCAAAAACACTTCGGAATTAATCGTTTGAAGGCTTCCATTTTAGGAAGAGTGACTTCAATGAAGTCTCCTCTTGCAATTAGGAGGAGAAAGATTTGAACATCATTCAGGAGGTGTTCCCTGAAATGAGGTGACGGGGGACCGTCGTACCGGCGGGAAAGTGGAGCCTCCGAAAGAGCCGATTACATTCCCAGTCGCGTGGGGAGTCGGGACGATGAAGTTGCCGGCGATGAACAGAAGGTGGGATTTGAAGGAAAGCGCCCCCTAAGAAGGGGGAGCCATCCTAACTTGGACCTGCAGGAGGGAGAAATACCGGAAGGGGAAAAGGCGTGCAAATTATGGGGGGGATAGCACGAGAATCCACCCCCCCTGAAACTTTTTGGAGGAACCCCCTAGGAGCTTCGATCAGTCACCGGCTTGGTTAAGGGGGAAAAAATCGAAAATTAAGAGAGGGGGGTGCGTCGGTGCCCAGACTGCACGCCGGTGGGAAGTGATGGTCGCTGGTTTACAAAAAAAGAAATGTGGGGGAAAGATGTGTGTCCAAAAACCAGTTGAAGGGCTTTGATCGGGGGAATCTCCTCGAAAGGGACACTCCCCAGAGGGATCGGCTTCTTCGGTGGGCTTTACTTTACTTACAAAAAAGAGGGGGCTCAGACTGGGACAGTGCCCGAAGGGGAGACCGCACCAAGACTGCCGAGAATTCTGCGGTCCAGTCTTCAAAAAGGGGAAAGATTGTAGGAGGAAGAAAAGTGGCGCAGGCTGGATCCGAGACGGCGACGTGCCATTGCTCGGGGGGAGGAGTGGTGTGGGAGGGTCGTATCCTTTCCCTCAACGAATAGAAAAGAATAAGGGAATGACAACGGCAAGGGAGGAAGGGGGAGATTATTGCCTTATAAACAACAACTTATGGGGGGAGAATAAGGACAAAGACAACACTGTTTGAAAATTGGCCGGGTTGGAAGGAAAGGGGCGTTGCAGAAGAGGGATTCTTCTCCCCTAAAGACTAATGCCTTCTCTCTTTCTCTCGGAAGGGAAAGTCCATAATCGAACGGAAAAAGGGATCAGCATGGCGAAAAACCGTCCGACCGGGGCTGCCTTTGGATACTTTTCCCGCGTAAGGGAAATCTAAAGAGAGGAGGGGAGTGGGTTCGGTCTAAAGACTGTTAGATTCTCCGTAATGTTTTTCCCCAAAAGTGAAAGGGGGAACGCCCACAGACCGGATCTCTCGGGGGGTTTTTGGCGCGCGGTCGAATCAAAGCTATCAACTCCGAGGACCTTGCTACCAAAAAATAGAAGGACAAATTCCGTTGGGAAAGGGGGGGGGACATCTGACACCCATTCAACTTCAAAAGGTCGCCGGAGGAGACTATCAACTTGTGGTACTCAAGCCGTCTTTAATTGGGAATCCCACGATCAAAAAGAGAGGATTCACTTCTAAAAAAGAAAGGGGCTCCTTCCAATGTTTACTATGTCTGATGACTGACGAGTGTGGGGGGAACAGAGTACTCCATTTGGGGGTAGCATACTAATGTTCAAATTCCCTAGGGAATGTCTAATAAGAGCGTCGGGTGCTTAATTAGAGGGGGATTTCATCCTGCCGGGAAAGAGGCACCGGACACCTCCTGCGAAAGGCCAGGCTGGGTCCCTTTCAGAACGTCAACGTCTTCTGAAGGGCGCCCGTCTGAGAGTTCCCCAAACCCCAAGAAACCCCCCTCCTTTAGGGACCCTTTCTCCTCCTTGAGTTAGCTCCGCTTTCAAGCAATCCTTTATGAAAGGGAAAGGGGCATCTACGCCACTTATCGGCTCCCTCGAAAGGTAACGGGTCTAGTCAAGGTTGCTTCAGGAAAGGGGCGGAAAAGCGCGCGAACAACGTGATCTCCGGCAAGACAGAAAAAGGATCAATCTTTCCATTAGAATAAGACAAAGATCTGAAAGGGGGGGGAAACTTCCAGCAAACAAACGGCTTCGGGAAGATCAGCGGTGCCCCTCCTTCTCTATGAGGGATCCAACAGGGGGGCATCCACCAAGAGAACCTCCTCCTAAAATATGCCTTAACGGCAGGATGCTTCAAAGGGGGGGGAAGCGGCACTAGCAAAAAAAGCCGGGGGGAGACAACTCGAACGGGGTTAGGTCGCCAACTTCCGAGGGGGGTTTCTCCGGAGAAAAAAAGGGGACAGCTACCACATCAAAGGGGGGGCTCGGGTGACCGATGAACCTGCAATGGACGTTTTACTGGCGGGGGGGGGGAAAGGGGGCTAAACGTAAGGGAAGGAAAAAGTAAACCTGGGGGGGGAAGACATTGCACTGATGCAGGAGGCTTGGTCACACTATTGGAATCGAGAGAGATCACAGACAAAGGCTGAATTACAAATCCCGAAATATTAGAAGGAGGAATTCGGCAAAGGAAGAAAAAACGACTGAGCAAGTAACGCCTGAAATCGGCACATATGAAGAAAAAATGGAAAATTATGGGCCGGGTTTCGTCGACTTGGGGAAAAGGGATTGTGTTTCGTTTCTCAGTTAAATCTAATTGGAAGGAAAAAACTCCTTTAAAAGAGTTGGACGTAGTGAATGACCCTTTGAAAAATCAATTCCTGACACTCTAATTTAAAAAACTTGGCAGAGAAAAAAAAAGAATAGATGGAGGGGGAAAGCAAATGATCCGTCTACAGGGAAAAAGCGTGAATATTATCTCGTCGGAAACTCTCTGTGTGGCAGGAAGACGGGTGTTCTCAACAAGAAGGGAAAAAAAGCCCTGCTCATAAAGGAGAAGTGTGACGCCGGTAAGTGGAGCCGGAGACGTATCGATTTACTGGGAAGGAAACGACACCTGAGGAAAAAAGGGGGGACTTCCCTATAAGGGGGGTTGCCAGACGATTTCGTCTACGACGGTTTCTAATGCGCCGTCTGGACAAGGAAAAGGTTTCATTCACTCCAGGTCCAAACGCCTAAAAAAAAAACGGGGAAACCACTTACCTTGTTGAGAAAAAGCACCATGCATTCCCCTGTCGGGAAAAACGTTCATCACTTCCCATCACTTGAAAAGGTAAAAGCCGGAGACCTGATTCGGCAAAGACCGCCAACGGCACGGAGCTATAGTGCTGGCGTCGTTGACAGTGCACGGAGGGATGGTGCAGGGCAGGAACCGGGGGCCGATTATCCCATGCCTTGCGACACATTATCTAACTGCATGATAAGGCTTCGTCAAAAACTCAGGCATCCAAGAAAGAAAAGCCCAACGATTTCCGAGATGGCACAATCTTCAATGAAGGAGAACACGAGGGAAAGGGGGGTGAATACAACAAATAAGAATCACAGTTCCTCTAAAAACGGAAACCAAACTTCAACTGTTCACCTCCCCCGCATAAAGAAAAAGGGCCTGCCACGAGAGGTTCTCCCCCTCCCTTCACCGGAGAGGTCCCCTCTCCTTAAAGGGGCCACCACGACTCCGGAAAGATGAAAATCCTGTCCAAGGGCCATCAACCGTGAACATGTCAATTTCCTCCCCTACGATCGAGAGAAAAAGTACAGGGCATTCTGAAAAGACCCACTCAAAAGCCCGGCACTTCGATAGGAGGGTGAATGATTATCAGGTAAGGAGATTCAATCCTTTGATCATCGGGTAGCAACTTATTCTTATTGAAAAGTCACAAATGAGTTATGACGTTACCTATCATCCTTCACAAATAAAGGGAAGGGGACTACTGAGAGGGGGAGGTGTTCTTTCTTGAGAGGTTTCGTTGGAGGGAGTTCCTGCCATTTACCTGTACTGTGGGTTATTGGGGGGGCTCGTCTGGAAACGTCAGCTTGCGAGGAAAGATAGTCAGTTCGAGCTTTTTCCTTTGAAGGATTTTGAAGGGGAAAAGTGTTGCTTCCGAGTTACTGGTGTTAAATTGTTTATACCAAGGGGGACTTCGTTAGGAAATGTGTTTTATAAACGGAAAAAGCGTGTGACGCGGGAATTTCGCCATGTCTTTCTGGAAATCGGAGAAAGAGGGCTGATGAGGGGGAAAAACGTTACCTCTAGTTTCGCGTGCCCCTTGATGCGAGATTGGCCTGAAAGGGGAAGTGACGACTGCCGGAGAGGGAAGGGGGAATAATTCGGGAAAGTCACAATATTTATTGCGGAGGAAAAAAGCTTCTCTTTACGGGATGATTGGTGCCGCCGTGTGCCTTCCTTTTTAGAGGGGGGGAACACGGTAGGAAGTGGGGGCGGTTGCTGATGACGAAGGGGATGTTCTTTGAAAAAAAGAAGAAGACTTGTCCAAGACTTTGCATTATCAACAAAACGAGAGATCTTCTGACCGCCGGTAGCGGTACATTCCAGGACGTTATCCGCCTGTGGAATACCGATACGGTGATCTCCCTCTCAAAAAAGAGGGAAAGGCGTCACACGGGGGAAATCGATGAGCCAGGGCTTTCTAAAAAGGGTGCACACCATTGAGGTTTGTCCGGGGAAAAGACATGACAGGGGAAAAAAAAAGGAAAAAAGGGCACTTCGGCGCATGTCGGTCATTTCTCCGAGGGTCACGCCATCATCATTAGGGAAATGTCCATTAGAGTTAATGGAATTTGGGAGGAATCACCAGGAAAACCGCTGAAAGCTACAACCCCGCTCCGAGATATGTAGCTGACGCTATAACTATCCAGGAAGGAGTGTCCGACACGTCGAAGGGTCATTTCCAATTGGGGAAACTGCGGACTGTGCCGAGTAGTTTCCTTCAGGGAGGGAAAAGGAAAAAGTCGAGCCGATTAGGGGGGGTCGCCGTTGCCCGGTGATTCTGGCAGTATTAAGAGAAGGATCGGGGGGATGAATTTCCGGGGTTCCTCCACTCGTTGTAACAACCCCATACGATAATGCCTAAAATGTGTGGGAAAAACGGTTTTCCGGGAGGGAAGTGGGGGGGCAAAAGGGAAAATTAGACGACCATTTGAAAGAAAGGGGACAGCCCGCGGTCGTTCCGAGGGTCGCTGGCGAAGGGATAACCCCATCTCGGGGGAAAACCGGGCAACTTTCCCGCAATTCTCTTTATTGGTTTGTGGGATCTTTCCGTAGGTCAAGTAATCTGGACGGGGTACTCACGTAAATTATAGGGCGAAGGAAAGGGGGTTCCGGCCGAGGGGGGGGGGTGGATGCCGGACAACACATCGGCAGATTGGGGCATCAGGGGAACCGACTAATTGGGGAGGGAGTGTCCTTAGGGGCGATGTCTGATCGAAAATCTGGGCGGAAGATTGACTTCCAAGGAATATTAAGGGCCAAGTCGGCAAGTGTGAAGGTGCAAGAACCGTCGACTTCGAAGGGGAAGAGTGTTCCAAAAGGGGGCAGTGGCAGGGGAGGAAATTTCCTTCAATGGTTCAATCGGCTCCCAGTCGAGGAAGAGCCCGGGGTCCGCAGAGGTTGCGGGAGTACGCCGCCGACCAGTGAAGGAAATACCGGGGGAGCCGACGTGCGATTACCAATTCTTTGGAGCCGGAGGTGTCGGTTGCCGGGGGTTTGGGGTATGAAACATCCCCCCCTATGGGGATGGGGGGGGTTAATTCCCCGGAAAAAAAAAAAAACAATAAACTATTTGGGCCCTCTAAAAAAAATTTACCTGCCTTAGTTGAGGAGACGGGAAAGGGCGTAAGTGCACAGGGCTCTACGGCCGGAGGTCGTCCCCATTGAGTGGACGCTCAAACAAGAGGCGTTATCCGGGGGAAAAGATCAATCCGAGGGGCGGGGTAAGAGGGGCAACTTCCCTCTGGGGGGAGGATTTTGTACCCCACGTGATCGGAGTCTCCTTTTATGGATGGGGATGGTTTCGCTGTTTCCAAAAGGAGGTTTTACCGGGAAAAAAATGGTCGCCCAGGGAGGGAGCGTTGATCAAGGGGAGCAGCTAAACCTGACCCATAAGGAGGGCGTCGGCGGTGGGTTGACGGTAATTACACGGGGGGAAGATCCAGTTCCGAAAGGGCACAATACGCCGCACTTTCTCTTCCTATTCCGCGTGAAGGAAAGTCACTCTTCTTGGGAAAAATATGGGGGAAAAAAAGGGATGAGTGCTTTCTGAAGGAAGGGAAATGATATTCTTCGACGTGCCAGGGGAGAGAATGTGTAGCTTTTGGTTATTGCTATCCTTGAAAAAAAAAGAGTCTGTCAAACGCAAATCAGGGAAGGACAAGTTTGCGCAAGATTGTCCTTATCTATAGAAAAAACGGGAGGAAAAGAAGAGCGATATGACAATAATCTAAAAAGGGGACGGTTTATTCAGGGGTCGGAAAAAATCGCGGGGAGGCTCGCCCGGAATACCACCCATCTCCACCGGAGGGAGGAGGAGCAACTGCACGTAGAGAAGAAAGGGACAGAATGACAAGGCAATCATCCCCGAGAAGGCCGCGTAACTTTTTTAAGACTGGCAGAAGGATAGCGGGGAGTATGGAGGCGATCTAGCCACGTCGCCGATTTTGGGGAATGTCACGGGAAAAAAGCCGAACGATCGGAAGGGAAAACGATGTTTCGGGTAAAAGAAGTCGCGAGGAGGTTCACCCGATCACGCAGGAAAACACCTGGGAAATATCAGGGCGGAAATCCGGGCCTTTTGTAACCACGGGAGAGACATTCATTCAAAAAACCTTCTCCCCTATCTCAAACCTTTTCCCCAGGGCCACGCGCGGAATTGAAGGCGAGACCAAAGCCGGGGACTATCGTGAACGGCGAAGACACGCAAAGAGGGGGCGAGCGCCACAAGGGGACGACGCGGGGGGAATTCGAGTTTCATTTCACCATCCGCGGCGCATGGCCGTAGTCTGGGGGGAAAGGGTCAAAGGAAGTTCTCTTCAAGGGGGGAAAGGATTCTTGGGCCTATCCCCTCCTTCCCCAAAAGGGGGGTCTTTCATCTGCAGGGGAAATTCCTCTTCCGCCACCGGTCCTATCTGGCTGGCAAAGAATGAGAACCTCTGGGGGAGATTCCCTTTATTCTTCTCTCCCGGAAGAGTTTCTCTCTGCGAACGGGGGAGGGGCTTCTTGTACAGAAAAGCCATTATAACCCTCTCCCGCTCATGGAGGGAGGGAGCTGAAATTTAAGGGAGTAAATCCTTTTCTCTAAAAAGGCGCATCTTAGAGACTTCATTTAGGGGAAATTACATAGGGACTAGCCAACTGTCGAAGAGAACTCTTTTGAACACTATTAACGGGGTCGTCCGGTTTTCTTCTTCAATTACCAAGGAAAAAGGATTGAGAGAAAAAAGTTTCAAGGGGAGGGGCGTCAATCTTTCCGGGTTATCGGGGAGCCCTCCGACGCGTGGTGTCTAATGAGAATAGGCACCCCGGGCGTACGAATAGGAAAAAAAGTCCCAATCTTCGAGGGCAACGGGAACAATACACCCAACACCCTCGAGGGAAAGGAGAACGCAGGGTCCTTACACTGCATTAGGGTTACTCTACTACTTCCCTATTCAACAACAGGAGGTTCAACTAGAATTGATGTCACTGGGAAAGGGGAACAACGTCAGAGATTGGCCTTAAATGTTCCCTCAAAAAGAAAGAGGAGGACCGAATTGCAATAGGGGCTGAAGTCTTCGAAGTGGAAGAGTGGACGAAAATGAACTCACCGGAAAGGGGTTTTGAAAACATTGCCGATGCCTCTGGATAGGGGGGAGGGGGGAACGGAGTTGCGCAACACTTCCACGCGAAGAAACGGGGGTTTACTCCCGGCAGAAATATTAGGAAAGGCAAAGGCGAAGTCTGGAAAAAAAGCGACTGAAGCAAAGTAAAGATAAAAACAATAACACAATGCCAGCGGGGGATGAAAAAACGGGAAAAACCGGGTGTCGGCCCAATAATCATTGGGGGATCAAAAAGGGGAAGCTACTCTAATGGAAGGAAAAGGTAGCGGGGGGAGAGGAAGCGGGGGGAAACAGCGCAAATTCCATTCAATTCTAAGAGGAGGAAGATTATGGCGGGGACGGCAGAGGCGACAATGACGACCAAAAAAAAAAAAAAGAGCGTGAAAGGGTCTCGCGCTGCCTCTCTTCGAGGAAACTCCTGGTGTGATAAAAAAAGGAAAGTACCCACTGCTCATCGGGCGTAATTGCACCCGGCGTTTTTTGAGAGGGCGAGAAGAGGACTTGTGCAGGGCAGAAAAAAACCGACACCGTCGGGAGCGAGGGTTAAAACGAAGTTTGCCGGCGTTCCATACTATGAAAAAGGGAGGGAAAAGACTTTTGGAGAAAAGTGAGGCCTTGAAAAGGACGTCGGGGGGTCCGTTGGAAACGCAATCTCCACCAGCCACCAAAGACCTTTTTTATCAATAAAGAAGACAGCTTCCCACACCGCAAATTGTTTTTCCCTTTAAGAAACCGCAGCGGAAAAAAATGAGCGTCAAGGAGGAATGACCCGCAACGGCATAAGTTAACTTCGACTAGGGCTCGGCGTCGTTTACATGAGGACGCGGGGCGGCCACCGTCGAGCACGATAAAAACCAGGTGCAAAGGAAGGCAATAGAAAGACGATTCCGGCAAAAAATAAAAACCCGACGGAGGAAAGGGGCCGACATAAAATCGTCAATGAGCTCCCACTAGGAGGGGGGGAAGTATAAAAAAGGCAGAAATAAGGAAAACACACGCAGTTCCCTTCCAACTCAGAGGGAAATCACTGGGATACCCCCTTCACACCTGAAGAATTCCAATCCCTCGGAAGCGAGTATAAAGACCTAAAGGGTCACCTCCTGAAAGGCCGCAAAAGGTCCCTTTCAGAGGGCGACACATTACTAGAGGGGAAGAAAACCTTCACTTTCTTCTCGAATCACCCTCATAATTCTTTCCCCGGGAGAGGGACGATGGTGTAATGAGGGGGCGATCAATCCTTTAGGAAGAGCTCCAGAAAACAACAAAAAACGGTCTTCTTCTGGGGCCTACTATAGGAGGGAAGTACACCCTCTTTAATCGCCAAAGATCAATCTTTCCCAATAGGGACGTGCCGACTGATAGGGGTCAATCTGGAGAGAAGGACCTTACTTTTCTTTTTGGGGGAGGCGTTTCCTCCCAGGGAACCAGAGGGATGGTGAGGAGGATTTGAACGTAAAAACTTAGACTGCCCGTCTAATGTCGTTTCCTGGGGAGGGGGTTCGCGTGGACGTGAGGTGATTCCGCAGGACTGTGACTGGGGTATACATCTGTGGTCCTTCTTTATGACTGATGGGGGAAGTCAACACCGAACGGAGGGACGGGAGCATCTTTAGGGGAAGGAAATCGTTGCGCCCGTAGGGGGAGACTGGCTCCTTGCGCGATCATTCTTTCGCCGTGAAAGGAGGAGAGTTGCCGGCAAAGAAGTTACTTTCCAAGGGAAAAAGGGGGAAAGTCTAATAGGAAGAATCGGGGAAGGACACAGTATTTGGAGGGGACTCTAATTTGGAAATAAGGAGAGCTGACGGTGAGTGAGGGGGGGGGTGTTGCCATTGTCAAGTGACTTATTTCACCACTTTAGAGGGAAGTGGCGATGCGGTTTTGCGGGGAGGAATGTTCTGTTCAAAGTGTCCCATACTGAAGAGTCAAGGTCGCCTTAGCATAAATCTTCTTTCCCGCCTTCAAACGGGGAAAACGGATAAAATCGAGTTGAGAAGTTGTCGGTTATTAACGGGGGGAAAGGAAAGGGCTCGCCCTAGAGGTTCCGGCGTCACAATGAATCTAAATCTGTGATTATGCAGGAAGGGAAAAAAGGTGTTTGATCACAAGTGAAAAACGGAGGAAGAAACCTGGGAAATTCGATAATCGGAAAGGATCATTTCCTTCACGCACGGGGGGGGCAATTGGAAAATTCGAGGGATTGATTCTGGAGAGAAGGCCCGCCTCTTAAGAAGTAACCTTCGGGGCGTCACTTGTAGGGGGAGGGAAGGGGCTTATAACATCCCCAATGATTCTTTTACACGTCTCCAGACAGCCTTTTCAGTGGCCTTCAATGGGGAATCGGGGAAGATGGTGCCTCGATGGAGGCGGGAGTTGCCTCAGTGTAGGGGGCTTCCGAATTTCTCTTGAAAGGATATAAGGTGCGTTCGGAGGGGGAGGGGCCGCCGAGAGTTAAAAGTTCGGTCTCTCGCAAAAGAAGGGTTTTCCCACGCACAACTATCAAGAGTGTCCAATGTTGTTCCCCTCAAAGGGGGGAAAGTTAAGTAAGTTTACAAACACAGCTACGCCGCACTACCATGAAAGGGAAGAGGGCCCTCTCCCCGCGTTAGGTGTGAGAAAAGAATGTGGTATCTTAGAGAATTATACCCCATCGGTTGCATAAATGAACGTTTTCCCCTTTAAATAAAAAGGGGGTTTCCTTCAGAACAGGGGTTTTTTAGTGCCTTAGTCAGGGAGAACCATGTCCTTCCGTTTAAATTACATTATATTGAAAAAAAGAGGAGGGTCCTCCGATTAGTGGGGTTGATGCCCAAGGGCAGACACCATCGAGCAGAAGGGGGGGCTAGGTCCCGGGGACGCTTGTGGAGGGTTGTCCTTAGACCACGAAAGGAAGGAGACGCTAAAAGACTGGGGGGGGAGAGGCGCATATTTGCCGGAGAGCGCCGGGGCCTACAGTGGTTCCTCCTATTGTTAATTGAAAGAAGGAGGGGGAACCGTGAATCGTTACCCAGAGGAGAGACAGGGTCTGAAGGAACGATGAAGTCAATACGTCTCCTCTTTCCCTCTGGGAGAAAAAACTATGAAATAGAAAAGAGACCTTGTTCCAAGGGGGGGGAGGGGCGGGGGGTAACAACCGGGCTGCTACCTGTTTCGCCTCCAGAAAACGATTACATTCAAAGCGAGGGAGACGGAGTGTCTGGGACGGGTTGCCGGCATGACCAGAAAAATCGATTTAATTCAAAAACTAAACAGGGAGAGCCATGAAAAAGTACTTTACAGCGCTCAAGTCAGACTTCCAGGGACGGACTCTTAGGTGAAATTCAACTAAGGAACCTCGTCTTACAAAGGCGTGTTGTCGCCGGGATAATCACAACTAAGTGTAAAGAGAGCCACCTTTTTTAAGAGGAGCATTGAAAAAACGCGGGTTTCTTCTTTTTCCCCAAGGGGGAAGAAATGGGGAAAGAAAGGCGCCTGGGGAAGGGGGGGTGTCGCCTGGGAGAGTGGTGACTTGAGATTGGGTCGAAAAAGTCGTGTGGAAAGGGGGTCTAGGGGGAGAACGAAAACATCGTTGCCTGAGAGATCGGAGGGTTAACAAAACAATCGGCAAAATCTCCATTGCCTCTATCGCAAAAGAGACGATATTGAGGGAGGTGCCGCGGTAAGAGGAAAGGGGGGGGGGGGAGGGCTTGAATATGGTCGCGGGGGGGAGGTGGCTGATACTTTCCTTAACTGACTATTTCCTGGAAAAGGATCTCGCTCAGAGAGACGGAGTGGAGCTGGTGGGAGGGGGGGGGTTGCCCCAACTAAGAGAAGCAGCCTGGAAAGGTCCAACGGCAACTTGTAAAAAAGTGAGAGTGGGGATTATAGCACTCAGAAACAACACCACCGGAGGGATAATTAACAGATATGGGGGACGCAATTGCCTGGGGGAAGAAGGGGCGTTGCCAACTCTATTTCAGGGCGCATCTCCCACCCACTCCACTCCGTTCTCAAGGAAAGAAACTTTCACTGAGAGAATACGAAAGTTCCAGGAAAAGAGGGAGAGAAAGCAATCTCCCTCGACAATGGCCCTGGGAATACTGGAACGCTTCATCTCCCTCTAAAGAGGGAGGTGGGGGGAAAGATACGAGGAAGTGAGATTCGCCGGGAGGTCATAAAAGGGAAAGGGAAAGGAAAGAAAGCTACTCAGCAAACGATGTCTCGATTCTATCAACCTCGATCAAAAGAAGGAAAAATTTTCGAACCCCCAAGAACAAAATCCGGGGGGGGGAAAGGGGGGGGGAAGAGACACCATCCACTTCAAGGCTGGGACTGCGTTCCTCCTCCGGGGGGAAACTCCCCCCCAAACGAAAGTGTGGACTTGCGTTCCCACTAGAAGGGGAATCTACCGGCGAAGAATATTTGGTCTGTTGTACTACCCTTTTATTCCATAGAGGGTTCACTGGTCCTCTAAACTCCATTTTCCGGGAGAAAAAAGGAGTCAGTAAAGGAAAAGGAGGAATTTCGGAAAAAGAGGGGGCTCTGAATCAAGGTGGGGTCTCGCCTCAACTTCATCTTAAAAAAAGAAACCATCCGGCGAGAACCGTCTCTGGGGGGAGTCCACGTAGACAAGTTATCATCACGCGGGGGAAGAAAGGCGCCGGAAAAACCTAGGAACCTAATGGTATGCTAATCCTTTTCTCTCTCCGGTGCCAAGCGGAAAGGGAAGGGAGGTCAATTCATCGGGAAGGGGCCAGCCTCTTTTTAATCACGATGGGATCATCGCCGGGGGGGGGCAAGGCCATCGAAAAAACGTGCGGGGAGGGATCTCTCAACTTCACTATGCCATAATAAGTCCGCAAGTCCTGTGGGGGGGGGGGAAAATCTTGTTCGAAGGGGAAAAAAGGGGAAGTTGGAACTCATGTCTCTGCAGGGAAAAAGGGTTTCAGTGATCAAGAGGGAAATAAAAAAACACCATCTGCGGAAACGCACCACGGCGCAGAAGACATTTACGAAAAAGGAAGGCTTCCCCCAAAAGGATACGGCACTATGGGAATGCGCCATCGCCGTTCTTTCACTAGGAGGCTCAAACTCAGAGAGTTTTCCTTCTTAAAAGAGGAAGAGAAAACAAAAGCGGGAGAGGGGGGTCTGCGGGCATCGGAAATGAGGTGACTAGAAGGGCACGGGAGAAAAAGGTAGGCACCAGGGGGTTTGCTTTGAACTACAGGGTAGGAGCTTTTTGGTTCTTTATAAGGGAGTCATCGGAGAGGGGAATTCCCAAGCATCAAAAGGGAGGGTTAATTACACCCAGACCTCCAGAATATTTATCCTGAGAAGGAGGGGGGGGCATCCTCATGAGGGATAGCAAAGTTAACGAAAAGAAGGCAACGAAAATTTTACTGGGGGAAAAGTGTGACATGATGAGGGTGCGTCCGAAAGAAGATTAATATCATTGGGGTTTCGCTGCGGAAGCTACTCTACTTTAGGGGACCGTAGCGGGGGGGAGACGGAGGAAGCGGGGGGGGAACGCCTCAATTAAAGACGATTTAAAACGTGCAATCTATCATAATTATGAAAGGGAAATCACATGGATCCGGAAAGGAAAGAACATGCATAATTTCCCATTCAGACAGAGCTTCGGTGGGGGGGTTACACCCTCACGGGAACACGAGTAAGGTAAAGGGGGAGCATCGATTGATAGAAGAACGGACAAGTCTTTTTTGGGAAAAGCTTACTCGGGTTCCCGGGGAAAACCGACAAAGCACTCGATTTTCCTCGGAAAGAGTTACTGTCCCCGAGTTTTGCACGAGCGAGTCTGCTACGGGGGGGTGGAGAATTAAGCAGGATTTTAAAAAGGAAGTTTTTCATGGGGCCAAAACGCCTCGTCCACCGCCAAAAGAAACCGGGTTATCAGACCACATGAGCACTTCTGTCCAAGGGGGGGGACAACAAAAGGTGCTGAAAAGGGGGACTAGGAAATATGTGAACCTCCAACTTCAACTGATGGAAGGTCCGACTATGGAGTCGGTTACATGGGGGGATGGGGCAGGCATGCCGCAGATTACCATCCATGGAACAAGGGTTGTTCTAAGGTTTTCGAAAAACTCCTTCAGAAAAAACTTGGCGCCACTGTGGGAAGGGAGACATTTTCATTTCCAAAGAGGACACTCGCCCCCTCCGGGGGGGGGGGGCAACATATCAGTATAAGAAACACGTTCTCAAGAAAAACAAAGTTCACCTGAAATGGAATCCACCACCTTGACCACGTGCCACTTCGAAAAAATCCAACTTGAAACTGAAAGACCTTCAGCGTTACGGAAAAACTACACAAAAAGGGGTCCGCTCTTACTTTCAAAGGGGAAAAAAAAGACTATCCAAAAAGTCACCGTAAAGGGGGTTCTACACTAAGAAAAATAGAAAACCCACTAAAATTCATTCATTCTCTCCATCAAGAAAAACGTCCTCAGTCTCAACAGCTCTTTCCTCTTTTTATTCGGAGGCGATCAATCCTTTTCGGAGAAAAAAACACCAACAACGGAGGAGGGGGGGAAAAAAAAAGAGAGAGATCAAGATCAAGGTTGATCGCCGGGGGGGCAACTAGTCTCGTGACGTTTTCCTCCCTGAGATGTGGGGAAGGTGCTTGGTAGAGATGACCTTGAAGGTCAGTGGATTCGATCGGGAAATGCCTGGACTTTGATGGCTCTGACTTTCCGAGTTTGCCCTGTCAGGAAGGCTTGGTCGGAAAGAGACGAGGGGTTTCCGGAAGGGGTTTCGAGTGGGCCTTTTACTTGCCAGGGGACTTCTTGTCTGGGGAGGGAAAATTAAGGGATACGCTCTGGGAAATAGAGATCTGTTTCTAAAACCGGGCCTGCGTGGGGACGCGGGGGAGAAGAACGATTGTTCCCTCCCAGGACTCCATCGGGAGCCCTTCGTCAAAAAGGGGACAAAGACGAGCAGGGGCCTTCGAAACTGTCGAAAAAGGTGAAACCACATTGGGGAACGAGCGGTGGCCCTGGAAGACCGACGACCGAGCCATATGAGAGTAAGAAGCAGTGCCGGTGGAAAACATAGCGGATGTGCCGCTCATTCCTCAGGAGGTGACGGGGAAATTAAGGTGGCGCCGTTAATGTGGGGGAACTTTTAGACACGGAGGAAGGGGGGTGTCTATGGGGGAGCTGTATTGTTCTGGAGCCTACTTTGTGTGCCAAGGAGAATTAGCACTTCTTACAGAAAATCTTCTGGGTCAAAACTTATAAAAAGGAAAGGAGTAAAAGAGGGGGCCTCCTTGAGGGAAACCTGGCAAAGTCCCGGGAGTATCTCCCTCAAAACCCTACGGGGAGCCACACTGTAAAATCTATATCAGTTCGGGGGGGGAACCTCTTGTTGAGCACAAGGAGGGTGTACAAAATCGATTGCCGCTGTGACGATTCCCGCTTGGAAATTCATGGAAGGAGCATGGACCATCATCATAGAGCCAAGGGGAACATTCGAGTGAGGGGAGGCGGAGAAAGGGAAAGGAAGAAATCCAACCCCGAGAGGTGAAGGCAAGGCCGGAAACGGACCCCAAGTCTAAAAGGTTCTCGAACACGAAACAGGCCCCATCATTTCCAAACCGCTGGAAATGTTGGCCTTTCGAGGGGGGGACTGGGAGAGCCGATGAGGATGCCGAGGGATAGGATAGGGAGGCGGCGTGAGTAAAAGATGGTCATAGGGGAAAGAGAGAGAAAAGACCACGCCCCAACAGATCGCAGAGAAGCCAAGGAGGTTCCTCCTCAACACTGGGAAAGGGGAAACATGAAGTTTTAGAAGAGGAAAAATTGGGGGGGGGGGGTTGAGGAGCGTGCGGACCATTGCGCATTTAATCCTAGGTCCTCGCCCCCAGGGTCAGCCGATTAGGGGGTTTTAATAATTATAAAAGGGAGAGGCGTGCTACCTTCACTTCCAAGGAAAAGCCTATGTAGTTGCCAGAACGGGGGGGGGGTTGTGGTTCCGTAGTTCAGTCAAGAGATCCGTTTTCGTAAATTATAATAGGGCGCCGGCGGGTGCCAGGCCGATGTGTTTTTTGGGTTAAGTAAAAACACCATCTATAAGATTTGGCAAACCCCAAAAACCCCCCCCACCAGAGAATGAGTTCCCTACTCCTTGGGGGTGCCAGGACACATGTGAGGGGGGAGATAAAAATGACTGCGGAAAGAATTCTGAGGTGTCCGGAGATCACGTTTCTCGCTGGGGAAGCCGATTGGGGGCAGAATCAAAACAGGGGACGGAGGGTAAATCGGTTCCCCAGATGTATCGAGACGCGGGAAATGAAGGAAGGAGTCTCCTCTTCAATCGTAGCTCCAGGAGGAAGAGAAATTGTTCACGAAATGAGGGGGGGAGTGGAGAAGGGGGCGACCGTTTGTCTAAACGCCTCAGACGTTGAAACGATTGGAGTGGGCGCCGGGGTGTAGGTGCAGGGGTGCCGTCTATTACATCCCAGGGGGTGGGGGGGGAATTCCCTCTTCCCCCGAGAATCTAACGGTAAAGGGGAACCTGAAGGGGGGAAGCCTACTTAAATGGCATTATTTTCCAGAAGCACCATTCGAATTTGTCCCATCTTTTTGGTCTGACGTGTAGAAGTTCGATCTGTCACCTGCAGGGGAAAAAAGCGCAAGTCCCGGAGGGTGGCAGGAGGTTCACAAGGGGAAACTCCGGAGTTAATTGGAATTTTGTCTCTGTTGGAAAAGTTTACGGGAAGGGGGGAAAGGCGGGGGGAAGGCGTTGAAGAGGGGAAAAGAGGCCTCGCTCAGAGAAAATCTTGCTGGGAGAGAACGTCGTCTGTGGTTCCGTTAAGGCGAATCTTCTCCAAGTGGCCGAGGGAGGGGGGCCTGCAAAAAAAAAAAGAGGTCTGCGGGAACGCAGGGTGCAGTGACGCGGGGGAATATGGGATTAAAAGGGGGGGCTGATTACGGGACTAGAGGAACGACGTGCCATTGCTCGGGAAGCCGAGAACGGAGGGGAGCGGGGGAGGGGGGAGAGACTTGCCCAAAGAGGGGAACGCAATCCGGGAATGAAAGGCAACCGCATGAGATTATTGTCCTTA
>Ga0179593_1422611_pt1 | contig 19531 bp, 18 predicted proteins | sample CZODoug2_1_08_16_FD_185931 | JGI IMG/M metagenome (GOLD analysis project Ga0179593, IMG submission 185931) | Vadose zone soil fungal communities from Angelo Coast Range Reserve, California, USA - CZODoug2_1_08_16fungal (PacBio error correction) | ecosystem: Environmental > Terrestrial > Soil >...
CAAAGAGACCGGGAAGAGGGAAGGAAAAAAATTGGGCAAATAAAGACGGGAAAGACCGACGTCGTACTACGCTGCCTCGGCAGACAAGGGAGCGGCTGAGGGGGAATGGCCGCTAGACAGGTAAGCTAACTGCAAAAAAACAGGGCAGGGCCTCAGGAGGGAAATCAGATCAGCGAAAAACACTCAATCACACAGAAAAACAGAAGAGCATCGATGTCACGAAAAAAATGGGATCTACACGCACAGCGCGCAGGGGGCACGAAGAAGTCCGTTAAGAAAATGCAAAGCCGCCCAAATCGGGGGGCAAACACAAAAGGAATCTACTAGTAAGCACTTACTGCTGCTACAACTATCTCGAGGACGGGGGAGAAGCGGGAAAATGATCTTCAACACCCAAAACGGGCTGACCGACTAGCCCTTCGGCAATCAGCTTGGGCGCCGGAAAGAGGGAGATTAAAGAAACACCACTTTTGAGGCTACAAGAAATTGCGGCAGAGAAATCCACGGTACGCCGACTTAGTCGCTGCAACACCAGCAATCGAAAGAGAAAAAGCGAGCATAAGCTGGAAAAAACTAAAACGTCATTCTTAACTGGAGAGAAGCAGCCGAGTACGGAGTACAGAAATGTTCGGAAGGGGGGTGAAAGAGACAAGCATCGAACAAAGGGGGGGATCACGATGGCCCGCCCAGAAAGTAGTATGGTAGAAGAAGGGGGTCTGGGAGTGGATAAAAACCACAATAAGCTTCTAAAATCAAAAAAAAAGGTGACGAAAGGGTGGCCCTAGCCGCAAATACCACATAGTGGGAAACAAATGGGAAAATTAACGTTTTCAGAAATTCGAAAGGTTATCTACCTTCCGTCAACAAGATGACGCGAAAAAAAACAAAACCGCCCTCCGCGGATAAAGCAACTCGTAATGGACCGACACAAAACGGCAACTCAGTCAAAAGAAAAGCTGCCATACACTTTCCCGATGGTTCACAAGAACACGGCTGAAAGGCGCTGCCCTGGCAGTCACATCAAAAATGGTGGGACAGCCATCGTCAGTCCCCAATTCTTACCACCAGGGTCCAGGAGCGGAGAAAAAGATCGTTTGCTTCGGGAAAGTAGGACCGTCTTAAAAGGGTTCGTATACTCGCCGCACATCCAGGAAAGCGAAACAATCGAGCAAGACCAGACAGCGGACCGCGCTTGCGGAGCAAGCAACCAGGGTGGATGTGCAGAAGGAGGGGTATGCATAGACATCAAGGAAAACCAGCGGCCGTTCACTGGTAGAATATAGCAAACGCTGACGTGAGAAGAAGAAGAACTCCTTCCAGGAGTCACTGCCCAGGTCCGGGGGCATGAACGGGTCAAGGAAAGCATTGGAAAACAAACGTTGCACAAAGTACGAAAGTGACGCAGCGAGAAAAAAGCGCTTGTTCGTCAGCTCAGAAGGCTGGCCTGAACGGAACCCATAACCTGGCAATAAGAAGGAGGTAACTCCCATTTGATCTGCAAAGGAAAAAAGAAGGCTTGTTTGTCGGCTTCAAAGGACACATTTGGCATCACAGGCGTTGGTGCGAAAGTAAGGGTCATCACAGGGAAGACTGTAGCACAAGCATCAGATTTCCCGTACGTACTCAGGAGGTGGACTTTCAAACATAAACATAGGGGGAAAGGGGTGGTAGCTAGGAAAAAAATATGGACGCAGGAAGTCCTCTCGTCCGAAGAAAAAGCTCCGGGGCAGCCGCCAACCAGGGAAATGTAGTTCTGGAATGAAGGAAAGATCACTGGGTTGCTTCAGACTTACCGTTGAAAGCCTGGCAAGCAAGGAAAGCAAACCTGGCAGAAACGCGGGAAGAAAGGTAACTGTTTACTCGCCCGGCTGGACTTCGCCTTAAGAAAAAAGACCTAAACGTACGGGGGAAAAAGCCAGGGCATGGATCAGGAAAGAAGTGGTAGAAACATACTCACCAGCTGATCATAAGTGCATCGAACGCTGGAGGAGAGGAGAAGTGCAAAGTCGCATGCTTAATCCATCCGGTCGAGCCGAACCAAAACCTTTCGGGGCAAGTACACGGAGGCTGGCCCGGAATTGGAACTTAAAACATGATCCAAGTAGGAAACTGGGCCAGACTGGGGGCGACTTAATATCTGGCACAGCGGCTCGCTGAACCGGAGGGCAAAGAAGGGCGGAGGGTCCCGTCAGTGCTAAGACGGAAGAAGGGTCGACATTAAAAACACAAAAAAAAGGTAATGGTGACAACAAAAGCTGAAACTCAATCTGCTGGAGCCAACACCAGAAGAACGGAAACAACAGAGGCAAAAGGAGACAGGCCATCATTGCGCTGCTTTCTTTGAAAGGTTTTGGCATATTGCGGACGCTGCGCGCAGCTGAAGGGGGGTATGCGCTGGAGTCGAACTTCAAAAAAAACGCAGGGAAAAGCGCTTCGTAAATGTTAACTCCCGAAAATGTTCCGGGGGAGGGTAGCTACATGGAAAAAAGAAGGGAGAAAAAAATTCGCGTGCAAAAAAGGTGAAGGAAAAGAAGACAGACCCAAGAGTTGTAGTGGGAAAAGTGCCGGCAGTGTCTATAAATGGGGGAAGTGGAAAACAAGAGGTCGATGAGAAACCGGGATGATGAAAGAAAAAAAACCTAAGTCACAGATTGAGGGGGCGGAATTGTCCAAACATCGAGCTAGCGCTTGCGAGGGTGACGTGATGCTTCTCACACGGGCAGTTTGGGGGGGGGGAGAAAAGCAGGGATCTAGGAGGAGATGCAAAACTAGGAAGAAAAGAAGCGCGGAATAGGTGGGGGTTGAATTGTCACAAATGGTTTCACCGCGGGGGGAACTGTTTCGGACGATTGCCTGTAAAAACTAATGTTTGGGGGACCATTGTCGACTTCATTCCGGGAAAAGGATCCGGTGCGGGGTCTTGACGTCGAAAAATGGGTGGACCGGCTGCAGGAGAAAGAATCATGTCGGGGCGGGCGGCGAGCAATAGCATTGGTAAAATACAACAAATGGAGGGCCGAAAGCAGAAATTGTTGCTGATAAAGCGTTAGAGTACGAAAGCAGAGGGGGGCTGGATAGATGCGCTGGATTCGGGGGGCCGTGCACCAAAGTCAACAGAGGATTCTCCGGGGGAAAAAGGTGGGTCATGTTTCAATGGGTGGGGGATTGTTCCTGTCATAGCGCCAAAAGGGGGTGCGAAGCTTTTAGGAGAAGGAAGGAGATTGAGGAATGAAGCAAAAACGATTGCGCAACAAGCCGGGTAGGCCGTGCGGGCGGCGGGTCGGGGGCTGGGCATGCCTCGACGCTGAGGAAGAGGGGGTCGAGTAGGCGTCGGGGATGGTGAGGATGCGTCGACTTTCGGGTGGCTTAGGCTAGGAGGCTAGGGTGAGGAATGTGGGGGATCTGGGAGGCATGGAGGGGAAAAGAGGTGAATTCTTTGAAAGAGATCGTGGGGTTGCCCGTTAAGAATTGCAGGAATGCCGGGAGATGGAAAAAAGAGAAAAACAGGAACGAGACTTCTCGAAATAAGGATAGCAAGGAAGGGAGGGGGGAGAAATCCTTACACCTCGTCATACTAGAGGAAAGGGGGGAACTATTACGAGGAAGAATCAATGGAAACCATTCTAGGAAAAACGGCTAGTGAACCTTCTGAGAGCGAAGCAAATGAGTGAGCAGGCAGAGGATTAGGTCTGTCAGGGGTAACGGAGGTATTTCGTGGAAGCGGCGGAAAATGTAAGGGACGGGGAGCGCGAGGAGGAGACACACTGGGGGGGGAAATGTCGTGAGCACGTCAGAACTAGACCTGGGGAGACGGAAGAATGGGGTAACAACTCCGCAACGGGGGGGGGGGAGTAAAAAAGCCGGGAGAAAGAACAATTTCCTGTCCGCCCTGCGAATCGGATCAGAAAGAAAAAGGGATGATGGGATGAACAAAAAGTTGAAGAGTTGAGACGCGCATGGGGGGGTTGAGGAGCAGGGCAAACGGCAGCGGAGGGAAGGGTGGGTGCGATTTGCTCGAAGATGCAGGAAAAGGTGTGGTTAAAGAGGAAAAAGAAGGAAGCATTGAAGGGTCTTGCCCGAGCGGAAAGCGGAGGGCGACGGAACGTGAACGGTGTTGTCAATTGCTGGTGTATTGCAAAATTATGCGGGGGGGGGGGAGGCAGCCTGGGGCGCTGTTGTTTACAGCGAGGAACCAGCTGAAAGGTGGCGAGGGCCGGGAGGTGAAAGACCAGTAACACGGGTTAAACGGAGTTAAGGGCTTCAATTGGGATGTGAGGCCAAGGAGTAAAAGAAGGGGAGGGGGGGGGGACCGGGGATTAGAGGGGAGGAAACCTTGAAGAGCCGGTTATGGGGGCGGAGCCGCCACGAGGAAGCAGGTGGGCCGGTGGACCCAAGGGGGGGATTCTGTCAGGAAAGGAGCAATGGATGAGAAGGGAAAATTATTGGGTTACCAAAAGCGGGAAGGTGGGGATGAGTTATCATCTTTACCGGAGACGGAGAGTTTAAAAATAGACGAAAGGGGGGATTGGGGGCGATCCGGACGGAGATAGGGGGTGATGATGACGAAGGACGTCCCGCAGTTTCAAACGGTACAATTATGCACGAGGAGGATTAAGATGACTTTTCTAAGAAGTCGGTGTGGAAAGTGAGCGTGAAGACAAGATGAACGGGAAAGATGAGAATTTTTGCCGTTATACTATTTAGGGAGAAGGATTGGGGAGCAATCCTAGGTTATTGTTAACCAGGAAAGGGGGGAAGGAGGAGGTGGATTTCGTGAAGGAGATGGGCGAGGAGAGGAGAGCGGGGGGGGAAGGGGGTGACACTACATTGAAAAAAGGGCCGTCATCGACCGACGCTTTGTCGGGGAGACTCTAATACAATCAAAGGGAGGAAAGGAAATAAGAGATCTCACAAGAAAAGGTTCAGGAGACTAAAAGTCTGACGAAATCGTCGTCAATCAATCTAAAGTAGAAATAGAGGATAAGCCGGGACAAGCTCTCTCTTCAACCGACCCACCAGAACCAGGAAGGCCAGAAACAAGCCCGGCGTAAAAAAGCAAACATCAGATAAAAAAAACCCCATAAATTCAAGAAACGCGCAGGAGAACGGGCACACGTGAAGCTTTCGCCGTAAATCAAGGCGGAAGACTAACATGTACCCAAACAAGGTTCGGCCCAGAGTGGTCAAAACCTAATGAAAAGGGGGAACGAAACAGGGACTGCGTCCTATCGAACATCAATATCGAAACGGTACGGATCGCCAATAAAGGGACGCGAATAAGCGGCCCGTAAAAGCAGAAGGCCTCACAATCCCTAAAAAAAAAGGAAGGGATGGTAAAAGAATGATCCGTCTCCAACGCCACCGCGGAAACGACAAGAAAACGATGGGGAAAAAGAACACACCGCGCAATTATTCAGGAGGGCGGAAACAACAACGACAACGGCAACTTTACTAAACACGGAAAAATAAGATGGTAAAAAGAAGGCCGGCCATAAGAAAAAAAGTCGCGCGGTAATCCAAAAGATAACTGGTTGATAAGGTAGGAGTAAGCCGAGAAGGCCCTCCGCAATCAAGGTGAAGACCAATCGAGTGAAACCAAAAAAAAGGGACAGAAAAATATCAGAAGGCAATGGGTCCAGACCAATCCAAAAAAGGGACAATCAACAAGCACCGGAGGGCGCCGCGCGTCTAAAGTGCCATTGGCAAAAACCAAAATCACGCGTCGCAGGGAGGAGACGAAAACAAACCGTTTCCGCGACTAAGAGCAAACTTCCGGGAGAAAAACGACTCCCCCAGAGGGGCCAAAGGTAATCAAAAAGCAACCCCCATGCGGAGAAAACTCTCTCAAGGGGTAGAAAGACCGACTTGAGGGGAGAACTCGATTAGAAACCGGAAATGAAAGTAGGGTGGGACCGCTCCAACGGAGTGAAGTCGAAAAAGGCACTTTGTGGAAAAAAGAGGTCCGGCTCAAACACTTCTCCCGTGAAAACGCCCAGCTCCGATGGAAACAAAGGGGAAGAAAAAAAGGGCAACTAGGCGCTACCCAAGAAGGGACCCCAAGACCGGCCTTGACACGAAACCGCGGAACTCGAAGGAAATCATCAGAGGACTCCATCAATTGAACCCGCGCGTCGAAAATCAGCATTTACAAACGTGACGACAGGATGTAGGGAAACTCGCTACCGGCTAAGAAGTAAAGTAGAGGCAGCGGAAACGCTTCAAACCTTTGCCTAGATCATACTCGAACGAGGAGCAACTTCACAAAGGGTTGGCTCTCGAAGAGCCCGCAAAAGCGCCAAAGATGGTACCAAAGAGGACGGCAAAGAAAACCCAAGAAGAATTGAGGAGCCGAAAATCCAAACTCTACAGCAGAGAGAAAGACCAAGATAACCACTAAAAGAAGGAAACACAGGAACAGAGAGCCATAAGAGAACTCCAAGATACTAAAACAAAAAACCTCAGCCCTCAAAGCCGAGAAAGCCAAAACCCGGCACGAAATAGAAGCAAAAACTTACCCACCTACTTAGCACTAGACGCGGGGGAGGGGAACAGAGCGCAAAAATAATGCAAATTCGCCACAAACGTGGGGGGGACTAGGCAGAACACTCCCAAACTGAGAATGAAAACGGTGGGAAATAAGACTTATCGCGGATTGGGCTACAGAAACGCACGAAAAGCACAAGCAGCAAGCGAATCAGCCATTTTGTCTCAAGCATGGACGAAAGCTTGTTCTCACCGCACGAAAGGAAAGGCTGTGTAGAGCACTTCAAGTAAAATGGTGGGTACCAGGAGACTAGGAGTCGCGCCTCGAAGGGGAGCCCATGATTAGTAGACAAAAGATCCATTTTCGTCAGAGAAAGAAACCGAACGGGGCGGAAAAAGATGAATCGAAAAATCTGCAAGGCGAACCCCAAAAAAAGAAAATGACGCCGCAAATCGAAAAAAAAAGAAATTGCGGGGGGAAAAAACCACTAGTCACCAACAAACGGATTCCCACGCGGCCTTGTCCTGGATGAATCCGCGGGAAAACACGAAAAGGTCGCATCAGTCCAACCTGGACGCAATCAAAGAAAAAGAGAGCCGGTGCAAATTCTGAAGAATAGAGACACGGGGAAAGGGTGGGGGGGGCGCAATCCTGGTGAAGGTAGCCGAGCATCAAGGGAACTAAACAGAAACATTGGTCCCGAGAAAGTGGGCACGGGTGAACCCAAAGGAGGGGTGGTCGGCGGAAAGAGAAGTGGGCCTAGACCCTTAACCGGAGGAGGACAGTGTGCTCGAAACCCCGAAAAGGGGGACCGTAGAGTTACTAGTCGATAAGCCACCAACGCAGGAACAGAGAAGCGGTGGCAGGGGTGAGATCCATCACAAAAGAAGGGAGCGAGAGGAACAATGGGGGGCCAAAAGCAGTTACGGGAATAAAACGCGAAGAGGGCGATGTAGATTTGGCAGCGGGGTAATCCAAGAGAAGAAGGAGGGGAAGGATTCCTAAAGAGGGGGAGTACGCGGGGGGGAGCCGTAAGAGGACTCCGTGGTGTGCGTGGAAATTTCAAACCTCGGGACGACCGTGCCTCCCGCAAGAAGTTAACAGTTCCAGGACCGCACTGGAAAATCCGTTCCCCGACACCTTCCGGCTCTGCGAGCCTAAGAAAATGGAAAAAAAGACCAAAAAGGTTCAAAAAAAAGGATCAAGTAAAGAGCTAGCCAAAAAACGCCTGGGCATCCGAAGTGGCACGAGAAGTTGCGGGCGGGCGAAAGGAGGGAAGACGAAGGGACTCCGTAGAAAAAAGGAATCCTCCAAGGGCAGAGGGGGAAAAAGTACTTTGGAAGCTCTTGGACTGGCAAAAGGTCCTGAATGCAAAAAATTCAAGGGGGAAGGGAAGGGGGAAGGGAGAACTCTTTTCTTCAACCGCCAGAGAAGGCGAGAAGCCTTTCCCTCGTGAAGAGGAATGTCCCTGAGGGGACCGTGCTTTCAAAGGGCAAAGTACTTCAGGAGAAAAAACTTAAAGGTGTCCGGAGAGGGACGAGAAAATAACAGACAGGTGTCTTCTTTCGCAAAGACGGCCGCGCAGAGGAATGGCCGCCGAAAAATCGACGCGGACACTTGTAAAACGCGTTAGCGTATATGTAAACCTCCGCGAATACCTGGGCATCAGGGGCAGCGTGCGCAACAGCGATGAGGAGGGGCAGCTACCGCGAAAATAAGGTGGCGAAACTTTGTCCTATGAACGCCTAACCCTCGGAGGTGGAGGCCAGGAGAGGGCCAACTGTTCAGTGACACGCACTGAAGGGAGTGATTGCCTTTCCAAGGCCAGCCGCCAGGAGGGGGGGAATAAGGCCGGCTAACGTTCTTTCACAGAAGCAAAGATGGTGCAAACGTAGGAAGACACGACATGAACGGAGGTAAGCTAAAAACAACGGTGGGGGAGGGAAGAAGTTTGCAGAGCCGGATCTCATGAAAAAAGCGTCGGATTGTAAACATAGACTGTGAAACGCTAATTAAAGATTGGACATTGACTTAATGATACCATAGTCCGTGTCAACTTCAAAAGGGGAGCGTTACTCCGTCGATGGCTGGGAAAACTGGAAGTGGAAGAGGAGAAAGGGAGATAAAAAATGGTGCACATGGAGGTCGTAAGGAGCAGGCTGAAAAGGATCCCGAAGAAAGTTAAACGGCAAGACGGGGGCAACATACTAGACCTTGTGGGACAAATGAGGACGGCAAAGATATGCGCACTCATACTTAATTTCTGACTGCATCTAAAGCCTTTTCTCAGTGTTAACAGGAAAAGAGGGATTCCTGGTCACGGAGGTGGATGCTGAGCAAGGACAATTGCGAACAACGCCAGATGGGTAAAGTCCCTATCATCGGGGCGCGGGACGCAACGGGAAGATGAAGTGCGTAAAAGTAGGACAAGTCGAAAGGGCCGTTTCAAAAACGGCGTCCCACTCTTTGTACGGGGAGGCCAACAGGGCGGTCAGCTTCAAACGAAAGAGGGGGGGGGGGTGATAACGAAAAAACATGGACCAACAGAGTCCCTCTTTCTGTACGGTGAGAACCGGCCGACGATGGCTGGGTTCACCCGCTGGCTCCCAAATCGTAGACTACCGCGGAATTGTTTTTGCTCGTAAAGTAATCAAGTGACAAAGAAAAAATGAGATTCTGACAAACAGCGCCTCGGGATTACATTGGTCGATGAGGGTGGGGAAGAGAGGTGCCTTCTGCGGGCGGATCTATCTGCGGCAAAAGGGGCCCGGCGCCGCAAACACGTGGTCCCGGAAGGGTCCGACGAAGGATAAAGGGAAGGGCACTGAGACCATAAAAAGAAGTACGCCCTGAGGTCCCGGGAACATAAAAGGGGGTCTAAGGAGGCCGGTACGAGATCGTTCCACTTCATAGATACGGTGGAACCAAGGACAAAAATCTAGGAAGGGGGTTTGAGGATCTGGGGCGGCACACTGGCAAAGGTAAACGTAAAAAGGTCTGAGGAATTTAAAAAGGCGGACGGAGCGACGGAAGTGACAGAAGAATGAAATTAAAAAAAGGGTAATATGGGAGTGAGGACGGGGGAAACCGGAGGATGCTGATGTCTTAGGCCAGTGGTGACAGGTGAAGGACGGACTCTGAAAAGACGGGGTTCAAATGTCACGAAAAATCGAACGGATGGCCGCAGCAGAGCGGTCACCGGCGACGCCAAACCGGGAGCGAAGCCACCGGGGCACTGACGGGGCCACACAGTGATGCCAGCAAGGGTATGGGAGAAAACAACACAAACAAAGGAAGGAGGGAGATATATCCTAAAGGCCGCTGGGGGGAAGGAAGGCACGAAAAAAAACAAGAAGGGGCGGCGCTCACCAATACAGGTGAAAGTCCGAGGCGAGGCCAGAACGGGAAAATCGCGTAAAGGCAAAAATAACACGGAACGTCCGGCAAAAGGAAAAAACGGCCTTGACGAGGTTCGCCTCCTTCTTGCAAAGGAAAATCCCAAAAAAAAGAAAGAAAAGCTGGGGGATGAAACAACGTAACTGCGCAAGAGCGCGCGGAAATGGGCCGAGAAGTCCGTTTAGGGCATGGGGGCCCCTCCAGCGGACGCCACAAAACTCAACAAAGAAGACTTCTGATACACGGAGACTGACGTTGATAAGAAGAAGGGAGCCAGGGCTTCAAAAGGGCTTCAGACCGGCGCGAGTCGTCGAGCAGCCGGGTCAGAGAGCCCTCTTTTAAACGGAGTGCGAACAGGAGGAAAAGAGTCGGAAGGCACTGGCCTCAATCGATACAGTTACAGAGTTCATAGGATCCTACACGACAATCGAACTCCCGCGAGCCGTCAACTGTTGGGGCAAAAAGATAGGCGATACCGCTCTAGAGCCAAACCCGGGAGTAGGAACGAGAAGGCCGTGTTTTCCGCAACGGGGCCTAAAAGGGCTCACAGAGGGGGGGGAACCCTCGGACGAATTCTGTTGAAGAAGGGGCACGGGAGAACCACCCCCGTCTTAAAAAAATGGAGTGAATCGTAAGAAAGGGGGGGAAAGAAAACGTCCCAAGCCAAACATCTTTTTAAAAAACCTGATGAAAAATAGGGTGAGCTAAGGCTACAGGGATCGTCAAGATGAAGCGAAACTCCCATGAAACTGCGAGCGTGGGGAGGATTGAAAAAGAAACGCGCCTGAAACTCATGCCTCCACGCAGCCAGCCCCTTGCCGAATGTGGGACACCAGAAAAAACCGAATCTCTTTCCGCAGAAAAGATGCAGGAGAGGAACACGGGCTCCAAAACAGGGGATGGACCAAAACACTACGACGAGGAAAAGCGACTTGCTAACCGGGATCGAGGAGGGACGGGTTCACCAATAAACGGAGCGAGGCCCAATAACAAAGTTAAAAAAGAATACCAACAAGAAAGGTGAGAGAAAGGCCCCATCCAGAAAAGACGAAAAATCCGCGGGAAAAAACCATGGTACAGCCTTGGTAGAAGCTCAGCTAGGCAACCACCACCAGGATCGGCGGTAACAGGGCCTAAAAAAGCCCGCGAGCTGGGGGGGAACCAGACAGATCAGTAGCACAGAGGAAAAAAAATTCCCACAGGGTGAGGGGGAGTAGCTACCAGTCCCGTACAGCAGATGGCAGGAATTTGGAACACGCGTGGAAGCATGACCATCAACAAGGCAAAGTGGACTTAGGCCTATAGAGCAAGGCGGCCTGGACCTTTAATTGGAACTGTCAGAAAGACTTCGGGAAGAACTCGACAGTGGGAATCGTCCGCGAAGAAAAAGCAGACGGGGTGAGGGAGGAAGTGAGGGGGGCCAAAACAGGCATAAACCCCCTGGCGTTGCGGTCCTTGTCAACGAAAGAGCTCGGGGCGCAAAGGACAGAACCAGGTAGGGTTGCCTCTGAACGGTGGGAAATATCAAACATTAAAAGGAGGAGGACCCCTCAAACAAAAAAAATGTCTCTTCGAACTAAAAAATCATTCGAGGAATGCCGATCGCGACAGAAAGGAGCCAAGAAAGGCCGAACCCAAGGATATTCGCTTCCCGCTACGAAAAAAAAAGGAGCCCAGGGGTCGGGAATACGTACCGTTCCAGCTGAAGCCGGAAAGCAGAAAACAGGAATCTTCAAAGAAGTGGAAATAGGCCCTCTGAAGGGACTTTCAAAAGCCCACCATAAGTAGAGGGCCGGTACCGGCAAACATCGTTGAGCCAGGACCAGGAATCGGGGTCGAACAGAAGAAAAAAAACAGGCTGATAAAAAGGACCCGGGTTCCCACTACTGTATGTGCATCGAGGGTAAAAAAATCCAAACGTCGCCAGACAAAAAGGCGAGGGGAACTGACCCTAGTGCAACTGACGTGTGGGCTCGGGCAGGAAACGGATCCGGTAAATTCCTGGAAGGGGGAGCCGGAACAGCGGGGGTAGACTAAGGAAATCATCGGACCGCATCGGGAACGGCGGAAGAGAAGGGGCGTACTTTAAAGCTTGCGGGATGCAAGGGAAAGTACGCCGGGGCAGACCAAGTGGATCAAAACAACCGAGGCGATTATTATACAACAGGAGAACCTCCGAATCTTCTTACAGGAAAGGCCGCGGCAGGATCAAAGATCCAAAGCGAGGCGACAGAGGGCAAAAGCGCGGATTATTAAAGATTTGGCAGCGACTCTGTCGAGCGAAGCAGAAAAGAGGGGTGGGTTAGCTCTTCGAACACTGGGCAAAACCAAAAAAATAATCGAGGGCGTAGAAAGGGTATAAACGAAAGGACCAGGGTGACTTAAGGGAGCAACCTGGTCAACTTTGGGAATGATGAAAGAAAAAGGAGGTGAAAGCCGACCACAAATTTGGAATTAATACGACATCGAAACAGGGAGGGAGCAACCCTAGTTCTGGGAAAATCTGAAAGGAGTTGTCGACAACAAACTGCAAATCTAAAACAGGAATGCGGGAAGGGGGGAAAGTGGTGCCCGGGCTGGTAGGAGCTTGTGCGATTTGTACTGTAGGGGGACGAAAATACCACAAGGGGTGGGGGGAAGCACGGAACTCTCCGTCAACATCAGGAAAGAGAAGCGGGGGCAAAATGGTTTTTCCAGAGGTTTGGCCACAGCCGAAGTTGAGAGGTCCCGAGGGAAAAAATTGAAATGACGGACGATTTGGGTGGGTCGGAAGGGAGGGAGACGTCACCATGAAGACTCAACGGATTTCTGCAGTGAAAGAAAACTAGTGGTGAGAGCTGCAAAGATCAGGTCTGCTTCGGGTAGGACGCAAGAGAGATGGGGAAACACAGAAAAAAGGAAATGGCGCCTAACGAATTCGGCAGGGGGAGAACAAGCTTGATTCATGACAAAACGGCTAGGAGCGATTCAAGGAAATGATTTCAAGGGGAGGGCGGAAAACACGTACCCTATTTGAGTCGTGGCAACAAGGGTTCTTTCCTTGGGGGGTTGGAAGGTACATCGCCCAAACCCAGGGGTGGGCAAGCGGTGAGGAAGAAGAAGGGGCGAGGGGGCTGATGATGCCGCATGAGGTGACGCGAAAAAAAAGAATTTGTTTGTTGGAAGACGGGGAGGGGGCGTTAGGGTCCGGGAATGAGGGCTGACTATGCGATTATGAGTGGTTCGTGGGGGGGAGGAGTTAGGCAGTTGATCGAGGACTTGCGTGGTCTGCAAATACTAGTGAGAAGGATGATAGTTATTGTAAATAAGGACTGAGGTGTAGGGGGCTGGACTTCTTCTACTTCTTCGGTGGGTGTTGTCAAAAGTGGGAGCGATGAACTCTTCGAAGGGGGGGCGGGGGGAGAGGGAACGAGCACCAGGAAGGCGGAAATACGAAGAGGGTGAGGCGAGTCAAAAAAAGGATGAGACGTAAGGCAAAAAATAAATACTTCGATAAACTCGGGAGAAGACGACCCGTAACCATAAGGAGTCTACGAGGTCACATAGAGGCGAGCGCGAGCACCTGAGAACTCGTTCTTAAGGGGAGAAAAAAAGCCAGAGATTCAGGGTGAAACAGCGTAACATGGTTCGCGTAGCGGGGAGCGCCGAGTTCTAATGAAGTGCAAAAAGGGGCACAAGGTGAGGGAACACTCACGGGGTAAGACGGGGGATCGGCAGGGTATGACGTCCTGCACAAGGGTGATAATATCACCGGGGAGGGCAAACCAGCGAATGGACCGTGCGGGCCTAACGGAGCTCACAATAAATTCAGAGGAGGAATGGAATTTACGATAGGGGGGCTGGCCTAGGTTGGGTAACGGAGCAGGCAAAAGCAAAGTAAGGGAGGTTGCAGGGGAAAATGGAATGTTGAAGAAAAACAAAAGATGGGGCGAGGACGGGTTGTCAATGTCTACGAACATGAAACGTGGAAGGGCGTGGTTGCAACTAGGCGGAGCAACGAGGAAACTAACGTGTATGGGGGTATTTGAAAAAGGAGGGGTATGTGGAAAGACACGAATTATTACGGGGATGAAGAAAAGGGCCTGGGCGCTGTTGCAAACAACTCGGGATGATGATGAACCAAACGAAGGAGGACGGGATCGGCTAATACATCATTACTATAGACGGTTGAGGAGGACCGCGAGTCAGTTGGAGTGAGCCATCAGTATTTACCACTATGGGGGGGGCCGGGGGGAAATTGTAGATGATACATGGTGAAAAGGCCGGTAGTGGGGAGCGGGAGATCCGACTTGATTGTGCGAGTGGGGGTAGGAGTGTCCCATCTTGGGAGGTGGGGGTCCGCGTCGCGGATGCAACTTGAGGGGACGAGAAGACCAGCGAATTGTGGGACTTGAGGGAGGAATGCGGTAAGGAGGAGGGGCAAGCATTTTCTAAGCAAGATGCGGGAGAAATGTGGATCTCGCGATCGGCGTGAGGAAGAGTTGTTAGGAAGGCGAGGACAATCCGCCGCGTCGGAAGGAGGGCCGAGGATGAAGGGTACGAGAACGCGTGAAAGCGTCGGGGGAAGGGTGGAGCAGTGCCGAAATCTGAGTGAGGATCGGGGGGAGAAAGATGATCAGTGGGTGCCTTTACGCTGCTTGAGGGTAAGAAGAAGACGGGGGAGGTTAAGGGGGGGACTCTGTAAAGTGGGAGGGCAAATTACGGGTTAGGAGTGGGAGGTGAAGGGGGAGATTGGGTCGGAGGAAAATATATTCTACTGTAAGGGAGTTGAAGAAAGAAGGTGGAGAAAGGGAAAAGGTCAGGTCAAAAAAGGCCCTTTTCTGTTGGTAGTGCTCGCAACAACAACAAAAGTAGAAATAGAGAGCACCAGAAAAAAGGGGGAAGGTACGGCTGGCCCCCCTGGGATGTGAGGGGAAGGGAGTACGGAAAGACACATACAGCTACTTTCTCCAATAAAAAAAAATCTCTCCGTCCAAATACACCAGGAAACCGCAGCAAGACCACATACAAGGAGTAACAACGGGCACAAAAAATGAGGCTAAGAAAAAAGAACGCTATAAAAGGATCAGATGCGCGGAGGAGCAAGACCCTCATTCCCCCAAACGAGGGTCGCAACGCAGTGGACATCAGAAATATCCTCTCATCAAATTTAACCTCATGTTGGGGGGGGGGGGGGGGGTGGGGGAACTTCGAAATCGCATAGCAAAAGATATAAAAATTCCTCTCTCCAAAAAAGTACGGGAAATATCTTTAAGGGAAAAGCCAAGGATCACTTACCGAAAGCACTTAAACAATGCCGCTGGTAAAAAGTAATAAGACCTAGACAAAACAGCATCCAGCACCCGACAAAGCCAACGCTGGGGGGGCACAAAATCAAAAAAACAGAGCAATGAGGACTGCGAACTCTCCACACTCCCCAGACTTGCACCAGTTACTAACATAAACAAACGTCAAAAGAGGAAAATTCGCAAGAAAAACGAAAAAAAAAGAACCCGGGGAAAAATACCCCGCTAAAACAAAATTCTAGAGGGTAGGATGACACAAAACTTCCCAACGCAATGACGAGGGGTTTGGCCCAACGAGAAAGTGGCCACAACGAGCCACAGGCCTGGGTGCCCAAAAAATCCCCCGTACCGGAATGGAAGGGGCAAAAAACCTCAAACGTGCACAATCACAAGCACCGTAATTTCGCAAATGGTCTCCGCTGGGCCAGGGGCACGCCCGTGGTCACATGCGCCCCCGGAGCGCTAAAAGTCCGAGCCTCAAAAGGAAAACTACCGTAGGAAAAAAAAACAACCAATAATCTTACGTGCCTGCTCCGCAACCAACCATGCGGCGCCTCACTGACAGTCAACGCAGCCTTGGATGGGAGACTCTGTCGCAGGCAAAATGAAAGCTGGGGGACAGGCGCACCGGCGGTAAATCAGTTGTTAGGGGTAGTGGGTAACACTGCTCGCCAAAGGGGAAAATACCAACAGAGGAAAGCCATCCGCAAGGGACAAAACAAATGCCGACTCTCAGAATCGAGACTCAAAAGCTCCGGAAAAACGGCAGGGGGGGAACAGAGCTGCCTAATCCTCTCTTCAACAACGAGCAAGAGAACCGCCGCTCAGAAGGGATCGCGCCGCCCTTACAAAATCAGGGTAAACAAAGGGCCAACGCAGGGGGGTCACGTTTTCGACAACTACGAGAGAAGACCGTAGCCGATACATTCGGCAGGGACAGGCAGGGATCCAGCCCGGAGAACGAAAGCTCCGCAAAGTCTCACGATGAAAAGGTTGCTCGCTTCCTCTAACGAAAAAAGGGAGCACGGAATGTCAGCCGCAACACACCGAATTCAAAAGAGCCAACAAACAAGCAAAAAGCTTCCCAAAGGCTCAGCGCACTCAAGGAGAAAGGACCCGCAGTCTCAGGCCCAGAAACTAAAAAAAACGAAAAGACGCCCTACAGCGAACACAGCTCCTCCTCGTAGGAAGCAGGACCGCCCGAATCCCCACAAACGGCCTGAAAAGAGACTTCGGGAAAGACATAGAGGGAAAGAAACGAACGGAAAGGCGGAGCCCAAGTCTACTTGGGGGAAGAAAGAAAAACAAAACCATCCGTGAAAAAGGAAAAAGGGGGGAAACGAAGACTAATCGACGGGTAACAGGCAACAGACCCCTAGCATCTCCTCAGAGAATAGAATGATGGTGCGTCTGAAAAGCTTCGAAAAAAAAAGTCCAAGGCAGGTACAGGCTTCAAATTGGGTTTTTGGCTTTGGGAGTGTCCAAAGCAGCTCTCTGCCTCCTCGGGAAGACACCATGTAGGCTGACTAGTCATCCGGTCACCCTATGGGTAATGAAAACACCCGAACCCCGCACTTAGACTGGGGAACCCGCGGGGACTGTCAGCCAGAGGGAAAAGAAACATCGTCTAAAGGCCAAAATCGGGGCAACGAACTCATGACCAAACACGAAACTTCGCAGGTGAAACGCACTTAACCGGGAGCCCGCGCCGTTATACTGGCAGGACGGCATCTAGAAAAGAAATCTAAACCACCTCACGGGCGTGGAGAGCGTACCAGAAGGGGGGGAAATAAAAAATAAATAAAGGGACTAAAATTCACAAGCAGCAAGGCGCCGAAGGGCACGTTGGGTTTTCGACAATCATTCCGCTGAGAAATCTAAACGATTGGCGTCCTAACAATGCTCCATGAAGCCCAAGGTAGAGCGGGAAACCCCTGATGGGTGGGTCGCGGTAAAGATCACCGCGACTAGTTCAAAAGGACGAGACCATGTGCTCCACGAACACCGAAAGAAAGGAGGTCAAAAAAATTCGAAAACGCAAAAAAAAAGCAGCCGGCGCTGTTTTCACCCGAGGTCGAATAAAAACAACAGAAAAAGTCAGAAAGGAGCCCGCGGAGAATCCAAAAGATTGCCGAACCAGCAGGGACAAACGAGCTCTGTCGCGTTGCCCGCGGGTGAACACGCAGATGGCCGGGGCAGTCCCAGCCTGAGTGAGCGGTGAAGCCGGAAGAGACAGCGGGGTTCGGTCCTGCTAAAGCCGCAGGATGACCGTGAAAAGAACCATTCCGGGGAACAGGGGATCAAAAAGGCAACGCCGGTCCCGAGACGTCTCCTTCGCGAAGCGCTCGAGGTCCGGCCGCAACCCAAGTAGACGTGGGAAAGAGGGATAAGGAAAGGGACAAAGAGAGAGCAAACTGCAGGGGCAGCCGACGTAAAAAAGGGAGGAGTCAAAAGTCTGGGAATAATGTCTCGGCACACTGGAAAATACCAAGTCATTTAACGGTAATGAGAGAAGAGGCTTAGGGTAGTTGAGACCCCGGAAAAATGGACAATGTCGAAACCAAATACAAACTCTCCGTATGGTGGCTGAACGTTCAAAATAACCGTGAAACTGCCACGGCGCTGCGAGGCAATTGGAAACACTGCTGGAACTGGCTTTCCTGGTCACTAGTGGTACGTCTTGCTAGACAACCGTCAAAGCGACTTGACCGAAGAGAAAAGCGGGGGAGGGATGGTCAGAGAGGGGCTTTCCAAAGGGCAAGGCACGCGCGAATGCAGACGCGTGCATAATGAATGTCCCGCCGCGGGGAAGGCGGATATGTCCACCACCAGGGAAGGGGGGAAATGGCATCTGCCCACGGAACCAAAGCTTCGTGAGAAAGCGAAAACTCTGGAGAAAAAACTGGTGTGCCGACCTGCCTAAACAGACTCAGGAACGTGAGAAAGGTCAATTAAACTGGTCGGGGGCGAAAGCAGCACCTACAGTTCACTACCGGAGGGAAAAAACTTCTCAGTGGGAAAACCCCCGGCCGGTCCGCGGGACAGGCCGAAAAGTCTGGGAAACAAGGGAAAGAAAGAAGGCTGTACGGGACGGTAATAAAAAAGTCCAAAGCAAGGAAGGAGGCCCGACGTGCAATGAAGAGAGGCTTCCTCACATCCTCACTAGATCTGGACTCACCTGTGACAGCGAAAAAAACAGAGGAAAAAAAGGTACTTTTGAAATAGGACTGGTCAGGAACCTTAGGATTCTCCCAGCGGGAAAGCTTTTCCGACTGGGACCAATAAAATGCGGAGGAGGGGCGAAAGCAACGCAATGAGAAACTCAAAAGGAATACTTGCAATGCCGAAGAACTTGGAAAACTCGGGGACCTTGGGGAAAAGAATTTGCTGTACGGAAAAAGGCCTGTCGACCACTACGGAAGGTCGGAAAGGATAAGGGGAGCAGAAACGGGCAGGGGGGGAAAAGAGGGCATCTGGGATTGCCTGGCAACTGTGCCAAAGAAGAGGGGCGGACCATCGGAATCCACCTAGTGTAATATCTATCCACGGGCGGAGGAGAGGGGGACAGGGGCATCGGTTACTATAGGACAAAGGCGTTAACGACGAAAAACGGATTTTCCCAGTTAAGGCACACCGCTGTTGGTCGATGTGGGGGGGCCAAAAAACCTTTACAGAAGCCGAATGGGGGGGAGAAAAAAACTCAAGGCTCACCGAAGAAGTCTCCGAGGGGCGGGTCCCAACGTGAGCACCCGCTTCTAGACGCGGCTGGTCCACCCTGAATCCCCATGGAGGGATACGAACGCGGGAGTGTTCTCGCGAAGGAAGCCTGACGCGGAGGAGTCATGGCACAAGAGTCCTTCAGCAGCAGGAGGGCGAGGGGGATGGGTTCACGAAAGGGAAAGGACGGAAAAACCGGATAGGAGCTGCGGAAACTTTGAAATTCGCCTCCACTTGGGACAATTTGCGCACCCAATGTCGTACCACGGGAGCGGGCGCAAGCGGACAGAAGTCAGAAAGGCAAGGTAATTAGGAAAAGCGGAAGGCTAGGCTCTGAAAAACAATCAGAGAACTTGGAAACAAAAAAAAGAAAGAGTACTAGGAAAGGAAAGTGGGTGACTTGCGCACCCTTTCCCAAAATGGCCAGCCTAACGGATCACAGGGTTTAGGAACGACTGAACGAGTAGGAAAAAGGACGCTGATCTGTGATGCTTGATTTGTTCCAGGAATCTTCGGACGACGATTAAGAAGGGGTGTATCGCGCGACGCTGACTACAGTCGCGAAGTCTCCCAGGTGACGCAGGAAGGAGACGTTCAAGCGACAAACGACAAAACGGGGAGGGCGCGGACTGCCCAAAGAAAACGGGCC
>Ga0179593_1466381_pt1 | contig 19531 bp, 14 predicted proteins | sample CZODoug2_1_08_16_FD_185931 | JGI IMG/M metagenome (GOLD analysis project Ga0179593, IMG submission 185931) | Vadose zone soil fungal communities from Angelo Coast Range Reserve, California, USA - CZODoug2_1_08_16fungal (PacBio error correction) | ecosystem: Environmental > Terrestrial > Soil >...
GGTGAGAAGCACCCCCGTCCCGCACATTCGGGGGACCCCGTACCTCCTCCACCACCATCCCCACAAGTCCTTGCCCTGTCTGATCTCGATCGCTCCCTCAGGCAATCAGCTCGCCAGCCCTAACGGAAATCAACATCCGACATTAAGATGTAGGGGACTCTAGTAAACGACAGTGTTTTGCTTAGATATCAGAAAGGAGTGTCACGGGTCCCTTCCTTTAATACCCCTGGTATCGGAACCGGGAAAGCGTAACTAATAGGGTAAAACACGAAATGAGGGGTAATGACCTCGGAAAGGGCGGGTATAAAGAGCGGGCGACTATATTGTGTTTTCCGAATAACAATGCCTCGCCTCCAAGAAGATATGTCGGCACAGCTCATGACGAGACGAGGTACGCTTGACCAGGGGGTGAGTGCAATGATAAGTGAAAATAAAAAGGGTATGGGAGGAGATCGGGGGGGGGGAGCGCAGTGACCCGACAGGGTACCAATCCTATTGTCGACGAGGAGGGGTTCGTACAGGCCGTCAACCGACGCAATTAAGACTACGCTTTAGGGAAGGGACGTAGAATGTGGTCAGGGGGCAAGCTGCCGCATTCTGCTGGTCCTATCCTGAACTCCGCAGATATAAGTCATAAAACCACGGGAACTAAAAGCATTTCCAGCAAGGGACTGAGAGCCGGAACTCAGACTCGGAGGGTTGAAAAAGGTTTGCATAACCACGGTTCTCAACTCCCAGAACCTGGAACATTATGACGACTCACGGCGACGACTGCAAAAAAAAGTGGACTCTGAAAAAACAGTCGTTGAAGAAGAAATTTTGCTCCTAAACTTCTGGGGGAAAAGTCGGGTTCAAGTAAACAGGATAAAGGGGTGACCCCGGGGGTGGCCGTTTCGGACGGCCGACATCCAAAATTAGGGGAACGGAACCTCATCGGTAAACAGAGGTACTCTTTTAGCTGGGACGCATTCGCTTATAGCTCAGTAGGCGTTACTGGACCTCGAGTTGGGCTGGTTGAGTCTGTCGGGGAGTGTTTCGTGTCGACGGACGAAGTACCAGAACTCACCGCGGAACTCCGGCGGTGGGCGTTCTGTTGTGAACTAGGGTCGGGGACGGATAGTTTCCGGAACCGTGTGGGTGCCGGACCCGGAGTGGTGAGAACGCGGCGGTGGAGCCCAGAATGCAGCCCGGGTGATTTCGAAGGGTCGTCAGCAAAAAAAAAAATCCACGACTCCAAGTGGAAAACAGATACCAAGGAAAAAACTAGTCAAAATAGTCATGTCCTCAAGCAATGACTTGAGACAGGTCGGTGCGCCTTTCGTACTCCCGGGTACTCATACGCGGACGGTAGAGGGGGGGGTTGACCGTGATAGACTCACATGGGGTCACGTTAGGGGAGATAATAAGGTCTCCTTGCGCGAAGTGTATGTTCTCGGTGAAGCGCTCGTACGAGCTTGAGAAGCCGTTTGCGGCTTTTTGTCCACCAAGAACGGTGACGATCGAAGAAGACAACGTCAAGGGGTGCGTCGTGACACGAAGGGGGGTAGAAATGGGGTCAAAGGACGGCCAAGAGACGATGTATGGCCGCGGCAAGGGAAGATTGTTGCGCGGCGTTACGACGATGTTGCGGGGGAAGCTCCAAAGAATGATGCGTCAGAAAGGGGGACCCCGTGAATTGTGAGGTCGCAGGGACGTCCCGGGAAAGAGTTGTGGAAAGAACGAAGGGTTCCTGCAGTGAAAGGATCATTCAGTCGAGTGGGAGGTAGAAGAGCGGCATCGCTCAAACGGGGGCTGGACGCAATACCTTTGGAAATAACAAATATCACGCGAGGAAACGCCGTGTGAAAAAAGCTGAAAAATTAAATTGAGAGGTGACGAACTTGATGACGAGAGGTGCGACTGGCGGTTAAGGTTCCATCAGCCCGTCAAAGGGAAAAATACGTGGAGAAACCATTTAAGTGGGGGGGGGAAGGATCTTTGACAGGGTCGTGTCGCTGGCGGAAAGACATGGTTTGAGTGGTACCGGCACGTGAGATAGACAAAAAGGCGTTGAACAAGTGATTGACACAACGTCAGAGGCGGAGGGGGGAAGAGTGCAAAAATAACGGTCGGGAAAAGGGGAGGGACTGAGGCTATTACTGAAGACCTGCAAACGAACATGGGAAAGCGGTCAGATGTGAACGGTGACTACCCGTAACGGGGGATCTGGTAAATGGAAGCAAATCCAACTTCACATGTCGTTATGCGAGAGGGGAAAAGAGGTCACCGGGACACCGCTGGGGGTAGGATGGGCCTGGGGACATACTTGGCGCAAAAAAAAAAAAAATCTCGGGGATGCAAACGAAAACTGCCCACTCACCATTCGAAGGCGACCTCCTGACAAAGGAATGTGAGGCACTTATAAAAACAGGAGACAAAGGTGGTACCGGGGGGTCAAAAATTGGTGTCGAAAAGGGACGAGTTTGATTGGACGATGAGGAAAGACATACTGTTAGGGGAAGGGGGGATCTCAACGCACGGAAATGCGGTGGGCGGAGAACGTCGTAGTTATACGCGGGACTTGGAAAATCGAGTTGCAAGAATATCACAATGGCTTGTCGTCTCAAGGGGGGGGCGGAATGAAAAAAGGAGGAGAGACGAAAAAGTGAAAAGTGGAAAGGGGTATCCGTTGGGAAGAGGTGGCTTGGATCCTTTGGTATTCAAAGGACGAATATCGCTCCACACCGTGGAAAACGGTGACTCTTATAAGGGCGCCGTAAGTGTGACATGGAGCGAACTCAGCTACGGAGGATCAAGTGGGGCTGGCCTACGTGGACGACACCAAAACGCTCTGAATGGGGGGCAGTTCGTAGGTCTAAAGATACTAGGGGAGGGGCACAAGGAAGGGTCAAACCGCGGACCGGGGACTGGGGGAGTTGTCTCCGAAGCCAATTTATTCCGTGATTAAAAGAAGAGGATAGCACTAAAAACACAACAACGGAAAGGACAGAGGCACCAAGAAAACGCCGACAACTCAAAAAAAACGTCGGGAGGGCAACAACTCCCGACAGACGGTTGACAAGGAAATGGAACAAACCTGTGAATTGCGCAAGGCACGAAAGGGAAAAAATCAGTATCTACGAACTGTGTTGGGCGTCTGCAACCAAAGAAGAAAAACTGAGAAAAGGACCAAAGACATAAACATTCAACACGAACATAAAAGGACAGGAGGAGGTACAAATCTGCGACGGTTTCATAACACAGGAGAGGAGGACAAACAATAAAAATAACCAGGAAAAACGGTCACATTAGAAAGGGAAGGCATGGGAAAAAGTGGACCGCACGTGGGACGCAAGAAAAAGACAAAAGAAGCGGGCAACTATAAACTCGGAAATCAGGCAAAAAGGACTAAAAAAAAAGCCAGCCAAGGGAACGCAAGCCAACATAGAGATCATCGGGCCATCTTGAAATCAAATCAACAAAGAGGAAGAGCATAGAAAACCGAAACAAGAAAGTTGATCCAACCAAAATAAGACAAGATGGAAGACTACCAAGACATAAAATTGGCGATCCATAAGAAAGAAGAGGGCGGGCCAACATCACCTGGAAGAGGGCACTCACAGAGTATGAGGCAAAAATCGTAAGGGGGGAAAAATGAGGGGCCCTTTTACGATAATCGCAAACTCGCATGTATGGAAAGGCACCAACCGATCGAATTCCGGGTACAAGAAAAGTGAATACAGGACACCGGCGAGACGCTGCTGGAACGGGGAACAGAGGCATCAACAGGAAGATCAGGGTAGGATCCGACAAAAACGGTAAAAAGGGGGCATCCACTTACTGGGGGGTCAGACAGAGCGTGCGGGAAATAGCACTGGGAGAAAGGCATCCCCGACGACGAGAGAAGACTAACGAAAGACCGAAGAAATCATAAAACAAGCCCCAACATGGAAGAACGTTTAGGCAACCGAAGGGGGCACAATAACAACACCAACGAAAGAGAAGACGACGAAAAAACTGGGCGGTTAAATCAAGTCAAAAACTTCAGCCGGGGGGGCTAAACAAATGCGTCAAGCGAAGGGGGGTCAGGCATGAGTGAAAAGTAACCATACGAAGGAGAAAATCGAAAACCAGGACACCACTGAGAATATGGAAAAAGAATCGTAACCGACCGGAAACCGGGAAAGAGGATAACGAAAGAAAACTTACGGAAACCTCTGACTTCAACAGGCGCCAACAACATCATTTCGGTGCGAATGAGGGAGCACAACCACAAGTAGACGGCGGAAACTGGCGAACACATCAGAGTTTCGCGGCAAAAAACATTAGGGAAACAAACAATTTCAAGGACTCACGTAAAAACTACGGAAGGGAGGGGACGCACGTTGAAAAGGGATACCGGAGTAAGGAACGAAAGGGCCGAGAAAAAATAGATCGGAAAACACACGGAGGATTGGGAAAACACAGAGAAGAGACAAACTGCAATCTTCAAACGCGACAGCTGGCACACGAAAAGCACGTAACAAAAAGAAAAACTCGTATCTCAAGACCGCAAAAAGGTAGCGAGTATGCACGACATGTGGAAGAACTGGAAAACTAAATCAACTTCTAGCTAAAAGGTAAAAGGGGGGGTGACCAGAAAGTAGGCCCACATGAAAGGAGGACACCTAAACGTTACAAAAATTACAAGGTAAAAGGCTATTCGAATTATATAACAACAGGTGAAAACGGAGGCGCTTGCGAACAAAATTACATCACAGCGGTGTCAATCACCTTAGTATCACACAATCTGAAAAGGACACGGAAGGGGCGGAAAACAAAACTCAAGTTACTCTCCTTTCAAAGGTAAAAGTTGGTGACAACAAAACTTCCGTCCCAGGGCATCGGATAGTGCAGTCGGAAACAACCACACTAAAGGTCACCCGAACAGACGAAAGGACTTACAATGAAAGGAGGGACTCCAATAAACGGCGGCGAAAGACGTTTATACTTCTGAATATTCGAAAAAAAAATCCTTACGTCTCGACTAGAAATTAGCAAAATCGGAAAAAAGTTGCAAAGTAAAAAATCCTGAAGACACGCAGCAGGAGAAACGGAAAGGTAAGGATGGTTCGTTAGACTAATTATGTTGGGTTGAGGCAAATGGGGGGCACTAAAACGTCTGCTTCTTCAAAATGGACCTGCAAAAAAGCCCTAAGAAAACTGAGAGGAAAGGATTCATGGAAAGAAAGCCAAACGGGAGGCAGTCAATAAAACGACCGTCGCAAAATAAAACGACGAGGAAGTGCTAAAAACGTCAAGGAGAAAGCGGGAAAAAAAAAAGTATTCGTCCCCGAAACTGAGGAATCTCAGAAGATATCAGCCAAGAGCACGGGCTATCGAAGGAAAATCGAACAGCACTGAGAGTAAAGAAGAAACGGGAACGAAAAGAGGACGGAAAAAAAAAGGGTCATCGTGCGGAACTGAAACACTAATAACGACATCGTGAACACGCGAGTGGAAGGCAGGGTTTAGCCAACCCGAAACCTGCCGGGGCGTTCCACGAGACAGCGAAACGCGACAATCAAGGGCATTCCATCCGGGGCGGAAAAAAAAAGACGCCCCTGGAGGGGAAAATCGACAAAACAAGTGGCGAAGAAAAAAATGACTTAAAGGGGGGCTGTTAGTCCTTCAAACTAACGAACCGCTTAAGTAAAGGAATAAGCCACGAAGGTAGGAAAAAAACGGAAACAAAGAATAGATCTAAAAAAAAAAAAACACGAGAAGGCAGGAAAAGAAGAGAGATTCGTTTTCGAGGAACCACCGCAATTAAACGGGGTTAATAGGAGACGTACAGATTGCAACGTTGCCGTGCTACAAGACCAGAAGGAGAACTGACGCTAAGTGGGTGAACCGTATTTCGGCCGAAAGGGAATCTTGCGAACCGCGCTGAAATCCCTTGATATTGTCGCCAGAAAACAGTCTAAAAAAAAACTACAAGAGGGTTCTTGGAAAGGGGTCCACAGGCCGTCATCGATGCATTATAGGGAGGGGACAAAAAAAAGCGGGACGTTTACGATCCGATATTAGTACCTCAGAAAAGGGAAGATTTCGAAAGGGAGAGACAAGAGTATGTGACGCGAGTGATGGGCAGAGGCCTTTGCCTGAGAGGCGGGAACTTGTATGAAAGAACGAGGGATTTGTCCGCTTGGGTCAGAAGAGGGAAAGCGCCTAAGGAAAGGGTGAGGAGACAGACCGAAGTCAGAACAGGACGAGAGTTTCCGTGTTCCGGGGATTATAAAGTTCCGTTGCAGGGCCGCGAGAGAGTCGTAGCAGGCATCAGTCCTAATCGGAGTAAAAATACTACGTTCAAAGGGCACACTAAAAGGAGAACAGAAAGAAAAGAGGAAGTTGAACACTTGGCCGAACACTAGGTCGTAGCCCTCACCAGCAGTACTAAGCAGTTAGTCGACCCGATGCCAGGTCAAGTCTAAAAGGCGGACGAGAGAGTGCGTGCCTTCTAGCAGCTCAGGAACGGTTGCGGACGGCCAAACATCGTCCTGGGAAAAAACGTTCCGAATAGGCAAGGCAAGGAGAAGGGAAAAGGTAGAAGGATGGATAGACGGGACATGTCAGTGCGACGTGTTCGGAGAAGGGGGGACGATAAAATAACAAATGCCTCCTCAGTGTTGGCCAAAGTTTTCCAGAAAAGGACCCTGGAAGGGGTTTTTGCAGAACCAGCTTGGAGAATGCTTATAAGAAGGGATCCCAAGAAACGGGTGGGTCAGAAAATAATCCTTTTCACAGTTAGTGGCATATTCAAAAATGAAAGTGCCTACACAGTTGATTGTCGCAAGATGGGGGAAACGCCGGGTCGGGACTTCCGATGAAAATAAGGTTTTGACCGTGCGCTCCTCAAAATTGTCAAGTGCGAAAGAGACGAAGGGAGGGGGGCAGAAGAAAAAAAGTGAGGGGATTCAGCGTTCAAAGAGACTACAACGTGAGAAGAAAAGCTAAGATGCCGTGAGATTGTTTGCCAAAGAAGCAGGTTGTTCGAAATTAATCGAAAGACTCTCAGCCACTGGGGGGGAGAAAATTTAAACATGGGGGAAAAAAAAGCCGGGGGGGCAATAACGATGGACTGGAACAGGGGAGGCCAGTGCCGGGAAAGGGGCAGTCCAAGACGATGGGGGTCGGGACGAACGGGAAAATATGTCGTCTCCTTTGCAGGCGCCTAGGGTGATGGGTACAAATCCTGCAGAGAGAACACATTTATGGGGGGCACGGCCGTGTGGAAGTCTGGTCACTTGTCGGTCGTTCCAAAGATTGGAGGAAACGAGGTCATCTCTCACAGGGAATTAAACGGGGAGGGTGAGGGGGAATACGGAATTGGTGACCGTCAACCCATAGCCGTGTCGGGAAACGAGTTGGAGAAAAAACACTGGAAAAGTTCGCCTGGAGCAGGAAAGAAACTGATGCTAGCTGAGCAGCTGTCAAGCAGGTCTGAAAGTAGCCAAGAGCAGGGGGACTTCGGAGAGAGTGAAAAATGGGACAGGGGCAGTAGTTGGTGATTGGAGAGGTTGACGGAGTGGAAGGGATCGTTCCGAAACGTACAGTATGAGGTCACATGGGAGCAAATGGAGAACGACAAAGACAGGCCGGGAGTGAAGTGACCCTGTGAATAGTTGTCGTTGGACAAAAAATGAGAGTAAGGCAAAGGGACATGAATAGACAGAAAGAGGCGAACCCCGAGACGTTCAAGAGGGAAGTGACTTGCCCTCGGGAGGGTTGCCTGGGAAAGCCAACGAGGTCCAACGATGGAAAGCTGACAAACAAAACGGCGGGGGGTACAGGGACCTCGATAAGGACAGAAGCCTCTGTGGCCTAAAATCGGAGGGATGCTAAGGGACCCGGCCTCACACTTCTGACGAAGAAATCCGCTTCAGTGTAGTTCCGGGTTGTGGGGGGTGCGTGGGGGGGGGGAGGACGTTTTGAGAACAAGGGTGCGTGTGTGTGGGGGCAAAAACGAGATTTGAAAAGGGGGAGAAGGCGAACGCGTCATCTTTCGGGCAGAAAAAATCAAAAGACGAAGCGAATCGCGGAATAGTTGCGCGAACGGTCAAAAAAACAGTTAGGGAAAACAAACTCAGTCGGGGCCCGGAGAAATAGGGAACGAATGGAGGTGAGGAGTCGGCTTCACATCAAAAGGCCGTTGAAACTAAACTAAAAAAGTCCGACGAAATAAAAAAAAGTGACGGGGGGGAAAAACGTGGGAGGAAATAGGGGGGCTGGTCGAAGGAGGGGGACACCGTCGCCGAGGACAATCAAAAAGACAAGGGTGATTCTCATGGAGGACTCAAGGTAGTGGAAAACCCGCGAAAGAAAAAGAGGGATGATGCTGTGGGGGGGGACCAGCCAAAACAATAGCACGTCAGATCGTCGCTGGCCGGGTGAAAAAGTTAACCACGGAGACCTGGTGCGGGCCGTGCATTGTTCCGCCGGCGTCTAAAACAGGGAAACGTGGGGGGGTTTCGTACGAGAAATGCCGGGACGAGTAATAGCGAATCTAAACAACCACTTATGGAGAGCAAATAGAAAGAGATGGATACGGCAAAATGAAGCTAAGCAAAAAAACTCAAAAAAACACAGGAGCGTCAACAAAAAAAAAGACGGCGTGGACAATGCCAATGGATCCGACACAGGATATGGCTTTATGTGAAACAGACGTCCAATCGCATACGCTAACTACGGGGGGCCGCCCAAACTAAAGCCAGAGGAGTGCTGAAGGGAACCACCTCAGGAACGCACCGCGAAGAAAAAAACCGGGGGAAAAAGTTCTTGAAGATGCGGAGGGAAGGTGTCCTACACGGACGAAAGAACATATCTACCAGACTTCCATTCATTAGCCTAACGGAAAAAACGAACGAAATTTTGAGAAGAAAGAAAAAACCATCACGAAGGCGGGTGCAAATAGGACGTTCGTGGCACGAGATAAATCGCCCCTCACGGGAAGTAAACGGCTGGGGGCAGGAAGAACTCGGTATAAAAATCGGAAAGTCGAAAGCGGTGAATAATAACAACAGGACGGGAACCAGGGAAACCCAAAGCTGTGCGGGAACGCAAAAAACCGGTAACGACGCCGTGAGAATAAAGTCGACTCACACTGAAACACTGAACAGAACCACACCAGCAGGAACAACACACAACCACAACAATAAACATGGCGGAAAAGGACTGGGACCGGTAAAAAAGAAATCGTAATGACCAGGCGGTGGGGGGGGACGGTGACGAGTTTCAAAAGCAGCCATCGAAGGGATGGGGAAAAAACCGAGAAATCAGTTGAAGACAGAGGCGCCGAACAGAAAAAAAAAAAAAAGGAGAGTGAGATGGAAGAGGTATAAAATGACATCAGACAAGAACCTCCGGCAGGTCGGACAATAACACCACAAAGGGTACCAAGTAATAAAGGACAGGGGGCCTTGGAAGAAAAAGGGGAAAACTACTAAAGAACCCCTGACGCAATGAGGCGAACGCCGAACGCAAGCAACGAATCCTCATCACCAAAAGACCCAACGGATCAGAAAGGTCAAGAACGGCCAGAAGGGGCAAGAGGGCCACGCCACCGTCTCGGCAGCGCTACCCGAGCATCACGGATCAAGGGGGAGAAAAAAGGCTAAAGGAACAAGGGAGGCTAACAAAAGACGAAGGGAGCGGGACGAAACCAGGCATATCTAACAGAGGCCAACATGGACACAAAAGAAAAAAAAAAAAACTGTTGACGCAAAAACCTTATAACCGCCAATACTGAAAGAAAAACTTGAAGAGACTAAAAAGGAAAAGACGACAACATCATCGTAGGAACCGACTGGGGGCGAGACATCACCATCGACTCTACCTGGGGACACATCATCTTGGGACGGCAAAAGAAAGACAAGAGTTCGAACGAAAGAAAATGCAAAGGAAGTGCCGACGGAAGAATAGCCGACAGATGGCGTCGATTTACCATTTAAAGACTGAGTCAACGCTCAAAATGAACGGAGTAGGTATATGAGAACCCCGGGATGATGGACACTCAAAGCAAAGAATAGTCAAAGCGACTAAAGAGGGGTTGAGAAGGAAGGAAAAAGGAAACACAAATAAAACGGTCGTCGGGCCGCAAAGGAGCAGGTATCGCCGAAATCCAATGTGATGAGATCACGGAATACCACAAGAACTGAAATACTTGAACGGGGAAAAGGATGAGCACCAGAAAGAGAAACACCAACTAGAGTCAATCTAAAGGGGGAGAGAGAATATGCACATCACTTGGAACGCAAGGAAAACCTTAAGACATAGAAAATACATCAAATGTGCTAACTTTTTTGAAGGAAACGAAGAGGAAGCCCATCTTTGAGCAACAACAAGAAACACGGAAAAAGGAAGAAATCCCTAAAGATAGTTGGAAACAAAGCGCCCTAAAAAAAAAGTGAAGGGGAGGAGATCAAGGACACTAAAAACAAAAGAAACTAAAAAAACAAACCAGTAACAAGCCTAACAAAGGCCGAGAATGCCCGCAAAAATATCGAACTGTCGGGGCGAAGAAAAAAGGTGAAAATACCTCTGTGAACGAGCTAAAAACTGCCTAGCGGGCTCGAGGCGCCGACCTTACCACGGAAAAACGAAGGTGCAGAAACTCAGGGAAATGGAGAACGAGGAGAAGACCGGCAAATGAACTGTGCGAGCCGAAATAGGTTGGAAAGAAAAATGGGTCAAACTACGACTGCTGCCGTAGATAAAGTCAGGGAAATGTATTCCGATAGTGAAAATGACGAAACTCATTCTTCTGATTCCGAGAATAAAACTCCCATCGGGCTCACTAACGCGAACACCAAAAAGCTGCAACAAAATAAACTGGATAAGGGAGACTTCATATAAGAGAGCGAAAAAAAAAACAAAGAAGTCGGAGAAGAAAAGAAGAAGGACACGCTTTACGAAATCTCAGTCATAAAAGGAAAAACACCGATCTAGGCAATGGAACTTCCATAACGAAAAAAAAAACGTCACGAAGCGGCAGAGCGGTGGCCACAATCTTGAAAAACTGAGGAGACCTTCATCTGAGCAAGGAACGGAAGAAAGTCAGGGTAAAAAAACAGATCAGTTTGAAACTCAATTAAACGGTGGCGCAAACAACAAACTTCAGGGAAGGGGAAAAGAAGCCGAAATAGAAAGAGAAAAAGTCAAGCATGAGACAATATTCACCAAGGCTACGACTCAACTAACAGCGTGCATGCAGTACAAGAGGGATTTTCACGGCAAACAAGGAACGAGGAAGCAAAGGTCATCAGTACCACGAGTGACGGTCCAATGATCCAAATAAGTCTCAAACAACCCCAACTGAGGAGGGGGGGAATATGACGGGGAGAAAAACGTCAAGAAATCCGGTGGGGTGAAAAAGAAATGGGCCGACGATGTGTAAGAAGGGTTTTTGCCGCGCCACGAAGTACTAATAAACGCTCGCGGAAAAAAGTGTGAGGGGGGATCTATCAAGAAAGGTAGGAGCGGGTCGCCCTTTAATTCCCGGGGCGTTTGGGGAACCGGTCGCGTCCTCAAAAACGTGGAACCGAACACGAGTTGGGCACAGAACCAAGACCATAGAGGTGGGAAAAGGAGCTGAACGGCTTGTCGTTGACAGATCAACCGTAATCAGTCGCAACGTCTTGTGAAACCGGGATGGCGCCAATCGAAAAAGAGGCGGCTTGAAGGACGGGTACGAGAAAAATCGCAGGTTGCTTGATAGAAATAGTCCCACTTGTGCACTCAGAGGGACAGCCCGCGAAGGGGAGTCAAAAGTAGCACGGGGGGAAGGGAGAACAGGACCGGGACGTTGAAAGAAAACCGTAGAAATGTAGGGGCCGGAGAAAACCTGACTGAACGATGGCGTAAGAGCCGGCATCTACAGAAGAGAAGGGCAGGCAGCCCGCAAGAGTCCGGTCATCAGGTCCTACCAGAGAACCTCCTCATAGAAAAACACCCCGGGGGAAAGACACAAGGCTAAATACACAAGCATTTGAAAATGGAGTCAGAAGAGCCGACTTCAGACGTTTCACCGTCGTTCAGAGTTTCGGCGAAATCGGAGCCACGCTACAGAACGTGGGGGAGTCACGGGGCCGCCGAAACAAGTCGTCTCCCTGAATTCCAAGATGGGAAGAAAGTCGCAGGGGACATGGGGCAGAAGAGGGGGAGATTAACCGGGGAGGAGGGGGAGGGTTTGATTAGCACGGGCAGCAGCAACCTCAAAAATGGCCTCCGACGGGCGCCGTGAATTTCGGGTCAAGACGGGGAGGGGACGGAGGATTAAGAAAAAAGGGGGTGGAAGGTCAAAGCGTGGGAAGACTATTCGTAACCTGCATTCAACGGTCGTCGAAAACGGGGGGCAGTCAAAAAAACTGAAAACCGTGAGGGTGATATAATTAAAACTGCCCCGTGACAGAAAACGACAACCTAGTTGAGAAGATGTGCCCTACCGGCAGGAACCAGTGAAGAGGTAACCGGGAGCACAGGGGAGGGTTTTCCCTTGATCTCCTCACAAAGGAGAGTTGAGCGATCATGGGAACATGCACAGGGGCGGGAAACGACGATAGGTCGAGCGAGAACTACGAAGCTAACCCCCGTGAATCGAGCAGGAAACAGCAGTGTGCGGCGGTTTTTTGAACAAGAAGCGGGTGTCGAATCTATCTCTAAAGAGAAGGGAGGCCATTGCTCCAACACAATGAAGTGAGGGCCCGACGCCGCCATCGGAATTGTCGTGGCAGGGTCATACAGGGCCAAAATTGTTGGGAGGTCAGACGATTGGTTAAAGTGAATAGCCCACAAGATTCTGGGAAGGCGAAGGGGGTGCCGCGCGGTCTTCAAGTCACTCCTCGAAGGATGTGGGTGGGCACGCCGTTGCCGAGAGGTTGGACGGCAGTGTCGGGTCGTTACCGGACGCAAAGGTGGTATCAGTGCGGGCGCCAGGGCAGAAAAGGGAGTGACCTGGGTACAGTAAAAAAAGTACCCACATGACTCCGAAAACTACCGGGTGAGAAAGCTGGAAAGAGACTTAGAGGAAAGTCAACGGTGAGGAAGGTCGCTCCGGAAGCGAGCCGATCTGTCGAAAAAATGAAATCGGTAGCGGGGTAGAAAGAGGACGTGAAAGGGGGGACCTAAGTTGAGGGTGTTGAGTGGTGGGGGGTTGCCTGGAGTCTAGGGAGAGGGGAAAAAACCGTCACCGAGTAAGGAGGATAGTCCATTGTCCGGAACTGATTCTAGCGCAAAGCGTAGGGAAAAGTGGAGGGGGGGAACTCACGGTGGGCCGAGTGGACGAACGCTTGTGTTTGCCTCGATCATTCTTATACGAAACGGCCAAAGGGACAGCCGGGAGAAGTTCAAGAGGGAAGGTGGATCCACTGACCACCGGACACGGATGGTCGGTGGGGGTAACTTGTCAGGGAAAAACCGAAAAATCGTGTTAAGGGTACGGAGGGTAAAACAACGGGGGACAAGAATGGGGTACAGGAAATCTGGGAAGCAGTCATCGTTAATAGAAAGTCGCAATAACAGGACCGCCATCAGGAAAAAGTATCCGCAAAAAGAAATGGTATGTGCAAAAATGTACGAGTGACGCGATAGTGGAACGGGTCTTTTGTGGACGAACTCGATGTGAATTTAATGCGGGAAATTCCCTCGGCGGGGTGCATTACAGGGCGAAGAAAAAGGAATGGTGGGAAAGGGGAGGAGAACGGTAAAAGGGAAAAACTCGTTCGGCCAAAATACCTAAAGGTACCACACTAGCGTAATTCTTGATCGGGACTGGCACTGAAATGAGGGAAAGAGGGTAAAGTCATAATTGAAATGAATTAAGAATACTGGGTAAATAGGGGTCGGGGGGAGAAAATGTGGAGGACAACCTCGCCGAATCCGCCCAATAGGCCTTGAGCTTGATTGGAGTCGTCCGGTAGGGTGGCACGACGAGAAATCTTAAGTGGATTGGGGGTAGGGACTCCAAAAACCGCAAAGAGGGAGAAAGTTGACTTGACACACCCCGAACTCAAAGGGGATTTCCGAGGGTGGGAAAATACAAAGGATAACCGGCGGTTAAAACCAAGAGTGTTGAATTTGGGGCTGGAGTTATTGTTCCCGTGGCCGATAGAAGATATCAAAACAAAAAATTAAGGAAAAGAGGAAATAGACTTACAAGGTAAGCACAAAGAAAAGAAACCGGAGGCGTTAAACACAAACGTAGCCTCGGACTTCTTTTACCTGAAATTTAAAAAGGAAAAATATTGCTAAACAGGAAGCGTCAAGAAACGGCCCGATCCCATAGCTGACTCTGGTGTGGTCTGCATGCAACAACAAAATCCTAATTGAAAAAACGGACCCCAACTCCGACGGCGCCTAAAAAAAACAACGTCCAAAAAAGGGAAACTGGGTAGCGCTCAAGGAAAGGGGGGGAATACAACAGGAGAAAAAACAATAAGCGAAAACGGAGAAAAAGTCACTGTTTTAGTAGAGACGAAGCGGGTCAAACGCCGCAAGTTGCAAGACTATAAACCAGACCCTAACTGGGAGAAAAACCACTTTAGATGGGACAACGAAGAGTAGAAACCTCAAGGAGGTTCAAAACCAAAAGACGGCGATCCGATTATCTGAAGGTCTGTAAAAATTAACCGAGGAAATCTCAGCTAAAAAAAAAACATCGTTGGCGGAAAAAAAGACACAGTAAAACGAAGCGTTCAGTAAAAAAAAGGCAAACAAGACACTTAGGAGACAAGGACGCGAATGGCGGGGGCTTCCCTATAAAGCACCGACTCTAAAAGAAAACAATAGGTCGGGCCAAACGGTACGTACCAAAAAGTGGCAGGGGGGAAAGGGCAAGAACACGACATCGAAGGGATGTTAAAGGAAAAACGTAACAAACACCTATACACGACCCAACGGTCATATCAACGTCAACTGCCGAGCGGCGAATGTGACCGGATGTAAAAATCAGAAATGAAAAATCGGGGGCAAAGAAAAAAACCTCATCAAGTGCGCACGAAAAGCCGACCAAAGCTACAGGCAGACACGTCAATTCAGACGGAATTTACAGTAGCACCGTTGCGACCAATAAAAAAAAATTAATCGCGGGTAACGATCACGAAAACCGAAGGAAAAGAAAACATCCAGCACAACGGCACCAACGTAGTCCTAACGTCAGCTCGACTACCAAAAAATTGGCAGGTTTAAGGAAAAAGAACCTACCGGGGAAAAAGGAGGATAATAGTCATCACAAGGGCGAAACTATAGCCATGCGACGCAGAAGTGCTCACACGCGGGGCAACTAATAAACCTGACGGTACACCAATTCCGATGCGAACCTAGCAACATTAAAAAGAAACGGTTGAATGAAAACGCGGCCATCGGACCGCCAAACTGCTAAACGTAGACCAAAAAATTCCTTAACCTCACAACCTGTCGAAAAGCCATCAAGTCGAGACGGAAAAAAACACCAAATCGAGAGGGGGCAAATCTGACTAAATCACTGGGGGCAAACTGAAAAAAAAGTAGGAAGCCAAAAAATTTAGGCAGCTAAAGGGGGAAACTAAAGATGGAGATGTGAGGAAGGAAACCAGTTTAAAAAAAATCATGTGCAACCTCACAGTCCTATAAGTCACTAAATTCGAACACAGGGGGAGAAAGGGGAAACAAAACGGCAAAGAGTCATAGAGCGCTACAAGAGGGGTAACAGCCTGAAACTCTAAAAAGAGCTCGTCGCAGCTCCAATTAAGCTATATCCGCCGAAGCAAGGGGGGAAGGAGATAACGGGGCACACCCAGCAACGTATTTCGAAAGAAAGGGGGGTCAAAATTCCCGAACTAGCAAACCACCTCAAGACCCGTCAATGGAAAAAAATTCCGAATTCAAGGGAACAAAGTAAATGAGGAGAACATCAACTGGGACCGGCGGAGAGGGCGACACACAGAGACAGGCAAAAAAAACTTCGACCCCTATGAAAAAAGACTTCAAACACCCCGTAAGAGGAACTAGAGCGAACAGAAATAGTGCACAACGAACGGAACGAAGGAGAGTTTAAGCGGGAGGCTCGTCGGCACTCAAAAAAAGACTACACACTTCAAAGCAGATCACGCGACATTCCTATCTTAACCACAACATATCGTAAAAAAGGAAAAAGACAGAGTGAAATGATCGCGGGACCCGGTCAAAAATATACACTGAAGGGAAAGAATGAGCTAAAACGAAAGACACCTCGAAAGACGGTTCCGAAAAATTGAAGAAATAAGAAGACAAACTGGTCAAGCGACTTAGAAAAGAAACTAGGTGAACAGGGGGGCAACACGACGTCTTCGGCCGCGCCGGATGAACGCTGAAAGCTGGAAAACGTAAGGCGAAGATGCAAGGAGACAACTACATAGGTAATTCTTCAGCGTCAACAACGTCTACGGAAAAAAAAACAAATACCCACCTTTCTGGTCGGGCACGGCGACAGACAACGAAGGGATTTGAGACCGATGGAAGAAGTTACATAAAAAGATCTCAACAAAGAATAACGCAGAGATAGCAACGGAATCGCCAGAACTTCATTCTCCAACGACATAAAGACCCGACATCAAAAAAATCAGGCTTCGATCCTTCAAGCGCCATGCAGAAAAAAAAATTCAAGCTCAGGTGTGCAAAAAGCTATGGACAGGTAGGGGGGGGAGACAAGAACAGGAATGGGAAGGTTCCAAGAGAAACGCGAAAAGAAAGACAAGCTTAAAAGAAGGGGTGCAGACAATAGACGCCTTTCGGGGCCTCGCTCCAACCATGGAAGATCATCAGTCCTTGAATCCCCAAAGGGAGGAATCAGGATGCTGAAAGTAAGATCGGGACCCACGAAGTTGAGGGAGCCGGAACCGACAAAATAAAACAAAAAAAAAAATTAAGGTTAAAAAGAGATGGAGGGGTGCTGTCAAAATTCCCAAGCTTGGAGATACCTGACAACGGGTGGTAAAAGGGGGACAGGGCGGACCTCAAAAAACTAGAGCTACTCAAAAGGGGGTGGGCCCGATCGCAGAGTTTCAAGGAGTGTAGAAAGCGGGAAAACCGGATCAAGGTCAGCCTTTCTCAAACGTCTCCAAGAACACTAAGTCTGGTTCCGCACCGACGGAAATGAGGACGTGGAAAACTGAAGGGGGAAAGATCAAAAGTGGAGGGGAAGAGCCTGCGAATGAGGAATCCTCGAATCCGAGCTTGTACACATCTGGACTCTCGGGACGCAGACAACGGAGGGGGAAGATAAGGGAAGGGGGGAGGACGTGAGATGCAGTACTGCGAGTAGACACGGAATAAAAAGAAATCGCCGAGGGGTCGTCACGCGAAATCACGGGGGGGAGGGGACAGGACGACGGAGAGGTTTGAAGCCAGGGTAAACTTGCTGTACTAAAACCTTCGATTTCGCCTGCTAAAAAAATAAGGGATCAAACGCCCGCCGGGAATAGCCCGGTCAGAAGGTTACAGGCCGGGCGCACCGAAAGTCTTTTCCAAAATGGGCCGAACACCGCGAGCACAGAACAATCAAATCGAAAATGACGGGTGAAGGGGAGCCGTTCCTTCAGCGTTCGGAAACCTCGTGCCGAGGAGAAGACTGCGGAAGGATAGGGAACAACTAAGTCCGTGAAGACGGCCGCCTCCATCACGCTTCTAAATCAACGTTCCGGGGAGGCGGAAAGGGACTCGGAATTGGAAACAAGGAGAAGAGGGAGGGAAGTGGTAGTCTCTACAAGTTGTACGCGCCTGACTAAACTCACTCAAACAACACCAACACCGCTGCGCCGGACGGCCTTGGAGGGGGGGGGGGTTAAACAAGGTCACGCTACGAGGTTCCTGTGCTGTGTTAGTACCCGGATTGTTGAAAATCGTGAAAGCACGGAAGGGGAAAAGTGATGAAGGAAAACTTTTGGAACTGCAGAAGACCGGGACGGGTTCAGACGTGTGGGGGCCTAAGATTCGCTAGGGACAACCGTTAAATTGACACCACCAAAAATGCCGTGTCGCCGGGGCAAATGTCAAAAAAAACTGGACCCCCTCCCCACACCCCATAAACATGTGGAACGGCGTGAGAAGATAACTGGGTAGGGGGTGTGAACGTTATCGACTCAAAATTTGGATTTGGATGCTGCGCAAGTGGGGCTGCGAAAAAGAAGAATGGCATGTGGGTCGAGGTCAGGAGCAGAACGGGCGACAAGAGAAAAACGGGGGGCGAAAGATGCAGGTTTAGTAGGGGTTTGGTCCAAGTCATACGTTTGTTCGAATAATCGAGAAAGCTGAGAACAGCCACATGTGCGGAAATTGAAAAACGAAGGGGAGGGTTCCCGCTAGGAACAGACGAAGGTCGGGGCATTCTGACGTACGAATGTTTGCCAACGATTGGTGATGGGAAAACAGTCCAAGAGAGAGAGTCGGACTGCCGAAGTGAAAAAAGGGTGGCAGGTCTCTCGGTCGCCCAGTGACGAGGTGCCTGAAGAAATGAAGGCCGAAGGGCGGTAAGTTACCGTCGACGGAGGGAGCAAGAAGAGGTGAAAAGGAGCTCACCGTGTAGGTTTAAAAAACTGTGCGAGGGGAAGCAATACTTGGGAAAGTACAAATGCAGGCGCACGCGCGGAAAGAAGGTGGGGAAACAGAGAAGAAGGCCGGGGGGAGTGTCTGGGAGGCTACGCATGATGCTCTCTTAGCGCTTCCGGTCGGGGTCGTGGGGGACATCGAACGGAGGGGAAGTCAAGGGGAATAAAATAAGTAAACGGGGGACGGGGGGTTGAGAAAAGGGAGTAGTTGTGCCCGGGTAAGTCGGTAGGTCACCGTGAAAACATTTATAGTCGGGTCGCAACGCTATATCCCAAACCCCGTGACAAGGAAGGGGAAAAGGTCAGCGGTGGGCGATGGCGTCCGAAAATTGCTCGGATGAACTTTGATGAAAGAAGGCATTCTGAGAACGCAACAAAAAAACAAAAAACAACGGCCCGGTTCAATTGACGGGGGGGATAGGAAACAAAACCATTGGGAGTTGGGGTTTTTCTCTGAACACCATCGTCATTGATATTCACACACCGGAACCGACAGGGTCAGTGGGACGTCTTTGATCCCGATCGGGAGGCCAACGGACAGGGAAAGTGCTCGGTCAACGCCCCAAATCTGACAGCCGCCTGGACAGTGGGGATGGGAAGGGGGTCGTCGACGCCACAAAGGACGGGGGGAACCGGGTAGTGTTGGATAACGATTTAAGTTTGGGCTAAAAACAAGGTAATCGTCCGGGGGGAGATGCCAGAAACGAAGGGGAGGAGAGAGTTGCGCCTGAGGAACAAAGAAAAGCTTCGTCACCACGATCAGAGGGGGCCAGCGGGAGAGGACGGGGAGTCTGAAAAATGGCCAGGCCGTGAAAATGGGGAAGCGGCCGATAACCGGAAAGGTTGGAAGCATACTTGGGGCAGTATGTCTGTCGAATGGGGAGGGACAGAAAAAGAGAGAATATCCGCGGTTTGGAAAAAGGGTCAGGGGGGGGGAAGGAAATCTAAGTCTTCGT
>Ga0179593_1309785_pt1 | contig 19530 bp, 20 predicted proteins | sample CZODoug2_1_08_16_FD_185931 | JGI IMG/M metagenome (GOLD analysis project Ga0179593, IMG submission 185931) | Vadose zone soil fungal communities from Angelo Coast Range Reserve, California, USA - CZODoug2_1_08_16fungal (PacBio error correction) | ecosystem: Environmental > Terrestrial > Soil >...
CTTCTCTAATTAGGGATGGTCCTCCTCACCTGAAGGGCTAAAGGAAAGGAAGGTTGCCGTAAGAAATCGAGTCGCCGGCTGAAACAAAGGCTTAAAGAAAGACCTCGAAAAAAGAAGCCAAAGATAAGAAAACTTTCGCCGAGGAAAACGCGACTAAGGAAAACAAAAGGACAGCACTAAGTCAGACCGGGTTTCTAGAATAAGAAGGAAGAAGCATGAAAACAGGCCACTCCAAGCACAAAGAAATGGGGGGAAAAAAACTCAACAAAGACTAAGAGCATCTGGCGAAAACACCGCTGGCGTACTCAACAATGGCCGCAGCTAGCCGCGCCGAGCCGGTGGGCCAATCGTCCTACTACGTGGCAGGAAGAGCAAATACGGCGTCAAAAAAGAAAGGTCGGAGAAGCCAATTACTGCAAAAGCGAAGGTAAAGGAAGAAAAGATTCGAATCTAGAGAAAAAAAACAAAAAAAAAAAAGGAGGATTGAAATTGGACTCGAATCGAGGTCGAGAGCCAGGAAAACCAGAACCGGTGAGGAAACAATTGGGTTGAGCCGACGGTGAAACATTGATCCTCCATAGGAAATCTGGGCAAAAAGATGGCCTCGACGACTGCGGCTGAAGGAGTGATAGTGTGGCGAATAACTTATTGGGTTGCGCTTCTAGTGAAACGAAAAGAAGGCCTTGCGGGGGCCGTTTGCAGTTCGAGTCGCGGAAGAAAAATGACAAGGACATGTCTTGCTAAGATGACCTGCCTGGGCGCTGGCTGGGAGCTGCGGGGGGACATGGCGACCGTGGGTGCGATTGGGGTGAACGTTGACTCATTTTTGAAGTGTTGAAGGTAAAGTTGGGGTGCCAAGCGGCTACTAGTGACGGTACGGCAACGTCGGAAAAGGGGGCTCAGAGGGAGGAGCCCATCCGAGAACTTCTCATTTTGCGGCAGTGAGGTGAACATAAAGAACTCGCGGCAAAACACGAAAGAGCTGAAAGGGAGACGAAGCCTGTCAACAGAAGCCCTAAAACCTCGAGTTTCGCAGTAAAACTCTGTCCGAGAAAAAAAACCGAGAGGGCAGCACGAACCTTTCAAGTCCTTGCAACAGTAAGTGAAGGGAGCCTCGTCAGGCATCTGGCCGATCGTGTCCTGACCAAGAACTGGAAGAGGGGGGGGGGGAATAGCAGGTCCAAGCCGGGCCGATCGGGCGAAATGGGACCACATCTCGACCTTGGGAAAAGCCCTCCGTAGTGCTCTCACGGGTCCCTTAAAAACAAGCGTCACGGATTCATGACCGCCGACTTAAGGGGCGTCAGCTCGAAAGTTACACGTCTTGCGAAAAGAAGAAGCACAAAGAATCAGGTCGGTCCAGGACGCTGAAAGGAAAAGTGAGAAGAGTTGCCGGACATCCTGGTTTGGGCACTGCAAGAAAACTAGCGAATACAGGCCAGGCATGACGTGCGCGATGTCCTGAAATTGGGGAGACGGCAGCCCGAAATGTCCCTTAGCAGTAAGGATTCGCCAAGGAAAAAAAAAAATGCGGAAAAAGCTGGGGGACCCTGCAGTGTCGGGGCAAGGAATGGTCCCGAAGGAGTGCCAGGAAACACGGGTCGGGAAGATACAAAGGGAGGCTCAAAAGAGTGCTGGTTAACATGTTCGGAGAGGCCCATCGCACTGCAAACTGGGCGGAAAAACAATGCAACCTAAGAAAAGCAGCTTGGCCGGCTGCTCATGAGCACCCGTAGAGAAAAGAGATAAAGAGGCAGGCAGCATGGGGTGACCTTACCTACGGGCGCTGCAGAAACGGAGGAGTATCAAGGAATCGGGAGAGTGAAACCAAGAGAGAAGGATTGGAGCATTTGAATTGTGTGCATTGTCCAGTAGACACTTTCCCGAACGGGCCATGAAAACGAGGGTACAAAGAAAACCAACACGAGAACCAAAATGATCACCGTGTGGATCGGAAGGCGTAGCCAGAAAGCAAAGAAATACCTTACCTCGCATCACCGTAACTCCTGGTCAGATGAAAGCGAGGGGACTTGTAGAAGTGCAAGGAAGCACGGCGTTTGAGGAAGAGAGAGCTGTGAACAAGGCTACTAGATCTAGGGAACTTCCCATTCAAAAGGGGGAGGGGCTCCGACGATCTAAAACCTCTTCTGAGGAGTAGACGATACAGAATCGATAGAGATAAATGGACACTGGGCGGTCATTGGTAAACTAAGGGCACTAAAATACGGGATGAAGTAAAAAGACCACGGCAGACGGTGCACGCGGGGAGGAAAAAGAACCGGAATCAAACACCCGTCGAAGATCTAGTCCACTGACTAATAAGATCTGGGTTAGAGGGGCTAGTGCTTGAGGCAGGCCGTTTGAATAAAAAAAAGAAGGAGAAGGAGCTTACACTTTCATTAACTAAAAGGCCTAGCATTGTAGGGACAGATTAAAGCTCAACTGCACCTATAGACATGGTTTGCATGGAGGTGGCATGATGAGAGGATCGAGAACTTGGCTGCAAAGGGCAGGAGCCAAGAGCCCCTCGGACATACCCGGAAACTAAAGCTGCTTTATGTAATAAGTGTTCAAAGATGTTGGTATTTGGAAGGATAGCAGACGCGAGTATCACCTTCGATTTCGGTACGCGAAGAGTGTTAGAGGGGGACAGAGAGACAATCTGTGCGCAAAAAAAAGGCTATACAATTGGGGAAAAAAAGGAAGGAAAGCAAATGCCTTTATAGCGAGAAACTGGAGAGAAGATGGAAGCGTCGGCTTAGGGAGAGCGACGAGAGAGCTGCAAAGTAAAGGAGAAGTCTGCATGAAACGGATGCCGGTAGAACAGCTAAAAAAGAGGGAGATCCGCTTCATTGGCCAAAGGACAGAAAAAGGAAATATTTCGCAGACGCTGAAAGAAAAAAACACCTCAAGATGCCGCCGAAAGGAGGTCGAGTGGAAGGGAAATCTTGAATAGAAAAGTTCCGGGGGAGAAAGATTCACGTGTGGGGTAAGGCCGTTGGGGGGAGAAAGGGACAGGAAAGTCCTAAGAAGGAACCGGAAAAAAAAGATGGGCAAGCGACTCGACGACTCGCCGTTAGGCGATGTCAGTCAAAGAAAAGACCGTGAAAAAGGTATGGCAATGGGAAGGAAAACACACCGACGGGGAGTCCGGATGGAGAGGGCTCGGAATTGAATCAAAAGATGCTCAGAAGATGCAACTCCTGCCAACCAGAGCGGAGGATAAAATTACAACACTGAGCTCCAAATAGCCAAGCGGAGAAATCCGTGAAGGTTTAGGCAAAACACGAGGAAAACGCAATGGCACTGAAACGGCTGACGAAACGAAATCACGGCTCCCGACTAGCGGTCAAACAAAAAAAAAAGGCAGGAAGTTAGAATACTTAAGGCTTTTGAGGAAGGGTTGGGGATTACCCGGAAAGGCGTGTCGAGCAGCAAGTATTTAGGATGCAGAAAAAAAACAGATGGAACGTGAATTAGACGAGCAAAGAAGGGAGCAAGGTCTACGAAAAGAAGGGCGTTTTTCCTCGGGTCGAAAGGGCCGGGAGAAAAAGTGAAAAGGGAGACAGTAGCGTCGGGACGTCTTGCACGAAGGGACACAACCTGCCTGAACCGCTGTGCCGACCACTCATCAAAAAGTGGGGGCCTCATGACAGAGGGGAGAAGCATTTATTACTGTCCTGGAACGTTCGGAAACTAGCCAACAAACTGGAGCGCGGTTGAGAGAGGGAACGGCGGTTGGCAGGGGACCATGCGGGAAAGGCTGACGGGCAAGAAAACGAAGACGAGGGAGAGATCTGGGGTAAGAGAAACAATCAATTAAGAGGTCTTACATAGAGAAGGTCGAGAAAAAAGAGAAAGGGAAATCCAAGCGTTCGGGCCAGCGCCGACGGGGTGGGCGGGACGATAAAAACGAACGCCAGCAGTAACCTCGGCGGTGATGGAGTCAACAAGGTGGCAGTGAAGCTGGACGGTCCTCCCACTGCAAAGAAATCCGGTTTAGCGGGGGGAGTGACCGGCAATAAAAAAAAAGCATCAACGTTTCCAAAACAGGGTTAGAGAAAGGATGACTGGAAGACTGAACGGAAGGAAAAAAGAACTGGAAAGGTTATTTCATTCGGCCGAATACGTCCGCTCAGGAGAGGAGAGACAAAAGACCAGAATAGAAACGGAAATCATTGCCTGTAGAAACGTGTATGGTCTGCAGAATCTCCGAAACCGAGGGAACCACTCTGAAGTCTTTCTTCGGTGCCAAAATGGAAGGATAGTGCCTGGCCTAAAGTGTGGTTTCGGCAAAACACCTTTGAAGTTAAAAAAGGCTCGGTTTGGGATCCAGGTCAATGGGAAAGTGAAGGTCTTGTAACTCGTACATCGAGAGAAAGAGGAAGGAGTTGAAAAGGAGGGGGTCCTTCCATTCGGCAGAGACCCGAAAGGTCGGCCTGCAACCAAAAGAGCCCAGAAACGACACATCGGCCACTGCCCAAAAAAGAAGAAAATCTCCATTACGAGGGAAAGGGAAATGAATCTGCTGGCGAGTCGTCGGCAGACGAGTATAAAGCGAAGAGGAGGGAAATCCAGCGCGGGGGGGGGGGGGAAGCTGACAGGATAAGCTCAGTCTCTGGTTGGGGGAGAGAGTGAGTTTCTTTTTGCAACGCCAAAGAAAGAGAAGACAAAAAGAAAGAAAAGGGACCTCCTCACCGAGGAGCCATTCCCGGCAAAGACTTAAACTATGAGAAAAGAACAAAACATGACTATTAAGAAAGAAAAAGCGTAACCATTGAGGGACTTGAAAAAAAATCCAAGGGTCCAAATCATCTACATAAGGACAAGAAAAGACCAAAGTAGGCACACAAAAAAGGACTAGAGCATCAGGCTTCGCGACGCTGAGAAAAGCCACGAAGATTAGGTGGCAAATCATGCGATAAGAGAAAATCCGGCTCGGAAAAAAAAAAGGAGAGGAAGCAAAAGCAGCTGATCCCTCCGCTTCCGTGGCCAAGCGGTCCAAAAAACTCTGGGGAGAGGGCTAAAAACTCAACGTAGGCTTCAACCGCCGTGGAAAGCCAATTAAGCGCGAGCGTCACCTGGGAGAAGAAAGAGATTCGCCTCTCTCAACAAACTTAGTCTGAGGAAATGAAAGAGATATCGAAGAAGGAGGGGAGAGAAGGGACGATCTCCTCTATCGTAATTGAGTCTCCCTACGGAGGGTGAGCACGACGGGGGCCGGGTAACCTCCAGAGAAAGTTGTAGGACCGCGAAAAGTGATAGGGACGCACGAAGGCATGAAGCTGCGGGAGAACCCCGGTGGTTTAAAGAAAGACCTTCGTGACGCTGAGGATTGAAGCTTGAAACGAGAAAAGATGGAAGGCGGTAGCCGTTTGCATCGATAGGCGAAACTAGAACAAGGTTCTTGCAAGTGAATGTTCTTTTCGGGTGTCTTAGTCTCTTGGGGAGGGGGAGAGAAAAATGGTGGGGAACGTTGGACTCTCCTTGTCGAGGGGAGCGAGTTTGTTGTCCAAGGCGACAGATAAGGGAAGGAAATCTTCACGAAGTTTGCCAATCCAGACTTATCGCCGATTGTATCAAAAGCAGGGGTATTGCCAAAGAAACGAAATACAGGGAAAACCGAAAAACAGGGCCATAAGCAGGAAAAAACGGAGATCAAACCTCCAGCGCGAGTTGAGCAGGATCACCGAGCTACACTCTCCTTCCAGCGGGAAAGAACGAGGGGGAAAGAGGAAGAAACCGTGGATGATCCCGCGAAAAGGGACCGGGGGGTCGGGGGGGGAGAACCAAGAACTGTGACTCTAGGAGGTAGAGAGCCGGGCTCTTGCCGAAAAATGGAATCAAAAAAGCAAGTGTGGTAAAAGGGATGAATGAGGGATCTCCAAGATTTCCTGGAAAAGAAAACACGAACATCGGCACGGACTTGGAGAGGAAAAAAAGGCTCTTAAACCGCTTCGTAGAGACGGCACGTAAAAAGGCGACCAGGAAGCAAGGAGAAGTGAAAATCCGGAAAAACGAAACCACTTTCATTCAAGATGACAAGAGGGGGGAAAAGTCTGCAAAAAGTCACAACATCGGAGATGAAGAGGAATACGGATCTCTTGAGTGCTCTGCTTCCAGCATCGTGCAATCCAAGGAAGAAGGAACTTCGACTAAGGGGGCGGGCACAGGAGGAAGCTGTCAGAGGTCAGGTGGGTCTAATCCTTTATGAGAAAAAAAAAGTGACCAGAAAAATCTTGGTCTTGCCTGATCATAATCTAAAAGCGAAAAAGAGGTACGCGGCGTCATTTTCGGGAAAGAAAAAAGTCAAACGGGCGGACCAAAGCTACCTAGCGGGAGATCGTGCGGTGTCGGGCCGACTGCGAAGAGGAAAAGGTCTAGCCAAACTGTGATACAAGCGTGCAAAGGAAGTTGTTGTCCAGGAACTAAGGTCGAGAACAAATACTACATGAAGCTGGCTGATCAAGGAGGGGAGTGATCTCCTAAGGCTTCCAAGGATGGGAAGGAGGAGGAAAAGAAAGGAAAAGGCCAAAGCCAATAGAAAAGACACAAACACAAAGAATCCATAAGAAACGGGTGGATACAGGAGAAGCACTCTGTGAACTCCAGGAAGAGAAAGACCACGAAAAAAAGAACCGGATCGCCTGGTGAAAGAGCAACAGAGAAAAGGGGGGGACTTTAGGGGTCTTTCACAAGTTGAAGTCAGAGTGCGGCCGTCTTCTTGAAAGCGAGAGCGTTGACACAAAAAGATTCTAACAGCAGATCGGGCAGAGAAAAAATGGCTCTAGCGCCCTTCGTTCTACTGGAGGGGAAAAAAAGAGTGCGCACCTGAGAGGAGACGGTCTCCAGGTCCGCTCGGTAAGTGACGTCAAAACTCGAATTGGGTATGTGGTAAAAAACTTGACAGAAGAAAGAAAGGGATGAGCGACAAACAAGGAAAAGAGTCCACAGGAAGCCAAAACTGGTCCCTGGAAAAAAGAAAACTTTCCCCAAACTCACTCTAAGGAGAAAGCGCAAAAGGCAGGTATCTTTAGATAGGATGTCTCTTCGGGCGAGCCTTAAAAAATGAAAAGGGGGGAGTCGAGGGCAAAGATTTGCGACTTAAAAGGAAATAAGGACAATAAGGGGTCGATTGGACGCTCAATTGGGCTCTCAGGAAAGGGGCTCCGTCCGGTTGATAGTTGCAGGGGTCGCTAAGAAGAAAATTATGCAATAGGTACAGAAGGCCAATCGCCCTCCTGAAGCAACAAGGGGTTTAAAACTGAGGAGGGGAATACTTTTTTCCAAGGATGTTATTGCCAGGAGAATAGGAAGAAAAGTTAGGTGAGACGGCAAGGGTTCGTTGAAAAGGAAAGCAAGAGTAATTTCTCACCGTTGTCTTCTAAAAGAGCGTTGGCAGAAACGTCGTCCTAAAAGGGGAAGAGGCTAAAGGGAAATGCAAACAGGTTTCTTATACGGCAGGCTCTACCAATTGCGCGGCAGGGTATGAAGCGCGGCCTAAGAGAGTGAGCAGGAAGGGAGAGAGAGGACTGCAGACACTACATGCCGAAGAAAAACAACAAACAACGTATGAAGGGGAGAAAGAGATCTTATTCCAGCATCAGGGGGCCGACCGAGAATCTAAGTCAGCGAAAGCGTCAACGCTGAGAAATAACCTGCACTCGAGCAATGATCGAGTGCCAGGTTGAAGAGTAAGAAAAAAGGGTCAATGTAAAAAGATTCAAATTGGGGGGGGTAATCCTTTTGAAAAAGAAAAATGAGGCCTAATAGAATCCTGGTCGAAAGCTCGCGACGTAACGAGAGCAGGAGGGAAATGGTGACTCGCCAGGGCGGAGAAGGAAAAGAAAACAGCCGGAAAAAAGAGTCCCAGTCAATGAAGAAGGAAAAAAAAAGGTTGGCGGAAATGTCGGGCTCAGAAGACAATGGAGCGTCTTGAAAGAAAGCGAAAGGAGAAAGAAGCCAAAAACAGCGCTGGAGCTAGCGGTGCCTTGCTGAGAAAAAGGACTACCAAAAGAGACCAATGAAGGGAAAGAATACGGTGGGAAGATGTAATCGGAAGAAGAGGAGAAGTACAGTGATGAGGAAAGAAATGCTTGCCGACCGAAATCAGAAACACTAGCGAAGAGAGGCTGCAATAATGGGAATGGAATCTTAGTTGGGGGCAGCACGTTCGGTGGAAGAGGAACCAATGATCCCGATCTGACCTGTCTTTGGCGCCAGCATGTGGGGTCGTAATAGGGGACCACCTGAAACACCGAAAGGGTTATGAGCACGACGACCGGCTAAAAAGAGCGAAGACGTTTGAAACCTAACCGAAGTTGTCTCCACCTCAGTATGGAATGGGAACTTTAGAAGACGCTGAGAAGTAGGAAAAGGAATGCACCGCACAGCTTCCTGAAAGAGGGGTCCGAAAAAATAGAGAAAAAATACAGGTGGCATCATGGAACCTGCGAAAAAGGAGGAGAAAGTACGTTAAGTGGGAGAGGGAAGGATCAGCTGTTTCAGAGAGAGAGGTAAAACAAAGTGAGCCGTTTGGCGCTAGGTTTTCTGACTCGAGGGGGGGGGGCAGGGGGGAAGGATGAATGAACACTACTAGGGTACCACCACTGTGTGAATGAATTAGTAAGATCGCTGGGTGGTTCAAAAAAAGAAGATAAAGAACAACATATGAAGCAGGGTAAAAAACGCACGTCAAGGATACAATCGTCAGCTGGGCAAGACGAGGAAAGCTTGGTGTTCGATAAGATCAGTAACCAAGACACATGAATCGAGTACCGGGATCGGTGGGGGGAAAAGAATCAAATTGGGCCGAAGAGGAGGGTCTCGTAATAAAGAAGGCCAAAAAGAAAGGGATTTGAGTGGTGAGAGGAATACCAGATACCTCGTTTAAGGCGCCAGGGGGAAAGATCAATCGATGAGAAGCAAAGAAGACGGACGAGCCTTGAAGAGTGAAAAAACGGGGAAGGAGGAAAAAAAAAGGTAGAAGAACATCTTTCCGCGCAGGCAGAGACAACCTAAAAGGAAGACCGGAAGAACAGGGACCGGAGGTCAGAAGAGGTGATGCAAAAATAACCGAGGAAGAAACAGAGAAGAAAGTGCGGTGGTTCCCGGACCTGAAGAGATTATGCAAAAAAGGTTGGGGTTCTGAAAAAAAAAAGAAGGGGGACCCGACTAACGCAGGTTCAGTGATGGCCGGGAGGAAAAAGAGAAACTAATTAGTGGAAGTACATCGGGCGAAAAGAAGGAAAAGTCCGGTTCACCAAGGTCGCTGAGAACAAATTGCGGCAGCGACTGGACAGAAGAGAAAACTTAAACCCCCCCCGTTCTTGTGGAAAAACCTCGGACGAAGGAAAAAAGAAAGAAAAGAATAGAATTTACCTTGAAAGGAGGACATTTAAGAGGGAGTTCAAACTAAAAAGGGCTTCATCTTCCTAACGAGGTTGATCAGAGAAAAATAGAAAGGAGGATAAGAGCCTTTGAACATCGACGAATTACTTGACAAAGAGGGAGATTACTGTATGGACTTGTTTCTAAATAATTATAAGAAAAAAGTGAGCGAAATCTGAGGAATCCGAAGGGAAAAAAGTAAACCTAAAAGTAGAATCAGTCTGCCGCTGAAAAAAGGGAACGAAGAAATCACAAAGCGAGCAACTCACCAACGTCCAGAGGGAATTCCACAAAGCGAATAAAAACAAAGAAAAACAGAATGAAGGAAACTAACCGGGGGGAGGAAAAGGAAAATAAAGTCGAAAAAAAAACCGACCCCTCCAAGAGGGGGCAGAAAAAAAAACATGCCATACAAGAGTAGAAACAGTACCTTTCTCAACTAAATAAAGAAAGGAAAAGACTATCAACCAGCCAAAGAGAAAGATCTGTAGGGATGAGTCATCTACAAAAGAAAGGGAGAAAAAGAGGTTAGAAGCCAATAAGCTAACGCGCTCTAGAGTCAACCTGGGTATCAGAAAAAAAAAAAAAAAACGGAGAAAGATAGAGCTGACGAGAGGAGGTAGCTCAAATTACGCTACGCGCAGTTGGCGATCCCGCAGTTCGGTGGGGAAGGGGAAGGAAGGTTCATTGTAAGAACAGGGAGTACCAGAACACAGGATCGAGGGCAAGAGAAAATGGGAAGAGACGCCAAAAGGTTTTCTAATACATCTGGGGCGCGTCGGAAAAAGTGGGGAATCTATCGTTCCACTAAGTGGAAAGTTGCAAGAGAAGACGCGAAAAAAGAGGGGGGACAGAGGAGTTGCTAGTGCCTAAGGTTGAAGGGGAAAAAAAAGTATCATCTGCGGGGGGAAGGGAGCCCGGGGGGATTATAGGGGGGATGCGGAAAGTGGTTGTTTGAAAGGGAATTGTATCACGGGGGGGGACCACGACTCTATACTTCGGCCGAGGAAGAGATAGGGAAGGAGAAAGAGAGATCGACAGGGGAGGCCTATATCACCGATGGAGGAGAGAAACCTAGAGAAGAGCTTACCTGCCAAGAAGATAGGAAAGGGTTCAAAAAAAAAAAAATCGAAAGCAGAAAGTGATAAGAGAAATCAGTTAAAATAAACTCGCACTAGCGTTGGGGGAACTCAGAGAAAATTCTTCACGCGTAAAGATTGATTATAAAGAGAAGGGGAAGAACATAAAAAGGAAAAAAAACCAATACTTGTTGAAGGGGCTAATTACCGCTCGTCCTACCTGGTGAAAAAGACCTGTTGAAAGAGGCAGTCGCTGGGGAAGCAGGGAAGGGGAAACTGCCAGACTACCAGCTAAACTTAGGGAAAGAAAAAAAAAAAAGATCTGAACGCGCGTCTCAGAGGAAAATAACTCGGCGGTAAGAAATTAGATAAGATAGCGGTCCAGTAAAAGGGACGAAGCCTGCATAAAGTGAATTCAATCATGGGGAGGAAGAGAGGAAAGAAAACGGAAGCAGTAAGATAGAATGCAAAAAGCTCTATTGCTCTGGGAGGACGAGCACGAAAAAGCAGTCCGGCTTCGACCTACTGGGCAAAGGGGAGAGGGACAGCAAGGGTTTGGTCAAGAATGGGATAGTCATTGATCCTCACAAAGAACGAAAAGAAAAAACGAAAGTTCTTGCACGAAAAAAAGACAAAGAAGGGAGGGAAAATTCAATTGCGGTCTATAACAGCCCGAAAAAAAAGTGGCGGACTCAAAAGAACACCGAGGGAAGACTCAATAGGCGTGTCGGCCGTCTGAACTCTTATCGAAAAAATGGAAAAATCACCAGCAGATCCATCTTGTAAGGGTGCAACCTAAAGAAATGAACACTGATCAATCTGCAGAGGATTTAGTGAACAAGGAGAAAAGCTGGGAAGGTTGATCGAAGTTCTTGCCAATCATCACTGGAAAAAATTTCCCATCAAACTCGGGCACGTACCAAAGATCTACAAAATACGGATCAAGGGGAGGCAGAATAAAAAGCACGCTGGGACGACAGTAAGGAAACCGTCGAGAAAAGGGGGGAAGAAAGGGGTACATTCGGCAAAAAAAGGAGGTGGGCGCACAACTTTCAGCAGCGTTTCAGGAGGGGAGGGCATCGCGTGTGACTACGGGATAGCGCTCGGTCATCAAAGCGACGGACAAGTAAAAATAATGCAAACGACACCAGAGAAAATTAAAACAAGGAGGGAGCGTGTATAGTCCGACAGGGATTAAAGTGTCTCTCGGGGGAACGTTCAATCTAGGGGAAGGGAAACAAGACGAATAATAAATACTTGCTTACGACAAAAAAAAAGAACGGACAACGTAGTTCACAACGGGAAGGCCCAAACACAGCTAAAACAGCCAGGGAGAAATCGTGGGGGAGGGGGAGGAAGGAGGGATGAGCATTTTAATTCCAAAGGAAGGCAAAGAACCCACGGAAGAACGGACGGACTTGCCAAAGCGGAAAGTGTTTGCGAATGGTGGAAAAAGTGGCTCAATCCGGCACCTGGAGAGCAGGAAGGAGGGATAGTTGACAGTGGCTCGGGCTAGGACAAACGGGGAAAGAGGACAAGCCAAATCCCGGACATCAAGCCCCCCTGGGGTGAAAGAGGAAGAATGGGACTCTGTTTTCACGGAGGGGTTGCATTTGCAGGAAGCATACGGGAGAGTCAACCGAAGACGGTCAGTAAAAAAATGAAAGTTCTTCAAATCGTAATCACTGTTCAAGTACTACAAAAGGAAGAAAATGAAAAGCGTAGAGCCACGGAGAATCTTCACAGGGCAATCTGACTTAAAGGGCTACAGGGACAAGGGCTACAAAGCATCGTCTGACAAAGGCAGAGGGCGCTAAAGAGAAACGAATAGATCTCCACAACAAGAGGGGGAACTCTAGAATCTCGGTTCCTGACAAAACGCGAGCGCCTCGTAAGAGCAGACAGAGAGCTAAAGCTCAAAAAGTAAACAATGCACGGGCGAGAGGAAAAAAAGAAAAGAGAAAGGCAGGGAAAGATCCCATTCAAAAATTGGAGGAAGCATGGTTAGCGCAACAATGAGAGAAAACCGGTCGGAAATACTCTGCGGGGAGCAACATACGGGCCGTCATGCGCCCGTTAGACGATAGTAATTCACCAAAACTCCTTTTAAAAAGGAAAATAAGTAAGCCGGAAAAGACCCTGGTGGGAGGATGTCCGTAGTTAGTGCTCAAAAGAAGAGGGAAAACAAGTCGCCCAAAGCTTACACTGAAACTCCGCCAAAAAGAGGATAGCATCGGGTGCCGGTCTTACCAGGAAAAGAAAACCTCCCAAGGAGGCAACGTCCAGAAATGGCACGTGGGGAAGCTAGAACAAGAGAAAAAGAGGGCAAGGAAACGTCTGGCCCAGATCCGCTCCCTAATAAAGAGATTGCAGGTAACTTGCTTCGCTCGGCGTTCAGTGGGAGCAACGGATTGAAATTAACCCGCTGGGATCCAACTCTGAAAGAGGGGCGTTTTCCTCAAAGTTTCTGATTCGAAGGAGCAAAGACAACAAACAAGAGCTGAATAGTCCCCTAAAAAGGAAAAAATCATGGGCGAAGATAAAAACGGAGGTAGAAAGCGAGCCGCGGTAAAGCAAAGAGGTAAACGGAAGGGGACGACGAAATCAGTGCTTACTTAAAACGATAAAAAAAAACGTCGGGACCTTAACCGCTTTAACGGAAGAAAGAAAAGGAAAAGGTGAGGTCATGGACTGAAAGAGGTTGGGGAGACGCGTAAATTATTTAAGCTTTCAGTGAGGAAAAGGAAGATCTCAGAATACACACTGGAAGTTATGAGAGAGTTGGGGAGAAAAGTCTTGAGGCACCTTTCTGGAATGATTGCTTGCAAAAAAAAGACAGAAACGTTTAGGGTAGCATTAGGGATCGAGAATCAGACCCAGACGTGAAAAGCCGATGCTCAGTGTCTTAAAGAGGAAACCAAGGGACGGGCAACCAGAACAAGAGAACGTCATGCCATTCTACCGACGGTTGCCGATCCGAAAAGGAAAGAAAACACGAATCTGACCGAATTGTCGGTTCATTTGAGTCGCCCAGTTTAATTCAACAGGAGCGAATGACGCCGAAGAAACTCCGGAGCTTTGAGTGAAAAAAAAAAAAGACAAAGAGAGAGGGTTGAATGAACAAGATTTTTTCACGGATACGTCGACACCCAGGTAAGGAGAAAGTCCGCAGTCCCAGCACTTGCCGTCGCCTAAGCCGGAACAAGCGGACAGAGGGAAGGCCAAACCAGGAATAGAGCCGGAGACTTAAGGTAATGAAACGGGGAAATCTGGACCATAATCGCCGCAAAAAAAAAAGAAAAAAAAAAAAAAAAAAAAGCCCCAAAAAAAAACCCCACCACACACAAAACATCCCTCCATATACGTTGTCTCTGTCACTCTTATCCGGGCTTGAGGGGGGGGAGTGGCCACTTTGAAAAGAATCTTATGTTGTCGCTAAAAGAAAGAAGGGACAATCCTCCGCTTTTTCATATATAACTGAATCCATGAATGGGCAAAAGTGGAAAGCTCTGTCATCAATAAGGCATGGCCGTAAAAAAAAGAATGTGGTTACCTTACAAAGGCTGAAGACCGGGTCAAAGGAGAGAAAGGAATACAGAGGAACCCGGCTTGTCGACACGATGCGCCAGAGTCCCTTCAATCTGCGAAGGAACGCCTTGACCTGATTACAGGGTCCATCGGCGTGCCCGCGAGTTAGAAGAGAGGAAGAAAGGTATCAGTACCTCTCTTCTTGAGTTGATCAGAAGGTTGCACAAGAGAGGGGCCCGCAGCTGACGGTCTAGTTGGCGCGATTCTTGTCTTGGGGGGAAGCCAATCCGGTTCTCGCGCCAGACGCCAAGAGTCGAGACAAGGAGAGGGAACGCACCTGGAAAAAGGAAACGGCCGTAATGCCTGCAAATTGGAAAAGAAACGGAGGAAGAACTCAAAGAGACCAAGGAGACAACTTCCCCCAATCCACTATCCCCCGTTCCGAAGAAAAAAGCAGCGGATACTACCCAGAAAGGGACAGCCCAATTCATAACTCAAGACACAGAAAAAGAAAATTGCGTGCGTCAGACTAAGCTCTGCAAACGGACTAAAAGGTTAAAAAGCAAGAGAAAAAAGCCGGCTAGTTAAAAACGCTGGGGCGTCACGAAAAAGGTTCCAAACGAAATCGGGGAAAGAGAAAATACTACGTCATGTCTGGGAATCCAGGCTCAAACAAAAGGAAGAAAAAGAGGAAAGAGAAAATGGAACTCTGTCTCGCGCTGCTCAGGGCGACAAAAACGATGAGAACAACCAAAAAAAGAGGGGGGGAAAAAGAGATGTCGAATCGAGCGAGCTCAGGTGGGCTCGAAAAAGAGGGGGGGGGAAAAAAAACTACGTGAGTTTGAGCTGGATAACCTAAAAGACGTTAAGAAAAGTCGGCAGCTAGAGGCGGCCTGAGCTGCGTGAGTTACGAAATGGTTCAAGACACCGGAGGGGCTGCCAGTGAAAATCGGGATGCAAAATCATGGCTGTAAGGTTGGCGGCGGAAAAAAATTACTTCTCAGAACGGGTTTCTTGCTAGGGCCTAATAGGGAGGATGGGTTCAGTATGCAAGAAAGAGAGTAGCGGGGGGTCAATTGTGTTGCTCTCCATGGGTTCGTCGGGGGTGGTCAGGAAGGGTAAGAAAAAACGACGATTCAGTACAGCAAACGTCGTCAGCGGAACGGACGAGGTGCGGAAAGAAAGACAGACTTCGCGAACGAGCAAGAGGAGGGGGAGGGGCCAAAGAACATAAACTCGCGAAACCGAGACGGATAAAAAACGGCAAAAGAAAAATAGAAGTGCAAGTAAACTGATCGCCCTCCAGCCGCTATTGCGAAAAAAAAAGCCCGTCTAAGGGACTCGCAAGCCTCATAGCAAACAATGAGACGGACGCTAGAATCGACAGGGCCGGGCGCTTAACTAAAACTTTTCTACAAAAAAAGGGGGAAAAAAAGAGGATCCGTCCGTCTCTGCCGCACTGGAACAACCCGGAAATGGGGGAACCGTCCTGACTGAGTGATCGCCAGATGTACTGTACGAGACGACCAAATAAAATGGCATACCAGGCCTCCTGAACCGCTGCGTAAAAACCAACAAGCTGAATAGCCAGGCGAAATACGTACAGGGCCGGAAAACGGCAAAGAAAAAAAAAGTGGCATTAAAAGAGTGCCGGAAAAAAAAAGAGGAAGGGCATGATACACTCGGAGCTGAAACGGCCAATTTAAAAGCGAACGGGGAAGAGAGAACCGCCCGGAAGAGGAGCAAGAGGGGGCATGAATTCAAGAATGCAATGCCGGAAACGAGGAGGCTTTAAAACAGGTTCAGGGTGTCTCAGTAAGCTTCTAGAGGGACACAACCGCATGTCGGGAAAAGGAAAAGAAGGGGTCGTGCCGAGCACAACTCAAAAAATCGGGAGGACAGTCAGGGGACTTAGAGAAAGCCCAGCGGCCCGGCAAAGAGGAATCAATGACAAAGCCAATTCCTTTCCGCAGGGTCGGGGAAGGGAGAGAATCGACACCATCGAGCTTTCCAAAAGAGAAAAAGGCCCGTCGGGAAAGGGTGGCCAGTCTAATGATCTACTGGAAAAAGAAGAATGCTCCTCGCGATCACGGTCTTGGGAGAAAACAAGAGATCACTAATTTCTCACCGGGGGGGTTGGGGCCCAATGAACGAACCGGGACCATGCCAACAGGGCGCACTAAAAAAAATAACGGTCCCTTTTGGATCGAGGCTAAGAGAAAAGAAAGGAAAAGAAAAAGTACCTCGGAAGAGAAAATGTAAGATCGTCAGTGGGGGGAACTTTGTTTGCTGTCACATCGGGTAAGGCAAAGGGAGTTTCTTCTTGCAATCATGAATCGATAGGCGGGGAAAAAACCAGCTAGGCGCCACTCGTCCAAGTCAAGTCAGCAAAAAGAGGCTCGACGAGCTGAAAAGACGAGGCAGCGGCGAAAAGGAGGCGCAAAAACGGTAGATCGTTATCAAGGCAAAAAAAGGCGAAGGGTGTTAAACTCAAATGCAGAAAAGAGTTGCTAAACCAAAGAAACCCATCAAAAACGGAGCCACGCGGTAATTGCCACGACAAATGGGAAAAAGAAAGATAGGGAGCGGGAGCCACGGTCCAGGAACAAAAAGAGGTTAGATAGGGAGGGGGGGAGGAAGAGGGTCCTTGCCAGCCAAGGAATCGATAGGCATTAAAAAAGGAAAAAAGGAGACTTCAACATAGCAGGGCGATTGGGGGACAAGCATTGACTCATCCGGCACCGGAAAGAAAAGGTTAAGGGTAAGGAGAGTCTAGAAAATTGCTGACGCACAGGAGCCTCGGAACCGTAAAAACAAAAAACAATTGCCCGCTGAACTTGAATTGTAATACTGGTTTACTTCTTTTTTGAGGGACTAGGGGAGGAAGGAACGGTTCTCAGGCCGTCCGACGTGATTTCGTTGATAGCAGCAGAGTGGAGCCTTCTATCGGAAATCCTAGGAGGCGCTCAAAACGGCGGCAAAAAAGAAAGGGGAAGAAAACCCTGGCAGTGATACATTCCAACTTGAAAAATCCGACAGAGAGGGACTCAACGCGCACGGCTGCTCATTTACACGAGAGGAAGCAGGAAACGAGTCCGAAGAAGCTCCAAAACAAAAAAGAAAAAAGTAGAGATCAGCGAAAAGATGTACTTCACTCGGCTCTGACAGATAAAGAAAGCGCTCAAGTCAACACTGCAGGCCGAGCATTCGTCGATTGAAAAAAGAATAGTAGAAAGGCAAGGGTAAAAAGAAATTATCCTCTTTCAAGGGAGGGGAAAAGGAAGAAAGTTAAAGTAGAAGAAGGAACCGTGTCGAAATCAAAAAAACAAAAGAAATATCGCCTTTATGCGTGAGTCATAGAAAAAGGAAAATTATTCAAAAGTCAATTAGCCGGGAACAAAGGAAGGGGGGGGCCGTATGGGGGCGAGCCCTTAAAAAAAATCAAGGGCAGCACTTCCTGACGACGAGCCGCGCCAGCAAAAAGAAGAAAAGAACATACGCTGGACCGCTCATCGGGGAAGGATGAAGCAATGAAAAAAAAAAAAGTCGAGGGCATTCCGAGAGTGTCCCGTGGCGGAATAGGCGACTCCTTCCGCTGAAAAGAAAAAACGCCCGGAAAATCAGCTAAAGAACTATCTTCAAAGAGAGAGTCGGAGGAGGGAACGTCTGAGGCTGGGCGGGGCACGGTAAAAGAAACCCGAGGAGGAAAGAATGCGGTTTGAAGACAGAAAGGAGGGTATAAAGGCAGACCACAACAGATGAATGACTTGACGATCGACCGCGAACCCGGGAGACGATCTCCAGACGGGGAATAAGAACCGCGGGGGGGGGGGGGGGTGGGGGGGGGGGGGGGGGGGGGGGGTTGGGGGGGAGGTGCTCTCCCAGGAAGATGGACGACTGGGACGAAAAGGGAGTCTCCTTCCGTTTCAAAAAAGGGGGGAGAAAAGAGAATAAGCGGGGCCCGACCACTGAAGTCACAATGAAAGAGTTTTATCATGGAATCGGTGATTCCGGAGGTAAACGGGATGTAGCTTTCAAAAACTGGGAAAGAGGGGGGAAAGTCGCCTAGGGATCCACACTGGATTCACTTATGGAGAGCAAAAACGAGTGGAAGCCCGTTCGGAATGGGTGCTACTGAGATGGAAAAGGGATAGAATCGGATTTGTGCAATCGTAAGAAAAAGAGGGGAGAGGTAGAAAGCGCGAACGTCGCCGTTCAAAAAAGAACAAATTGAAAGGACTGTTCGAAAAATCGCCGACGGGGTTCGATAACGAGACAAAGCCCGGAAAACCGGTAGGGGGACAAAGGTTAGTAATTGAGTCCACCCCCCCACACGGTCCACAGGGGTGGGGGGGGAAAAGGGGGGGCGCTTGGCTTTCTACTAAAGGCCGCAAAAGACACTCCGTGGGGAAAAGGGAGGCTCGGCAAGAAAATCTCCGCGTTGCTTTCACTAAAAGGAGTGCCGAGAAGCAAGATTCACACCCCTGAAAAAAAACTTTCCTCAGGGCCAGAAAAATTGGCAGGCGGGGAGAGCCGGGAAAACCTGCACGAGGAGGGAACAACGACCAAGGAACAATCCTTTAAGCAGGGGAAGGGGAAAATCCGAGTTAATAAAGGAAGAAAAAAAGGGAGGGACTGCAGCGAGGAATGAAAGTTGGGGGGAGGACGTTTCAACAGGACCGGGGAGAATTATGCGGAAGTGTTAGGCCAGCCGGCTCTCCTATATACTGAAAAGGAAGATCGGCCGGGTGGATGAAACACGTGACGCTTTCGTGCCTGGAAAATGCGAGAAATACTTACTGCATGGGAAAAGGAAGAAAGAGGGTCAAACAAAAACAAGGAAATGACGCAGCGAATCCAAAAACAAGCCAAAATGGAAGGTCTTGGTCTACAGTCGGCTCCTTCCCTCTAAGCGATAGAAATGAATGGACATGTAATCAGGGAGTGCCCGCTCGGGAAGAGAAACCGACCGATGGAAGAGATGGAGGGAATATCAGATCCTGGGGTTACAGCGGACGAGAGAACTGCCCGTCATCTAGAAGAGTGGGCTGAGATTTCTTTGCAAAAAAATCAGGGGGCTCGCCCAGCGAACGGAGATAGGAGGAGGTGTCCGCCGCAAAGGAAAGGAAAGCCATTCAGGGAAAGACATACGATCAGGCTCCCTGGTCAAAAAAGATATTCCATCCATCAACACAGGGCAAAGGAAGCAAAGAATAAAAGGTCTCCAAAGGTAGGTGAGTCCCCGACATACGACCAAAAGGCCCCAACAAGGCACTATCATTAACACCTGGTCTAAAATAGGGATTGAGAGAAGCAGAGAAAGGGGGAAGAACGCCAGGCCAAGGAGTTGGCCCGATCGTTCAATAAAGAAAAGAGAGAGGACCAAGCGGGGATTCACTCAATTCATTCTCATGGGAAAAAAATAAGGGTGGCACGTCCGATAACGGTCCATTAGGTTAAACTGCTCAAACCACAACGTCTGGCAAACGAAACCAATTACAAGAGAAGCTAGCGCAAGGGGTAATCGCAATAG
>Ga0179593_1610962_pt1 | contig 19530 bp, 30 predicted proteins | sample CZODoug2_1_08_16_FD_185931 | JGI IMG/M metagenome (GOLD analysis project Ga0179593, IMG submission 185931) | Vadose zone soil fungal communities from Angelo Coast Range Reserve, California, USA - CZODoug2_1_08_16fungal (PacBio error correction) | ecosystem: Environmental > Terrestrial > Soil >...
TAGGTTAAAAGATAAGAATTGGGGGGAATCGGGGGGGAAAGAATTGAAGGAAAAAAAAAAAAAAAAATTTGGGGGGGATGGCCCCAGAGTCGGTTTGGGGAAAAGGGGGGGAGAATTGGTCGGTCTTGGTGTGGGGGGGAGTTGCCGGTCGGGATTGTGGGAATGTTCCCTCTACGAAGCTGTATCCTGAAAAATCGGAAAAATATCCAAAAAAAAAAAAATCGCGCTTAATCCAATGGGATACAGCAACAATTCAACTATTGCGGGAGAGGACGTGAAACCCAAAAAGATTGAATTGAAATAAAGGGTGGGTGGGACAGCAGGGGTTTGGGGAGGGGGAGACGGGAATAACGGCTTGGGGCCGCGGTGGGGGGGGCCGCGCCAGGGTTGGGGACTTTGATGGCAACTCAGGGAAGTGAACACTCGAAGACTCTTGGAAAAGATGGGAACCAAACAATGGACATTGGTAAAAGGGGGAAAAAAAGGGGAAAACCTTTGATGTTGTTTATGGCCAATCAAGCCCTCTGCAGAGTGTACTTGTGGTAATTCCCGCAAAAAACCCCAAAGGGTGTTGGGGGGTTGTGGGACGGTTTCATTTCATCAGGATCGAAGGCCTTGGTGTTGTGCATTTTTTGGGGAAGGGGGTGGGGGGACAGGGGGCAAAACACGTTAAGTTTCATTTGGGGAAAAAAAATCCTGAAAGTGCCTTTTTGGGTCTAGGAAAAAAATGCCTGCACCTTTTAAAAAGCGACGAAGAGATGAAATGGGGAAGAACGCACGCAGGAACACTGAGGACGAACCACATTTTGTTCTACGGGTGGGAAAGCCTTTGTAACAGAAAGACGGGCAAAGTCGATCATCCGTGGCTGATGTTTGGGGGGGGGGGTCACTCCCAAAAAAGGGAAAAAAAAGTTCGGGAACCAAGGGGCAGGAAGGTTAAAATTTGGGGTTATGGGGAAAAGATTGGGGAAACCAAATTCGCAAAAAGGGCGGAGGAAGGGGGGGCCATCATTTTTGACGGGGAGGTGGAAAGTTATTACCTATCCTGGATGAAAGGGGGAACCGAACTGTTACGGGGAACAGGAAACGAAGAGATTCGAAGGGCTTTAAACAAACAATTGGGGGAAAAGGGGTACAAAGAAAAAGGGGAAAAAAAAAAAAGGCCCAAATTTTAGTGGCGTGCAATGGCCTTGGGTTACCTCCGCGATGGGGGGGCGTTGCCGAAAACAGGCCTTCAATAAGGGGGGGAAAAGTATCCAAAAGTCGGTATTCGTAGCGGGAACCTCAAAGACACCTGTAGTGGGGGGGGGGAGTATTTTGCAAGCGGGGGAAGGAACCGGCAGCCACTCCAAAAGGAAGGGTTTCGGAGGAAAAAAGACGCCCCGGGTATAAAAATCAAAGGCCAAAGATTTTTTTGGGAAAACCACCATGAGAAACAAAAGAGAAAAAAATGAGGATTAATAAACCACCGCAAACTTGAAGAGCCAAAATTACGGAATAAAGAAAAAAGAATGGCCCAGAAGTTTAGGGCAAAAACGGGAGCAACTACGGTCCGAAAAAGTCCGAAAGAAGTGAAATAAAAAAGGGTGGAGCCAGCCAAATGGACAGTGATACGGCCATTAGAAAAAGAGGGTATTGCCCAAAAAAAGACGCTGTTTTTATTGGGGGGACAAAAAGGAGTTTGAATTCAATCGAATGCGGGAATGGGACACAGCTGATCGTGAATACATAAAAAAACCCAAAGGATTAAGAAAACGAACAGTGAACTAACGTTGAGTAAAAACAGGAATGTTAAAAAGAGGAGAAAAAAAAACACAGAGGGAGAGGAATTAACAAATCGACGATACAAATGGGGGACAGAAATTCCCCAAAATCACTGTCGGGATAATTGGGGGCTCTATGTAAGATCCGCTCAAGGGGGCCTGGGGAGAGAAAAAAGGGGAGAGCATCCATAACAGGGCCGAAGCAGGGGGAGACACCAAAATAAACTTTGTCGGGCAGGGGGGGTTTTTTTGGGCTCTGGAAATAATGCCGTATGAGAGGATTACAAAATTTGGGGAAAAGAGAGTAAAGTCCCCCAAGTCGGACTTCTGAGGGGCGAAGAGGGTTTGCCTACTTTGATAAAGGTTGGTAGATCCGGTTTGGTGAGAAAATCAGGGAAAGGGGGGGGAATGGTGGAGGGGTGGGGGGGGGGGAAAAAGAAAGGTATTGGTGCGAAGGGGTAGTGCAAACTATTGGGACCAAAAAAGGTGGGAATACCGGCGGTTGAAAATGAGACGACAAAAAAAGAAATGAACATTTGCGAGTGGAAGGGGGGGGAAACCAAACCCTTAGCCGAGGGTGTTTTGAAAAGAAGACCACTTCCGGTGGAAAACTTGGTGCGGGGATAACAACGAACAAAGGAAACGCGAACTTTGGAGTTGTAGGGTAGAAGGTTTTGGGGCTTGGGGGCAAACCGACCAACGGCCGTTAAAACAAGACGTTCCATGGGCCCGCACTAAAAGGGAGTTTCTTTTTAAAAATTTTGTAAAATATAATCCGGTTTAAGGGAAAAAAAAAGGGCATCAGCGGGGGAAAAAGGCCGTAAAGTTTCCGGCCAAGGAACAGGAAACAAGTGGAAAAAAAAAAAGTGGAGAACCCCTGAAAATGAAGGGGGGCAGGGGGGACGGCCCTCTTTGTGGAAAAAGAGAAAAAGAAGGAGATCCTTGGGGAGGAATAAACAAATGTTTGAAGAAAGGAAAATGTGGCATTGGGACCGGAGGCCTTACAAAAGGGTGGCGGTTAAATGTTACCAAAAAAACCAAAAAGTAAAAAGAGGATCGATTGAGAAAAACCAGCACTAGAGCAAGTAAAGCACGAACAAGGGGTTCGGAGAAAAAAGTGGGGGGGACTCAGGACCCACGAGGATCCAATCACAGGCCTGGACCGAACGGGGGAAAAAAAGGCCCATGAAAACGCTAGAAAGACTTAAGAATGCAAGGAATGAAGAAATATTCAGCAATGGGACCCAGCCAAAAAAAAAAAAAAATGGGCACAAAAAGAAGTAGCATAAGAGGGGGGGAAACAAAAATACTTCGTGGGGACCGAGGGGGAAAAGAAAAAACAAAAATAACATCTGACAGAGGGAAAAGGGGGGAAAGAAAATAAACAACATCAAAATGGAAAGAAATGTTCCGTTGGTTGGGGGTGGAACGCCAGAGAAAAAGGGGACCGTTAAATGAGTCAAGCAGGGACAAAGCAAGAAAAACAATGCGAAGGGGTGGGGAACGGCCCAAAGCGCAAGTTATCGTTCCCAGGATCCGAATGTGAGCAAGAAAAATTGCCAAACATTAAAAATACCATGGCCAAAAAGAGTTTTTCGGTGTGATTGGGGTGCACAGAATTCAGTAGCAAGAAATTGCCAAACACTATGAGGGTGAAAAAAAAACACGGCATGTGGGTGTGTTGATAAGGGGGAGCCAGTTCCCGGAAAGGATTAGTGGGAAAGGAAAAGAAGGAAACAGGCAACAAAAAAGACCTCCAGCAAATTCCAAAAACCCCGAGGGGAGCCACCCCCACCCAACACCATCAAAAAGAAGTTAGCGAAAAAAAAAGGGGTTAAGTCTTTGGGTTCCTCAAATTTGGGGGTTAACATGAAAAAAAAAAAAGAACTTGATCAAGGTAAAGATCACCGGAAAGCGGTTTCGGCTAAGAAGGTCACACCAAAAAAAAGAGGACAAAAGAGGCGAGTCAATCAAGGGGGGGAGTCCTTAAAAAAACGCGCATTACTCAAACTGTGTCGTGACTACTACACCGAGGAAACGAGGTCGGAAGGAGGGAAGGATCGAAAAAAAGTAGTCCGGCTAGGACATGCAGGGATGCGCCTCCAAGTATTCCAAAAAAAGCCAACAGTGGGCACTAGTCTCCTCAAAACAAACAACAAAGGGATTAAAAAAAACAAAAAGCCGGGTAGGGTGGGTGCTGCCCCGAAAGGAACGGAGCGCAGACGCGGAAGGGTGAAGATGCCGGCAGGGGGAAGCGGGAGATCAAATAAAAGTATCGAGCCATACGGGGACGGGGGAGAGAAAAACAACAAGAGAAGGAGACGGGGTATGCCAACAAGGGTGAAATCCAGATTAGTAACGGGGTATTCCGGGTAGAAGGGACAACCTCAGAGGAAAGACGGTTGTATAGTGTCACAATAGCTGGGTGGGAGAAGGGAAAAAGGAAGTAAACTAAAAAAAATTGGAAAAAGATCCTAAAGGAATTGGTGCACCGAGTCGACAGGCTTTTGGGGTTGGTGGAGGCGGTATATTGGGTTGGGTTTGATTTCGACTCAGTCGGAGGAGTGCAGGGGCAAACTGGTTCCCGCAAGGCTAAGGAGCAAGGCCTGAACCTGGCGTCCAAATTATCCAAAAGTGAACACAATACAGGGAACCGGAGAAAAATGCAAAAGTTGGGCGTTCTATGAATGGTTCCTTCGAGTTCTGAAAGGGCAAGAAAAGAGGGTGCACGGAAGGGGGGTTTCGACAGCGGCAAAACAGGGGGTTGGCGGATCAAAACGGTTAAAATACTTTGCACAGGGGGGGAACGAAATCGGCAGGACCTGGGTTGTGGGAAACTGGAGTGTTGGAAGGGGAAATGAACGGGGAAACTCCAGGAAAACTCCTGGGGAAACAGAAAAAATTAGAACGAGTGGAACAGGGGTGTTGTGGTTATTGAAAAAATGTCCACCGCATCCGAATGGAGTTGTGGCAGGTTTTGGTTGGTAATGGACCAAGTCCAAAGGGGGTATGGGGGGGGTGTCCGGGTCAAAACGCCTTAGCAACCACGGGCCAGGGGGGGGAAGTGTTTTTGCCAGTGGGGTGAAAAAAAAAAAAACGGCCATTGTGAGGTTTAATCAAGGAAAAAACCTGCCATAAATGGGGAACGTTTCATAGGGAGAGGGCCTGAACGGGAAAGTCTTCGCAGGGCAGTGGTGGGAATGGGATAACGCGGCGCAAACACGTGGGGAGAAAACACACGGGTGCGCGGATATGCTCCCCCATCACATGTGGGGGTCACAATCAGGACGTGCAGTACTTGGGGGGGGGGTTTTACCATTGAAAAATGGACTCATTGCAGGTGTAGGGCACCCAAAGGGAAAGAAAATTGGTTTATCAAGAGGTTGGACACCATACCTCAAGGGGAGTGCGCAGAAATGGGACCAGTTCCATTAAAAGGGAGTTGACTTTGTTGGGAAAGAAATCCGGATGAATGCCGAAATGGGATAAGAGAGGAAGGGGGGGATGGTTGGGTTTCAGGCAAACGATGTGAAAACAACAAAAAAAAAAAAAAACGGCCCCCCCTAAAAAATGTAGGGCGTGCGAAAACTTGAAGGGGCGCCGCCGTTGGGGAGGGGGGGCCTGAACCAGCCAAATGATGGCCATGATGGGGGGAAAGTTACAAAAAAAACGGTGGGGGGAGGGGGGTGGGGGAACTGGGAAGGAGGATAGTGGGAGTATTTTGCAAACAAGCAAAAAAAAAAAAAAATGGGGAAACGTTTTACCGCCACCAAGCACAACGCAACAATGTTCCAGGGCGTTGCATAAAATCAGTCATACCGCCGGTACAATCGGTGTGGGGAGGTTAACACATATGCAAATCGGAAAAAATCCAAGAGGTTCCAAACCCAAAAAAAAAAACGAAAACGTAAGGATTAAAATACTCCAGAGGGGAGATGAAACGAAAGAAAAAGTACAAAAAACCGGAGGACTCACAGAACAGGGTTAAGAATTCTTGTCGCAAGCCAAATTGGGGGGAACAGGGGGAAAATGATACGGGGGGCCGTATAGGTAGCCAAAAAAAAGGGAATAAAGGGGTATGGGGGGAAACAGGAGGGGGACGGGCATGTGGGAAGAAGGAAAAGCGAGCTCCCCCAGGGCCGATCGAGGATACAAAGCGTTTTATCACAAAGGGGAAAAACTTTAGGGGAAAACATGCCTATAGGTAAATAGCAGGAGAAAAAAACAAAGAGGGAGAGAAAGGAGATTGTCAAAAGGAAATAGAAGGATGTTTTCATAAAAGTCGTAGGTCGTGAAGACGCCCACCTTGGGTATTTGAGAGACGATAAGCCTGGGGGGATCGCCAGCATCAAAATACCCATCCAGGATGAAAAAAACATGGAGGAATGTTTTTTTTGGGAGAAAAGCCGTAAATCTGTTAATGGGAATGAAAAGGGGGGGGGAGGACAACAGATAAAGGGGTCGGGAAAGAAGGAATCACGGGTTTTTTGCCAATACTTTTTAAGAAACTAGGGGATTCGAACTAGGGGTATTTGGAGATCCGAGTTTGGACTGATGGGGGGGGGTGGCATCCGGGGGGTGTTTGAGACGAAGAGTAAAACTATTGACCCAACTCAGGGGGAAAAACTTCGGATTATGGAGACAACAAGAAAGGAAAGGGGGGGAATGACGGTATGAAACCAGATCGCGTTTTGAAAAGAAAGTAAAAAAAACCCACTAGGAAAATTTAGCAGAATGCCACACAAATCAGGAATATGTTTGATTTGGGTAACTTGGAAAAGAGGTTTGGCGGTGTAAAGAAAACGAAAAAAAATCGCGGAGGGAAAACGGACGTTCCATGAAATTGGGAACTCCTAAATTGGAAATATGGGGGGGTGGGAGGGGGGTTGGGGCTTGTTGAAGAGTGGTGGCCAGAAAAGGAGTATGAACCGTCCAGGCCCGTAAAGTTGGGGGGGCCAATCAAAAGTATATTATAAGGTTTCAACAAGTTTATTAAAAAAGACCACGGAAAGAAAAGGGCAAAAGTCACAGGTAGCGAAATCGCGCAAACCCCCTCTGGATAAGTGGGTGGAAAATTGATGAGATCAGGGGGGAAGAACCCAAAGTAAAGTTCAGGAAAGGGGAAAATGGAGGGCAATGAGTCCAAAAAGGTGGCGAAAACAACCAATTACGCAAAATTGGAAGGGGTTGCGAAAAGCAAGCATGAAGAAAAGCCAGCCGCAAAACAAGGTCACTCAAAAAAGGGGGGCACGCGTGAGAACCATCCCACTAATCAAGAGCCCGGATGAAAAAGGCATGAAAAGACGCAAATAAGGAAGGCTTTTAGGGACAAACATGAATAAATATTCAGCAATGTAAAAAAAACCAACGCAAGCCACGGCCAAAAAAAGGCAAAACCGATTACAAAAGAGGAAAAAGAGAGAGGAACCGGGAAATAGTGGGGAGGGGAAACCAATAAAAACCAAAAAATAAGGAAATGAGTTTCCAGAAATAAAAAATCAAACAAAAGTCAACCGTGGACTTGTTTTGGGATACGGGCAGAGAAAAAGGAAAGTGTAAAATGAGTGCAATCAAACAGCAACATTAGAGGGAGACCCGAATGCGGCCCCCAAGAACGCAAAGAAGCGTGAAATATGCCGGACGCTGGGTCAAAAAAACGCAAAAAAACCTTTGAAAAGACGAAAAAACAGAAGGAAAAGAAGAACCCAAAAAAATGTGGGGGGGTCTTTTTTCACTTGTTTTCGCCAGAAAAAGGATAAATCCAGATAGAATTGGGACCCCAATAGCATGGAGGTTAATACTCGCATTTGTTTTCGATTGAAAAGCAAGGTTTAATAGGGGGTGGAGTAAGCAACCAGAAGGCGAGCACAAAACTCCCAGGTCCAAAAACAAGGATCCAAATAATACGACAAATACCACGTCAAAAAAACACAGTGAAGACATAGGAAACACCAAGATGGAATTAGTAAAATCAAACTATCACATGGATGGAATATTGCAAAAAAGGGGGGGCAAGCGGATTGAAAATACGACGAGGGGAAAAAAAGGATGCAGAATCCAGGCAAAATAAAAGTACTAATTAACTGGGGTGTAAGAAAAAACCTGGGGGGAAGAGAAAACGAGAAAAACAAATTATGGAGTCGAAAAGGACAACCGGATAGTTCTGGAGAGGGAGGGGAAGGGTATCGACCAAAAACCACGCTGAAAAAAAACAGGAAAGGGAGGCCGCGAAATACAACAAGAAGGGAGGAATAACAGAAAGGCAATAAAAATCTCATCAAACAAAACAGGAGGATTGAAAAAAAAAGGGGGGAAGGAATATAGAAAACAACAGCAGAAAAAGGTGGGGCTGGCAAGCCGAAAGGAAAGGACTCGAAGTGTCAAAAAAGGCATAAAAAGCCGACTCACATTCCGTACGATAATTAGGGGTATCGGGATGGAGATTAAAACAAGGAGGGAAGAAGGGCCCAAACAACGGGAATCGAAGAAGGGTAAGATAGGCCTGAAGCGGGGTCAAAGCTAAATGTACCAATCCGGGATCCTTCAAAAAGAGCGTGGGGGCATAGAAAAGAAAAGGTAAACTAGAAGAACAGATCAGAGGAAAGAATTAATAAGGGGCGTGGTGAGCAGGAAACTGGAGTGGGGGACGTGGTGGGGTGGAAAGCCGGTAATATTGGTGCGGGGGGAACTTTTTTGGGGGGGGTTGGGGGGGGAGGGGGTGGCCTGAGGATTTTGGTGGGCACTGCCAGGGGAAACAGACTAAGCTCGCGAACTGCGAAAAAACATTATCCAAGGCAGAAACCAAAGGGCAAGCGTCTGGAGTTATACCGAAAAAGGGGGGGGAAGGACTATGACGTTTCGGAAAGTTCCGCAAGAAAAAGAATTGGGGGGATGAACTGTTGGGGGGGCCCAAAAAAACAAAAAAGGGGGGTGGGGGGCGAGAAGCCGATTAAACCAGGTTGCGCCGTGGGTCCGGAAACTAACTGTTTTGGGGCAGGGAATTTTGCTGGGATGGTCAAGGTAAGGTGCCAAAAAGACAGAAGGGCCAAAGTCCAAAGCAAAAAAAAAAAAAATTTTAGAAAAGAGTAATTGTTGGTGGTTTTTATTAAATGTACTATGCGCCAAGACGGGCAAGAGTGTGAAAATTTGGGTGGGGGGGTGGCTAAATACAATTGACAACCAAGGGGCCCAAAATCCCGGTTGGGGGGGTGCCCGGGCTAGAAACAAAAGAGTCGCTGAGCGTGGACATTGGGGTTACAAGTGTTTTTTGTTTGTTGGGCACCCAGGGGTAGACAATTGGACCTAAAGGTTTTTAAATTCAAGGGGTGGCTCTGAAAGGTGGCCATTTCAGATGGCCGAAAACCAATTCATAAAGTTCAAGGGCTTCAGGAAAGCGCTGAAAATTTCGCGGTATCACCAAACGTGACGAACACAACTGGGAGGGGATTTTCCGGGCTCCCTCAATGGGTTCCCCCAAGAGAGTGAACAGGGCGGGAATGTTGTGGGGCAAAGTACACCCACGAAACCATTACCAGGGGGGGACAAAAATGCCAAAGGATAGGGGAATTTGGTTAGGCACCCAGGGGCAAACCAGAAACGGTGAACTGGCACACAAAGAGGGGGAGTCAAGACAAAATTTTTGGCAGACAATTTGGGTCCATGCAGGGGGGGTTTTCCACGCCCGTGGGAGGAAGTTTGCTTATTACTATCACTAAAGGAGCCCTAACCAAGGCATGGGACGGGCCGAAATTCCCGATGGACGTGTTTTTAAAAACACTCTGGGGAAAGGTTGTTACAAAAAAAAAAAAGAAAAAGAACAAATTTAAAGGGGGGCGGGGAAGACATGGGGGGGGTAACTCAACAGTGGTCGTTGCACACGAAAAAAATTCAGAAAGTTTTTGGAAAATCAACCAAAGTGGCCGGTGGGACGGAGTCCCGTGGAGTGAAAAAAAAAAAAACCCGGATGGTGGGGTTATGGGTGGGCCAAGAGGATAATTTCACCCGGACGGGAAGCCAAAAGTCTAATATGGCAGCCGCTTCATCCGGGGGGGGTCAGCGAGAGTTAATCCAAATCCGTTTTGGGCCATGGGGTTTGGACACCAAAAACCAAAGAAGTGGGGAATTCAAAAAAAATCGATATTGCAAAGACCCAAAAAGCGCAAAATTCTAGAAAAAAAATAAAAATGTAGGAAGATAAAAAAAAACGAAGGGCCTTGTGAAAAGTAATGAAAAAAAAACTTCGTATGGAAGAACCAAATCCCGCTACTGGTATAAAGAGGGGGTCGCCATCAAAGTGGTGAGAAGTGAGACGGGAAGAGAAATATGGGGTTCAAAAAACCATCCGGGGGTGTATTGGGGGATCCCCATTGGGGGCAGGCCAGTGGGGGTGGAGTGCAGTGGGCGAAAAAATACCCAGGGTCGGATCTACAAAGAGACCCGGTGGGACAACCGGAACATTGAAGCTGTTGATTCACCCAGGAAAAAAAGGATAAGAGTGAAAATAAAGGGAAAGAAAAGGCACCAAAAAAAAAGAATGAAGTTTCCACGACGTTAAGGGGGGAAGGGGGTTCCTGAAAGTGCCATGTCCGGGGAGCTTGGGGGGGGAGGAAACGATCCGCCTGGGTGGACGCAAAAAAAATCGAACCAGAAAAAATGAACGAAAAAGACCGGGGAAAAGGCAAAAAAAAGGAAGGTAACTGGCGATTTTTTGGGACCAATACTGAACCACCGAAAGGTGACAAGGAAAAAAAATAAACTGAAATTGTTGGCCGGGGGAAAGATTGAAAAGGAAATACGGTCACTTTGGGCGGGGGAAGTTGCGGGGAATTCAGGTGGGGGGGGTGACAGTACTGTCACGAAGGAGGGGGGGGTAAGAGGCCTTAGGGGTAGAATCTGAAGGGGTTTGTCGCGGGGTGGGTAGGGGGGGGAATTGGGGGCGCTGGTGGGGGGTGTTGGGCCAACAAGGGGGAACAAAAGAGAGGATTTGTTACAATTCGGGGGATGAATAATAAACGCCATGGAATATAAGGGGCGGGGTTAACTGCAAAACATTGCGAGCGTGTGTGGGGGGGGCAAAAAAAAGGAATCAAAACCCACCTATCATCTTTTGCGGCTAAGAACAAATAAGAAGACAGGGATGGGCGTCAAAAAACGTAATGAAAAGTATTTGATTGTAGGCAAACAAACAAACGCGGCTGGTACCAATGACAAGGTGCAAACGCAACTGTTTCGAGCTTTTTCTGAGGAAAGGGGGGGGGTCAATCGTGGGAAAAAAAATCCAATTCGGAAACTCTTTCGGAGTACAGAAAGGGTAATGGCCTTAGAAGGGGTAATAAGGCCAAAAGTTTGGTGCATGAAACGGGGCACAATTCATGATCGCGCAAGCATTTTTGAGAACGTGGCCGAGATCTGGGGAAAAATCGTTTTGTAAGAAACAATGGGCAGTGGGAACCACGAACAATTGGCAAGGGGGGTCACCATCTGTGAATGAAACAAAACCAGTAAGGGAAACACGATGCACACGATGGGGGCAAAACGAAAATCCAATCAGAAGGAAAATCCATCCTGAAAAAAGGTGGGGCAAGAGTGGGCAGCGGGTGATCCGAAAAACCAAGAAAAAAGTCCAAGCACCCCCACAAGAAGAGAAAAATGGGACTGCAATGAAAAAAGAAAAAGGCAAAGAGAAAAGAGCGGGAATAAATAGTCAGGGGGAAACGCAACAAAAAAACCAAATTTCACAACCAAGTAAAGGGCGAGGCTAAACGAGTGATGAAGTAAAAAAAACAATTAACTTGGGGTTGGGGTAGAACGGGGCAATAAACCAAAAAAATAATCGGCAAAGAAGGGGGAGGGGGACAGCAAATAAACACGCATCCACGGGGGAAGTAAATGATGTGGGCATGTTTTTACGGGAAGAGGTCCGAGTGACAGAACGTAATTAGGGCCCAAAGAAAAAAGACAAGCCAAAAAACAAATCTATGGGGGGAAGGGGTCTACCACAGCAAAAAAGTTATTCGTGAAAGTGGAAAACATAAGAAACCAAAACACCGGTGCAAGAAAAAAAATCAAACAACATTAACAGGGAAAGAGGGTTTCTTGCCACAGAAAAAAAAACTATCACAGGGAAAGCCACAAACCGGGGAGGGAAGTGGGAGGATACGGCGGACTTCAGGGATAATGGGAAAATCAAAAAAGGTTCAGGGAAGACTCGGAAGGGCAGGAACAAAAAAAAAAAGAACTCAGATCCGAAGGAAAAAAAGAAAATATGAGACCGACAAGGAGAACCCTAAAATCCCAAAGCCGAGGTATAAAGAACAAAGGGTATTAAGAGGGACCGGAACGGGGTCAAGCGATAAAATATGGGGTTGAAAGTCACTCCGCGGGAGGGAAACAAGTGGAAGATTCCACGAAGGGAAAGCTTCGGCTGAAAGAATCATACAAACTTACTAATCTGTGCAAAGGAAGTGGGGGCGAAACAGGATTCTGCTGTGGGGTCGACCGACCGATACCTAAAAATCGATAGGGAATTTGTCCCAAAGGGCCACAAGGGGCAGGAGCAGCCTAGGCAAGAAAAAAAAAGTTAAAACTCCAATTAGGAAATCCAGAGTCTTGCATGTGCCGAAAAAAACAAAACAACCGGGGGGGTAGGAGAGAATGCAATGAAGCATGAAAAAGGGGGGTGAGGGTGCCCGACTCATGTGAGAGACTGTCTATGCCTTCCCCGGAAAAGCGTTGGGAAAGGATATTCGCATCCAGGAAAAAATAAGGGGGTCGAGGGGAGGCGACCCAGAAAAAGAGAATGCGTGTTGCAAACAAAACACAAGCGAAAAGAATTTAGTAGAAAGGGATGGACCGAAAAATTCCTTCTAAAAAAAAGTCCAACGCAAATTAGACAATAGTTGCATAAGTCGAAATGGAAAAGACAGGGAAAGAAAAAGGAAATAAAATTCTTTGGGAGCTCCTACAAAAGGGGGAGGTTTGGGGGGTGAGCGGGTCGGTGACACGTGGGGTTTTGGGGGGATGAGGTAACCCTTTTAACGGAGGGGGTTGGTACCTTCCATGCCAAGCCTACTAAGCCTCCAGGAAAAAAAGGGCGGACACTTCATGCACACCAAAAAGGAGAGGGGGGTCTAATATAATAAAAAAGAATAAAGGGGGCAATTCATATAGGTCTTGGGGATTGAGTTGCGGAGGGGACAAAAGGAATTGTGGGGAAAAAGTGGAAGTGTGGCCATCGGGAAAAAAGAGTGGGGGTGTCAGTCAAACCTTAAAAATGAAAAGAGGAGACTGCAACGGTTGCCCCGAAATACCTGCCAAGGGGAAGAGTGTTGCTTGAATGGTGTGGTACGGGGGTTGGGGGGGCAAGACATGGGCAGAGCAGAAAGAAAACTCTGGGTCCCAGTGAAAAAAAAAGGAACCAAGGGAAAGATTGGACGTTGTGGGGGGGTGGTTTAATGGGAAAAAACTTAAAAAAAGAAGCAGCCAAGAAATACAGAGGTGGGTCGCTCGTTTGTGGGGGGGGGGGTTAACCTTACGAGGGGGGGGGGGGGAGGGGGGGGGGGGGAGGGGGGGGGGGGGGGGGGGGAAAGCCCCGCCACTATGAGGGGGGTGGGACCGGTTTCTGGTTTCAAAAAAAAATGCTCGTGCAAAAAAGTGGGGGTGGGGTGGGTGGGTGCCGTGGTGGGGGGGGGGTTTGCGGACATCTGAAAAATATTTTAAGTGACCTCTGGGCCTCACGCTTTTTAGATGGGTCAGGCAAACCCGGGTAACCACAAAAGGGAAAGGAAGCGCGGTAACAAGGCAGACGGTCACAGCCCGGCACAAAACAAAAAGGTGGAAAAAAAAGGGGGCAAGAATTGGGACCCTCACCCTCAAAAATGCCCAAAAAAACTTGGGGGGGATTTTTCAAAAATAGGGAAATACGGGGAGGGAAAGTGGGGTTTTTTGGGGGGTGAGGTACAATGCATAAACGAAAAAAAACCGGACTGCTGCCAGGTCAGGTGCACAATGCCAAAAAAAAAAAAAAAAGGGGGGCTCACGGGAAAAAATATTTTGGGGGTAGAACAGAATAGACACCAACCTTCTCCAAAAAATGCTAGAATAAGAAAAAGGTGGGGGCACCAAAAAACCAAAAATTTTTAAACGGGGGGGGAGGAAAACTTTGGGGGAAAAAGAAGGGAAGGACGAAACTTTACATGGGCCTTGACGCGAAGCCGAAGAAAAAAGGGGGGGGGGGTCCAACCAAAACGATTGAAAAAATTACAAAAAGAAAAAAGAAAAGAAACTAGAAAGTGTAGGGGCTGGAAAAGTGAAAGGGAAAAAACTTGGCCCACAAGGGGGGTTGTTTGCAAGGTCACCAACCAAAATATTCCATGGGGTGAGTTACAAATAAAAAACCAAAGGGAGGCATTGTGTTGACGGTTTAACCGAAAAACAACGTGAATGGGGGTTATTTTGTGTGAAACCAAACCCATATCATAAAAGAAATTGGCGTGACAAGGGGACACAGTCATAAAAGGTCGCCAATGGAAAAAGACAAACTGGGCGTGTGGCTTTCCAGAGATACCGGAGGGGAGAAAGAAAATCAGCCGGGTGGGTACCAAGGGGAAAAAGGGGGGGGTGCACCATTATTTAAAAGCAAAAAAAAAGACTGACCAGAAAACAAAACAGAGCAAAAACCAGTAAAGAAATCTCCAAAACACGGAAGGGAAAGAGGTAAGAATAAAACTAGTTGCCTAAAAAGCAAAACAAACTTCATTGCAATAAGCAACAAAATGAACAGGAACGCTTACAGAAAGCGGGTAGCCAGCCAAAAATGGGTGCTTGACGGGGGATTAGACAGAGGAGGGAAAAACAAAAAAAACCATCCCTTGGAAGGAAATTATCCCAGTGATGGGAAAAAAAGCGGGGGGTTATGAGCAATGGGGTGCACACCCCCGAGAACAAGAGAAAAAAGGCAAAGTAGATTCACTGGGGAAGGAAATTTAAGGTCCTTAGAGGGAAATAAATCGAAGAAAAAAAAGAACAAAACGGAAAGGGATGACAAAGAGAGAGGGGAATGGGAAAAAAACTATCAGGGGAAAAAGGGGTGGGAAAGTCAGGTCACGGAAAAAAGAATTTTATTAGATCGGAAGGGGGAACCATCTATTGCTCCAGGGGACCGACCATCAATGGGTAACAAAAAAAGAAAACAGTGATGGATGTTGAGAACTTATACTCGGGTCAGAAGGTTGCATTAAGGACAATGACATTAGTCGGAAGAGGCAAGGGGTCTTACTTGGGGGCGGATCGTGGTAAACAACTTACAAGGGGGGTTTGCAAAAAGGAGGTCAAAAAAAGGGGAAAGGATGGTTGTAACCTAATGAGAAAATGAATTGGAGACTGGACAAGTCCTGGGGGGGAAAAGGTGGGGGAATCAGGGTGTGGAGGACACGGGGGATTAAGATTGGGGGGGGCCAAACACTCGTAATGGGGATGGACGGGGCTGGTATGACTCGGGAAGGGGACGAAAACGAAATGGGGGAAAAAAACAAGGTAGTGGGAGGTAACGAAAAAAGGGGGGCGCCTTGTTTGGAAAATCATACCAACCACTAAGACCCCAGGTTCTGGTAGGCTAAACACAGAAAAAATGCCAGTTGGGGGATTTGTACGGGACAAAGTTAAATATGGGCTGGGGAGGCCATGGCAGAGTTAAAAAAAATGAATTTATGGGTACAAGCACTAAAGAAAGGCGTGTCTTGCCTTTTGGGGTAAATGGGGTTCAATCGTTGGAAAACTGAAAGGTTCGGATCCGACCGAGTCAGGGAACGGTATGTTGTTGCCCATTCATAAAGAGAAAAAGGGTTGAAAGTTTTAGCAATAAGGATGAATGGCAAAAGTATCCGGAGAAAAAAAAGGAAATGGTGGTGAGAATATGGTGAACCGAAAAATGATGGAGCCGGGGCATAACCAGTTTGTCAACCATTTGAAGGGGGGGACCGAAAGGGGAATGATCCAGGTGGGGGGGACGGTGGGGAACAAGAAAAACCTATGAAGGGAGTCATCTGCAATGAAGGGGATCAAAATAAAGCCGCGAAAAAACACAAGGGGGGCTTGTACCAAGTGTGCGGAGAAGCCAAAAAAAAAACCGCAAATCCAATCGCCCTTGGAAGAAGGGGGTTTGAAAACATGAAAAAAAAAAAAAAGCAGAGAAAAGTCCACTTGGTTAAAGGTTGTGGCATGCCAAAGGATAAAATAGTCAAAACAAGGAAAAACAAAAACAAAACCGGCCAAAGTGAAAAACAAAAAAAGGTGACGAAGCGAAACATTGGAAAAACAGGGAAACCCAAAATACGGGGGTGTGCCCTGGGTGCAGAAAAAAAACCAACCCCATATCAATAGCAAAAAAGGCATGAGGGGGGGGGGAAAAATTAAAGCATCGGACACATCTTTGGTCGCGCCGGTTTCCTTGTGGTTGGTGGGGGGAGGGGGGTGGAACCAGAAAAAGTCTTTCGAGGTACTGAAAAATTATTTCCCAAAATCAGGCAAGCCAAAACCAAGGGAAAAAAACCCAATTGCGGGGCCCCACCAAAACAAAGAGGAGGGGTAGAGGAACCGTACAAACATCCCCACCGGGGTGCAATCAAAGGTGAACCAAATGAAAAAAGGGGGCAAGGGGCCCAAAATGACAATTTGGGTAACTCTCTGGGCGCAAAAGGAAAAAGGAAAAGAATAGCCACACTAAAAAAATTGACCCACCTATGAGAAATGGGGGGGAACGGGCGCATGGGGGGGCTGATTGAGTTCAGGAAGACCCATCCCAAAACCCAAAAAAAAGAAAACCCAAACCCCCCTAGAAAGCCAGGGGAAGGAAAAGATGAAAACAAAACTCAGAAAAGCCCAAAAAAAAATCCGAACAATATAATCAAGGAAAAACACAAACCGGTTTTCCAAGAAAGAAACTCGGCATCCACAAAGGGAGTAATGTCCTTTCATTTCGTAAAAAAAAAGTGAAGGAAAGGCATTTCAACGACGGAAAAAGGTATAAAAACCAATTGGAAAGAGAAACCGGCTGGACGCAGGAGGAGGTTTGTTTTTGAAAAGGCCAAGAGAGACTAAAAGATAAATAACAAACTGGATTCAAAATCCGGTGTGGAGATAAACCGAACTGGGGACCGACTCCCAAAATAGTCCTTTAGCCGGGGGTAGACAATTTTGTGATCCTAACACGCTTTTTCGGGTCCTGGAAACAAAGGCAAGGGGAGGGCTTTCGCAAAATCGGAAAAAAGGAAAAAGCACAGAAGAACTTGGAGGGATCACAACAACACAAAAGGAAGGGAAGTGAAAAAAGAATGGACTGTGGCCAAAGGGGGGGATTGAAGGGAGAGGGGAGTCGCATCCGGCCAAACCCTAGCCGGACGGGGGGAAGGGGAAAATAAATTCCTATCGAAGAAGGAGTCGGGGGCGACTAAAAAAAAGAGGGGCGAAAAAGTTGGTAAGATTCAAAAAGATTTGAAAAAGGACCATTAGTAACGAAGTGCAAGCTTCTCAGCGAAACCATACGGTCAAAAAAGTAAAAGACTTTTTAAATTTGAAATACGAGGAAAGGCAGAAGACCATGGGAAAAAAATAAATTCTGGTGAGGCAGAGAGACTTGGGGGGGGAACCTGGTGGGGACGGGGGGGGGAGTTTGGAAAAGACTGGGGGTGTTGTGGGGAGGTGAGGAGGAGTTTTGTGTGCCTGGGGTGCAAAAAAAGGGGAAAGCTTACAGAAAGAACGATCCTTGGAACTGCGTAAACCCTCCCAAGGGGGAAAAAACAGGTCGTCCGTAATCCCATGGGAAATGGGGGCAATTCTATTCGGAGCGTGGTCTTCGAGGACTGCGATTTGGGGGATTGGGGGGACTGGAGTTTATCAGAGGAAACAGGGGGGGGGGCGGAGAGGCGTACGGAATTTAACGAAAGGGGGAGCGGTGGGCCGCAACTAGAAGTTGGGTGGGGTTTTGGGGGCAGTGGGGATTGCTTTGGGGGGGGAAGTTATGGGATCGAAAGAAGACCTCGTCAGTATCCAAAAAGGAACGTAAAACGAGTGGTGCCTTTTTGGGAGGGGGTGGGGGGTAGGGCCACCATCATACTAAAAAACCTGCAGATTTTATCCTGGGTTTTGGGGGGGTTGGGTTGTGGGGGTGTTTAAGGTGCGAAAAAAAACAGGCACTAAGGGGGTTTTGTTCCGGTTCTTCAAGTCTTTAGATTCGGAAGAGAAAGGACCTTTGTTTGTGGCAATGGGGGGGAAGTGGGGGTGGTAACGGGGGTGGCTGAATTTTAATTTGTATAAATTGTTCCAAGTGGCGCAAATAAATTTCCATGCTATGGGGAGGAACGGACATGCCGGACGATAAAGGGCGCAGTGGATGGGGATCTCAGAACACAATGCACAAGTTGTAGGCCACAAACGGGGGCAAAAAAAGGGGGTTTAATCCTTGCATACCCAATGCAGGAGTTTCATTGGAAAAAAGCTAACAGGACGAAAATCTTTGTCAGTACCTCGGGGGGTTTTGGGACCTTGTCCAGGAAACCGACTAACATGTCGGCAGTTAAAGGGGTCAGGGGCCAATGGCGGGCGGGAATATTTGGTTTGCACAAAAGATAGAGGGGCAAAAAGAAAAAAAAAAAAGTGGGCAACTCCTAAGATTGCTCTCAAAATGAAAAAGGGGGGGGGAGCGAGCTAAAAAAAAAATTGGGGTGTTCTCAAAATTAAAGGGGGGTCTGACGGTTTAGAAAAAACATGTGGAGACAAATTTGGGAAAGTACCTTGTGAAATGGAAAAAAAACCGGAAAAGTAGGTTCAAGGGGAAGGGGTACGGCAGGAAAAGAGAAAAGGGGTTTTTTCGGAAAAAAAAAAAAGACAAGTTGAAAACAATTGAAAAAAAAAAGGGAACCTGAACTGACTAGAATTTAAGGGAGGGAAGGGAACAACTGCGAATAAAAAAAACTTGTTCCGGTGGTGAAATGCGACGACAGACACACATTTCATAAAGGGTGGACAAGTTAAGGCAATCTCTGGAAGGCTTTGGGAATCGCTTGCACGAAAAGGAACGTCCATAGGGGTGGGGTATTGTATGGTGGGCAAAAAAGCGAAAGGCCAAGTAAAACAAGCCACTTGTCAGCAAGTGGGGGAAAAACAAGTAGAGGGGGAGTGGGGGTAGTCATCTTCAAAATCTCAAAAAGAAAAAAAAAAATAAGCCCGGTAAAAAAGAAAGGAAAAGAAAAGATTGGGCACCAAAGAAGGTTTAAACCATATGGGTAAGAACCCACAGGACCGGCAAAAAAGAAGGGGGGAGATGGAAAAACACAAACGGCAGCCGTCCAACGATATATCACACAGAATATAAGATGTACAAAAAAATAAGGAAAAATGAGGACGTGGACACCATAAAAAAAGGCCGTAGAGCCGACAGGAACAGGCACAAGCACGGGAAAAGCCGGGGGGGAAAAGCAATGGGCATGGGGAACATTGAGGGGACCGGAAAAAAAGGTAGGGGGGCGTCCCAACACAATCGGACGATGGGGGGTTGATACGCGAGGCCTTCTCGGCTTCTGAAGGAGGGTGCTGAAAAGGCACGGCGGGGGGGCGGGGCGGCAATGGCTCGGGGGCTTGGGCACGGCTGGCTAAGGGCCCCAACCAAAAAAGCCCTCGGGAGTTTAACCTACCAAAATGAGTGCACCACCGGAGTTGGGGAAACTCTGCCGACTTTTGAACCCGAATCCGGGAGAGGCGATGGGGGTCAAGT
>Ga0179593_1361870_pt1 | contig 19529 bp, 21 predicted proteins | sample CZODoug2_1_08_16_FD_185931 | JGI IMG/M metagenome (GOLD analysis project Ga0179593, IMG submission 185931) | Vadose zone soil fungal communities from Angelo Coast Range Reserve, California, USA - CZODoug2_1_08_16fungal (PacBio error correction) | ecosystem: Environmental > Terrestrial > Soil >...
AACCCAGGCGAAGGTGGGTGGACAGGCGTCAGCACGGACGGGCTAGAGGGGAAATAGAGGCCTTCGATGAAAAGAAAAGAGTAAAGATGTTACAAAGGTAGTGAGAACGTACACGAAAAGTGCACGGTGGGGACGGGGGCGGTGGGAGTTGGTGGGGGTGGGGAGAGGGGGAAGCTTTTTGCAAGAGGATAGACCTGAGGGGGAAAGTCCGGGAAAGGAGTGTCGTCCAAGTGGGTTGCGGAAGCATCAAGGGTGAGTCCTCATTTGATAAACGACAGTGGGGCGGGGAGAGCTCCCTCCAGAAGATCGGGGGGAGGGTGAAGGGTTCGCGGACATCCTCGATGAACACTGCGGTAGCCGGCTCATTATCTTCTGAAGAAAGCAGGCCCAGAAGGATGCACGCTTGAGGGAAGGAGGGAAGGTAAAGTTAGGGCGCGCGGACTCGCTTGTCGGGCTATCGCAAGACGATTGGGGGATGATCGGAAGTCGCATTAGCGGCGGGCGGGAGGAAAGGGGCGAGAGATCCCGTGCTTTAGCATGGCCCCAGGGGGGGGCCTCCTCCAATAGGGAAAATGGGAATAAGGGCCAATCAGCAGGTGCCAAAAGAGAAGGGACAAGGAAGAAGATCCGGGCAAGGCAAATGGGCACGGGGTTTCCAGACAAGAAAAGCCCAGTCCCTGAGGTGAAGGAAATGTTTTCGTGGTGGTAGGGGGAGGCAATAGGGTGAGGGGTGGGGGGAAGGACTATTGGATGGGGGTGGGGAAAAAGAAAGGAGTGAGACTGTGGTCCACTGAACGAAGGCCCGCCTCTTTCCTAGAAAAAACGGAAAAACCAGATGCCACGGGGGAGGGCTCAAAAGAAAAGGTAGACTACTCAATATCGGTGCTCATGTAAACAGAGCCGGGAAACGGTCAAAAGAAAATGACTGAAAAATGTAGGTAGAACGGCGATCCTTACGGGAGACAGCTTTTTCCCCACAAGCAGGAAGGAAACAAAGACTAATGGAGGGCCGCACTCATCTTCTGAGGGGGTCAAAGAGTAAGGCAGTCAGAGAGGGGGGTCTCAAGTGACTTATGTGGACTGGAATCTGGGGAAGAAGCACTCCATAGATGTAGTCGCCAAGAATCATAAAGGAGGGGTGACGGAATCGGGAAGGAAGAAAGTACAGGGGGGTGGTGTTGGGGCCCTGACGCGTCACAGGACGCGCGCTTTTCGGGAGATGTAGAACAATCTAGAGAGATTTCTCGACGAACTGAGAGGAAAAGGAAAGTGGGTCAGTGTAACTCCTCCATGTTGGGCGAGAAAAAAGGGAAAAGCTCTAGTAACCTGCAAACAGCCAGGCACGAAAAGGGTAGGGGGAGTGACGATACTAAATCAGGAAGGTGAAGAGAGTGCACGGGGCGCTGGTGGCAATCGTTAACTGGACGGAAAAAAAAAAAAACGTCGGTGTGGAAAGCAGGCAGGGGAATAAATCTCAAAGGGTGAAGGAGGGGGAAATTCATTAAAGGGAGAATAAGGGACATGAAGACCTCAGAAGACTAACTTCCCCTGAAGGCTAGAGGGACTGGGTCAGCGTCTAGCGACCCAAGGGCGATCCTCCGCAAAGGCGCGGGGGAGTCTTCGAAGGATACCAGCCAAAAAAGTGGTGGTGGGGTTTTCACTCGAGGACCATTTCGGGGAGCGAGAACTACGATGTGACCAACGAGAAAGGGGGGGATTACAGAACGCGTGAACGAGTGGTTCGATCGCAGCTGGCGTGAGGGAAATTGAAAATAAGGGCGAGAACATGTTGAGACTCAGATTCTACAAGGTCTTCGGAGTCAGCCCCCCCAAGAATTAGCCGCCACCAGGAGGCTTCAACCTCTCACGAGAAACCGAAGGCACGAACCTTGGGGCGACGTGAGAACTCTAATAATTCGGGAGGGTCCCGGGGGTAGGGGAAACCTTAGATCTTGAAAGCCGACATCCAAAAGGCGGACCGCGTAGACAAATAAAAAACATATCTCGCAAAAACGGTAGGAAAAAGAGATGTGGGGGGGTTCTATACCTAGGTAAGAATTGAGAGGGAAAATTTTCGGTTATTCTAAACCTGGAGATTCCGTCCTCCCGGGGCAAAGCCGAATGCAAAGTGTGGGTTGGGGGGGGGGGGGAGGGGGAGAAAAAACACGCCCCAATTTTAAACGTAAGGGGAGAGTCGTATCTTTTTAATAAGACGGGGGCCCACGAATGGGGGCTCAGTCTTACTGACAGAGGGAATTATTAGAACCTGGGGGACTGGAAAAGTATCATCACTAACTCAACCAATAGAGAGGTGGAAAAAACTGACGGAGGGAGTTCAGGGAAACATATTAGGTCAGGAATACGAACTCCCTTTAATAGACTTCTGGGGAGTAGATCATCTCTAGAAGGAAAAAATACGGGAGGCGGAATACCCGAACGTTCCGCAGGAAGACCAACCTTCTACATCCTTAGGGTTCTCATGATAAGAGGAAGGGGAAATAAAAATTCCGCGCACACTTGAATGAGACGAAGTGCAAGGGGAAAGAAAGATTATCCACACAGTCTAAGTGGAACATTCCTGATCTAGGAAAGAGGGAAAACTACCAGCGTGGCTCACTAGAAACTTCCTTAACGGGGCTGGTAAAACGGAGAAACGGCCACGTTCTAGGGAACCTGATGACGGGCAAGGGTTTCAACGACGGCCGGAATAGTTAGATACAACTGGGGAGGCGTGGGCCGCGCCACCTTGCCTTGGTTTAAATAACGTTCGAGGTGGTAAGGCGGATGCCAGCTGACGCAACCGTCTGTAGGGAAGGTTAAAGACAATGGTTATCAACACATAGGACTAGAAGACTTGAACTTGACGCAAAGGAAAACGAGTCAAATAGTCTCAGTTGGAACTAATCGAGGGGAGTCCGGGAAAGCTCCATGAAACAGACTAAGAAGAATGCGAGAAAGGAGGAAACTCTCCGCTTTACTAACCCCTAGAGTAGCCTTCAATAAGTCGATTGAAGCCTAAGGATTCGTTACACACTTGAAAAAGAAGAATAGAAAGCGAAAGAGGTGGGATGGAAAAAGCATCGTACAGGAGCCAGGCTCGTTACAAGATAAGAGAGGGAGTCTAAAGGAAGAGGAGCATTTTGACGCAACTTGGTAGAATGGGGTACTGGGGAGGTGGTAGAAAGACCGAGCGTACTGAAGTTAGGGAGAAAGTATCCACAACGGGGGTTACCAAATAAAAAATTTGGAGCGCAAACGAAAATATCGTCCGCAACAAAAACCAAAAGTAAAAAGGAAAAGCGACCTCTCTTCCATTTGGAGTCATGAAGGTAAAAACAAAAGACGGACACCCAGGGGGCCTTGGGAAAGAAGCTGAGAGGGCAATGGGAGGGGAGGGAGGCAGACAGGGACGGGTGCAACGATGAAGGCATGACTTCTGGATTGGCCTTGAAAAATGGGGTCCTGCCTTAAAGTGGCACGACAGAGAGAACGAGCTGAAGAATTACAAGGGAAGGGAACGGGATAAGGACCGATCACATCCGCGGCGGCTGCCAAAACGACACGTTCCTTCATATCCTACATCCATTCCGCAAAGCAAGTTTGTGCAAGTAATGTAAGGCCTATTCAGGGGGGGTACTCAAAAAAAAGATGTGAACGCCAAGCTAAAAGCCAGGTGTTCAGCAGACTACGGCTGCATCTACAGGAAAAACCGAACTCACGTCGTGGAGGGATACTCGACCTCCACATGGCAGGGAGAAAAAAGGATAAATCACCTAGAAGGATGGCACCAGAAAGGCAGCTGGTTCGAAGAACGTCAGCTTTAATTCAAGAAGCGTCAACAGGAAACGTGGCGGGCAACTTCAAAAAATTAAGGAAAAAGGAAAAGAGGAAGGGTTGGGTAAGGGTTGAAGAGCCTAAGGATTACACCAAGCCAGGAAAAGTCAAAGCTTCGCACGGTCAGGTCTCAACACCGAAAGACGTGGGAATAGACTGCACTTGAGAGGAGAATGGGAGGGAAGGTAGGGGGTAAGTCCCTCACAAGCTTAAAGGGAAAGGCCTTGGGAGTCCTTTAGACTTATTGGGTCAACAGGACGGCAACGGCAATGGGGAGGCCCACGTGTCTACAATACAGTATTTGTAAGAGGGGGGCCTGAAGCGAGACGAACAGACAGGGGACATTCCACACAAGATAGGTCCAAGGATAGAACAGTACTGGCCGGAAGGGTTAAAGTCAAGTTTTCAGTATGAAGTGAACGAAAAAAGGGCCATCTAGAGGCCTACGAGTTTCGGCGCTGATTAGAAAGAGAGAGGGGAGAGGAAAGAGAGGAGGGGAAAAGCTCGTTTAACACAAGGAGGTGAAATTCAAGAAAGCAGTGTAAGAAAAAAAGAGTGGGGGAGGAGCTCTCAAAACATCTCTGGGGCTAGGCAAAAGGGGGAGGGGGGGGAAACGGTAGTGAAACGAAGAAAACACGACAGCTCCGGTAGGAAGGAAAAAGGAGAAAAGCAAACAACAACAAGGGAGGCTGTAGGAAGAGGGAAATGAATTCTCGACTCCCAACCACACCACCACGGGAGTGTTGTCGAGGGGTCCAATCGGACATAATTACCTCGGGGATCTCGAAGAAGTACGAGGGGAGCCGAGCAGTACATCCGCTGAGATTCAAATCTGGGGTGGGGAAGCGTGGACGGACAAAATGGGAGTGCCCGCTCTTCTGAGAAGAAAGAACAATCAGATAAAGGAGTAGAGTCCTGAAAGGATAGGGTAGCCGGAGAGGGAAAGCCATCGGTCAGGTAAGAAAAAATTGACGGATTCAATTCACGTAAGGACTGGGAACTGTTAGAAGAGGAAAGACCGAGTTTGTGGGTGCTTACAATCTGACGGGAAAGAAGGTCCATGGCGGGGGGGGAAATCGGAGAATCACGAGTTCCCTGCCCCGTTGTAACTGGGCCGTCACCTCACTCCGGGAAAAGACCTTCTCACTAACAAAAAAAAAATGGCCACGGTAGAAGAGACAGGAAACGGATTAACTTGAAAAGGGGTGACCAAAAAGGAGCTTCACATTGCACTCTCATAAACCTATTTTAGTGTGGAGACGAAAGTTTTGACGAGCGGGAGGCAGACTTCATGGGGGAAAGAAATGAAAATCCAAAGTCACGACTCAGTGAGAGGGGGGAAGGGTAGCGGGCAGGCGATTCGCGAGGTCGAACACTGGTGGAGACAAGCGTGGAGCACTGTGATGCCTGAAGGAAAGAAGAGAGGGGGGGACATGAGCAATAGGTGGAGACTATGGGGGAGACAGAAAGGCCAGGTCGGTCGAGGAGCAGGCCACGACTCGTTCGTGTCGGGAGAGGGGAAGTCCTTCAGAGGACACCTTTCGGTGATAGGCCAGTTAATAAAAATCGGGGTTGGCCGGAATTAAATGAGACTTAAGAGGAGGAACGGAGGGAAAAAGAAGTTGCGGCAGGCTTAGTGGGCCAGAAAGGGCTAGAAAGGAAGCCACGGGATGTGATGGAGCTTTCCAGAGTTAGACAGTTAAGCGGGACTCATTTCTCTTGACATTCGTCGGTGGGAAAATCTCGGAGCAAACGGATGGGGAAGGCAGGCCCCGGAAGGAAAACACAAAAAATGGGAAAGGGAATGGGTGTTCGGCTGTCCAAGCAAAAGTGAAGCGCAGGGGGGGCAGAAGACACTGGGGGAAAGGAAAACACCTTTGGGAATTCGGGGGTTCAGGTTTAAGAAAATGCAAGAGAAGACGGCAGGAAACTAAGGGTTTGAGGGTGATCGGGGCTTGGAGGGTGCAGGGTGCCAGGAAAGGTTTGGGCACAAGGCGAGGATACTTGATCCACTGACGGGCCGCATAGGGCAGCTCCAAACGAAGCAAGGGGACCAAGTGAGGTTAAAGTTAAGAGAACTCAGAAAGCGGACTCGGGCAGAGCGGCTCAGTGAACGAAAAAATCATTAGAGCCAATTCTTTAGCCTCGCATGACTGGTGAAAGAGTGCCCGAATAAGGGGGGGGATACACGCCTATACTGCGGCAAGCGAGAGGAGGAGTGGCAATTTTAGGATTAATCTTCTCGACAGGTCAGGAGGGTGTGGGCGAGGTAGGGGCGACAAATCAGTGGAAATCAAATCTAGGAGGTGAACTCAATATCTTAGAAGGCTCGCGGAGACAGGGATAGGTGGGGGGTGGGGATCAAATACTCAATTCACCGGCAAAAAAAAAGGGCGTCAGGTCGACATCAAAAAGATGAGGAAGACTGTACTAAGAGTCAAGGGGAGACGGCGCCTCGATGTTTTGCGAGCCCGACCGATCAGGAAGGAGACAGCAGCACAGGCCCACGACAATTCAGGGTGATGAAGAGGAAAACAGACTTGTTAGAGGAGGTTTCACGGGAAAGGGGGGGGAATATCAGTGAACGACTGCCCATATGTTGTTGGATGCAGAGGGGGTACAGCCATAGAGTAGACGGGGTCCGAAGTGAGGATTCCTTGGGAGGCGGCAAGGTTAACGTCGGTTCCAGGAGAATGAGAGCGGGAGACTCCAGTAGGGGGGATCGACGGCTTTGGAGAACAAGGGAGGGTTAGTAGGCCTCACGCGGCAATGAATCTAAGAAAAGGGCAAGACGAAGAAAAACCCGTTTTGTTTACCAGGCCATTTTAGGAGACAAGAAGACTCCTAGGGACACGATGAGGCTCACAGAAAAAGCTATGGTCGAACAAAATCGCATCGTTTGGACCGGAGTTGGGCGAGAAGAGGGATAATAAAGGGGGGAGACTAAGAACTCGTTACGTGCTGAGTGGAGGAGAGATGGAAATCCGGGTCCGTACAGGAGGAAAAAAATCTCCTTATTAAAATCACCGCCGGGAAACCATTCGGAATAGGGAGAAATCCAGGTATGCCTGAGGGAAAGGGGAGGAAAAAAAAATATGAGACGGTCGGAATAAACCAGACATTTCCTAAAAGATCAACACATCGTTTAATCTACCAAGAAACGCTCTGAACTCACACAACAACGGATGGAAATATAGGGATTTGGGGGGAGGAGAGACAGATGGGGGAATATGGAGGGGAAATTGTCTTTTTATGCAGACATCAGCAGGTCGTGCCGAACAGGGCAAGCAACGAGGGGAACAAGGGTTTCTGAAAAGAGAAGCCCGGGGACAGAAGTAAGAGGAAGATTTGTAAGTCGGAAGGGGATTGATCGAGGGAAACAAAGGCAGTGAAAACCAGGGTATACCGTTATCGAAAGGAGCTTAACAAAAATACAACAAAAAAAAATCACGCACAAACGAAAGCAACCCGCTGAAACGCGGATAGTCGGTAAAATCAGACGTCACCTGAGGGCGTGGAAAGGGGGAATTAGGAGTCGTATCGCCCCGGCAGGGAAGTCGGGGGAAACAACGGGCTCTGTGTCGGGGTGACGGCTAAGCTAGGGGGGGCTTCATGAGACCCAGGGAAGGAAAAAAAACATTCCGTCTTGAACAGAGGAACGGTTCGAGAGGAATCAGAGCACATCCGGTCTCGAAAAAGGGATCTGATCAGACTAGAAACATTTAAGAGCACCTGGGGTGAAATTCAGGGCTTAAGCGGCTAGAGAAAGAAAATCAGGTCACAATGCCGAGGAAAAAAAGAACAAAAGGGAAAGAGAAAATGAAGCAGGACCATCTGGCATGCCACTCGAGTAAAAAAGGAACTTAATGTGGGGAAGAAGCGAACGTCATACAGCTGCCTGATGAGTACAGGGTTGGCGACGTGAGGTGGAGGGCCGGGTCTCGCCACTCAGGGGAGTTCTCATGGAAATGCCGGGAGGGGGAAAGAAGAAGAATTGTATTCTCCATCATTGAAAAGGTAACAAAGTCGGGGAGGCGGGCAAACGTGATGAGGCATGGGATCAAACAACTACTATGCTCGCAGAGAGGGCGGACTCGATTCTCCAGTAAGACGGAATGGAAGGAACGACATCATTGATTAAAAAGTGGAGGAAAAAATTAAAGATAGAAATCCGAAGGCGCGAATCGGAAGAAAGACAGACAGGGATGACTCAGACGATGAACTCTTCAGAAGTATTAGTGTGAGAAGAATTAGGGGGAGCAGCTGGGGGAAAACAAACATGTCTGCGAAGCTAAACTAAGGGTGGATAAGTGGGTGCACTCGTTCAGGAGCCGGTAGAGCATTAGGCCTAACTCTTCGAGGAAAGGGGCATTTTACATCACTTTGGATGATGGGGTCTGTCTTGGGGACGAAACGTCCGGGGAACGAGGTCAGTGGATCAAATTAATACCGACCAGCCTTGTTCCCAAGAAGATGGGAAACTTCAAACCGAAAACATAGAAAAGAGACAACCAATACCCTGACTTCACTCTTAAAGCGGAATGGCTGACGGGCAAACGCAAGAATACCCCCAGGGTGACCCGTACCCGAACTCTCTAATGCGGAGGGGTAAATTGCCTGAGTTGGCCCGTGAAGGAACAATGGGATGGGATACCTGGTAATCCTAACAGCCAGTTAAGATCGAGACCGAGGGAATAAGGACCGACGAGGAAACTAAGAAAGGGTACAAGGAAACAAAATAAGAGGGTACAGGAACCCGAAACGGTAATGAAAAAATCGCCTTACAGACGGAAGAACAGAGAATTTCTTTCTAAAGAGGGGATTCTTCTTAGCCGACACGGGTAGAAGAAACCCAGATACAGGGGCCAGGTTTCAAGACTTGACTTCCTATACCTGCCTACCCGACGTCCGAGGAAGTTATACTCTAACTGGGCCAAGAATTTCAGGCGACACCATAGAAGAAATAGAAGTGTGACGAAAACGACGGAGGAAGACTTGCACGGAGAGAAGGTAGGTACCGGTAATCGGGCCACGTGACCGAACGAATCCGCCGGCCCTATGACGTGAGAAAGAATCGTTAGTTGACCGTGGATGATCCTGGCTAAAAAAAAAAACTTTGACAGTCACATGCGACAAGTGAGCTCGGAAAGCGGAAACATTTTGATAGTCCTGAAGGGGAGAAGAAAAATTCTCGAAAAAATACGTGAAGAAATCATCTTCCGGAAAGGGGATTCCCACGGGAGACGATGGGTGGCAAAGTTTTGGACGGAAGAAGGGGGGAAAAAAAAACCCCGGACATCAAGGGGAAAGGGGTATACGACTAGAGAAGTCAAGCAGACAAGCCGTCCTAATCTGAAAAGACCGTAAAAGGTCCTACGGGAATTGGAAGAAAGGCATTTGGGGGGTCGATACAGGAAGCCGGATTGAAAACGACGGGCGACGGAAAATGTTCGGACGAGATAATACGAGGAGAGGGGGAGAGTGGAGGAAAAAAGAGTTAAAATCCAGGGTCGGAAGCATTCCAGAACAAAAAAAGTTGGAATCTCGTCTATGGACAATCGAAATACAGAGCTGGAGAGATCACTCGGGGGAAAAAAGGAAATCTTCATTTAACGAGGGAAAAAAAAAAAAGGAAGGGTCGATAAGTCTTCTCTAAAGAGAGAAAACAAAAAACACACAACTGAGGAGGATGAAGAGCAGGAAGCTCAGGAACAGCGGGAACGAGAGGGTTCTTTTTGAGGAGTGTGCAAGGGCGGTCATCTTTCCAGTGAGCTAGTCAGCGATGGCTCAGCCTGGGATCTTTACATCAGACCATATGAAAACGTGGGGGGAGGGAGAAGGGCCAGAACTGGCAGAAAACGAGGTCGAGCACGAATCGTGGAAAATCAGAGGCGGTCAATCTCGCCGAAAATTAGCGAGGGAAGAGAGGGGACATGCCACGTATTCCGAAAGGGGAGAGGGACAAAATTTGACGGTGATGCAATCCTTCGTAACGGCTGACGGTCCAGAGGAACCCGGGGGGGATGGGGGAAAGCTTACACGAGCGGGAGGAGGTCATCGCAAATAACGCTGAGAAACAATGAACCTCAAATTTACGGCCTTCAAAAAAAAACCAAAATGAATGATCCACGGACCCACTGTAAGAAGGAAGAAACTTAGTCAAACTCACCGGATTGAAAAATGATCAGGAGACAGGCAGATCTAGACCTAAAAAAAAGGTTCAGTGGTTTAGCAAAGAGGGAAGGGAAAGAGAGTAGGTGCACAAAAGTGCTCAGTCCTTCGATCAGCCCAGTCCACGAAAGTTAAAAAGGGGGGGGGTCAGGAAATCGGGGCCTTCTGAAGATACGTCATTTGGCCGATGGGAGGGGTAATACACTCTTCCGTGCAGTCAAATATCCAGATTTCGTGAAAGGAGAGGTGGATATATAAAGGTGTGACGCCTTCCATTTGGGGGGAAGGAGAGGAAGGAACCAGGCTTAAATGGTCGGAAAGGTAGACGGAATAAGGCGAAAGGAAACCCTGGCGGTAAACGGCGGAAAAAACCTCTCGTTGAGAGAAAGCAGCAGGCAACAAGTCTTCACTAACTTGATAGGAGGTCATGCTTTAGGAGCGAAGGAAGGAGGACAGGAGAGGGGGGGAGAGCGGACAGAAGTTCTAGTCGGGGCACGTTTTCTTCAAGGATACTCTATCCACTGCTGGTGAAAAAGAAAAAAAAACCGGGCCATCCAAGCAAAAAAGGGGGAAAAAAAATCTTCAGAAAGCTCATGTCCCCCCCAAGAAGGACAAGTCAATAGTCCTTGTAAGGGAAAAAGGGGGAAGGGGGCCTGACAAGTAAATACCTAAAATGAAATAAGTGAAGGAGGGGCCTCAGGGGAGGGTGGGCTTCTGATTAGTGGAGGGTTTCCGTAATAGAGTGAAAAAAAAAGGAGGGGGAGGAAAGTATGGGAAAATTAAAAGGGGAAAGGCCGTCATAGGTCAAGTCCGAAAAAGCAAATCCACCATGTATGAAAAAAGGGATGTCAATGGACGATTAATCTGGAAGAAAGGGGTACCTGTTAAAGAAGTCCCGAATTTCAACTAGCCTAATGAAGAGAAAAAGTTGACTTGGTATCGGGCGCCTTAGGGGGAAAAAAGGGGGGACAAAGAGAGGAAAGGGGGGAAAGTACAAAGAATAAATTATTGACGAATAAGAACAGACGGCTTCGGGAGAAAGAGTCATATTACCCTAAAATTAGTAAGTGGGGGAAGTTATATTGGCAAGGAGAGACACTTGGGAATGCCTCGGGGCCTTATTTCTAGAGAGATACTATTACTTCTATCGAGAGAAGATGGAAAAAAATATTTGGATGTGGAAAACTGCTCATTACAACTGAAAGACTCGGGTGCAAAAGTAATTTCGGACATCCACATCTCGACGCACTCCTCGTCAGTTGCCGGGGGACGCCTCGATGGGGGGGTGAAACAACGAAGCGCAGTAAGCTAAACCTTCAAGCATTAACTCCGGATGGGAACAAAAGCGTTCTCCCTGAAGATGTGATCATCTTGTCCTAAGAGGGGTACACGATCAAAGTTGAAGGGAATGGGAACAGGAAAGAGTGTGTGTTGAGCAATTATTTACGAACAAGAGTATTCCGGTCCCGAAGGGCTTCAAGGTGCGCTGGAAAAAAAACTAGGTCCTGAAATATCTAGAGGGAGAACTCCTTATTGAAAGAGAAAGGGAGGGGAGGAGATAAAGTTAAAAGGGAAAGTTAGGACCAGGCAGGGAGGAGGGTAAGGAAGCGGACGACAAGAAACTCCTTTGTTTGGCCGATTCCATGGCTTGACTAACAAACTTCACTAGGTGAACGAGGGGGCCACATAAAGTCCAGGGGGGGGGGGGAAAAGAAAGTGTTTAGAAAAAGGAAAAATTGCGTTCGTTGAGCTACGGAGAATACATTGTCTACTCCTAGGGAGAACGACGCTTCTTCATCTGATAAAGTACGTGTAAAGAGTCGTCAACAGATAAAGAATAAAGCCTTACCGTTGGCGTATTCGTTAATAAAGGGGGGGTGGACTGCTTTTGCAAGCGGGAGGAAGAAAGTAGATCTTGAAGAAAAGAAATGGATCCGGACAACGGCACCAGGAGTGGAATCTGGGGGACCCATGACAAAAATCGAAATCGCAACAGAAAGGGAAAAGAGAGGAAAGATGTGTTCAGGGTAGAATAGAGGTGCCGATGGAGAAAGTGTTCGGTTAGGAGGGCCTAGATACAGGGGGATGGGCAATCCCAGGGAAGAAGAGATTGAGTTCGAACTACTCACTTTTTTCGAGGAGGTTCATCCGGGATTTGGAGGGGGGGGGTACTTTACCAGGTAGTGAAGCGAGGAAGAAGAAGAGTAGACGAGGAGAAGGGAATAGCAAGGATCTCAACGGAAGGGGAAAACCCCTTCTATTTGGGAGAAAAAAAAAAAATTCACTGAGGTATTGGAGGAACATGTTAGATGAGAGGGAGGGGACAGATTTCATCGGGGGGGGGGAAAAATCGTTTATGGTTCGGGATCGCGAACACAGGAACAATAGAGAAAGGAGGCGGATGACTAAAATCAGTTTCTCTAGGCAAAAGACCTTCGTGCAAAGCAGGAGTTTCTAGATAGATCTTCAATGCTGCCTATCCCAATGCAGGAACCGGGAAGAAATTCAAAAGGGAAGAAAGGGAGACTTAACCTCAGAAGACAACACCTATCCAGAAAGGGCAAGTCGTGTTCACGATCTAAACAAAGAAAATCAAAAAGACAAGGCACTCAATATTCCTTACTTAGAACGCGAAATGGCCAAAAAAGACATCCGGATGATGTGCGGTTGAATCTATGCTTGGGAGGGGGCTACGCCAAATGAGTCCGTTAAGTCCAAAGGGCCGAGGAGGAAGGCGTCGTCATATTTGATGAAGGGGCAGACTGCAACCGCGTCTGTTCAAATGGGGGGAGAACATTTTATCCCAAATCAGATGAGGGAAACTTGCTGACTCGAGCGCAGTCAACTACAGTCCGAATGACGGGAGGGGGAAAAGGAAGGCTGAGGGAGTCCTGTGCTGAGCAAAGACAAGAGAGAACGAAAAAATAGAAAGGGAAACTGACGCCTCGCATTTATCCCGAGGACGTATGACGTGAGAGTTCAGGAGTGTAGCAAAAAACCGGTCACAGCTTTCCAAGGACAAATAGGAGGGAAAGAAAGAGGTGGGGGATATAATGGGGGCTCGTTACGGTAAGCTAGTTAGAGTTACTCGATAGCGTCGGAAATCTTCTTTCATTGGGAAAAGAAAGGAAGGGGAATAATGGGTTGGATGGCTTTGGAGCCCGAACCCTCGTCGGCCTTAGGAAAGGGGTCAAGTATCAAAAAGGGGCCTAGGGGGAAATATATGGAGTGCAAAAACCGAACCTATCAAAGAGACTAATTCCAGAGAAAAAAAAGGAAAAGGAAAAAAGGAGAGGGGGCACGATACCAAGGCAAAATATGGGGGGACGGAAAAAATTACGAAGGGATTCGACAGGTGCGGGAAAACTGGGGGGACTACATCTGTACAACTTGCGCGGGCCACGGGAATGGGCGGCTTGTCGCGGAAAAAGGAAGAAAAGTGGGGGGAAGGTTCCCGGGCAAGGGGGGAGTGCGATTAAAATCATGGGGGATAAGCAAAGACTCTGGTAGAAAGAAAGGAAGTACCTGCCGTCAAAAAAGGAAGATACTCACATCAAAAGCGTCAAGAAAGAAACTGGAGAAAGCAGACGAGAACAAAAAGAAGCCTCACCTGACCAGTTCGTGCACGCACTTCGCGGCTGATCTCAACTATATTAAACGCATTCTACGCAATGTGTGGGAAAAAAAAGTAGGCCTAAAGGAAAAGGCCGAAAAGGAAGAAAAGTCGTGGCAGAGGTACGAGAGGAAAGCCACATGCGGGACTACATCCCATCTTCATCATCTACTTTCTTCCGGGCAAAGAAACGAAACGAGTCGAGATTAGGAACGGTCAGCTTGAATACCTTAGGGGAATAAAGAGGGGAGACCTAATCAGAAGCCCGAAGGACCGATACTGTCAAATAGAAAAAGAAGTGACCTTGATCAATCAGAAAAGGGGGGACTGAAAACATCACTGGAAAGGAAAGACTGAACGGGTCGCTGAACACCTAAAAGGCGGAGGGGAATGAAAAATGTTCAAGGGAGAAACTGGAGAAAGTAAGTACGCGCGGCTGTTGTCCATCACTTCGGTATATGGAGGACGTGGAAAAGCTGGAGAAAAGGGTGGTGGGCCGTGTTTACATTCATTTTTCCTTTCCCAACGGTTCTCTCCAGTATTGGAGAGGGGAAAAAAGAAAAAGAAAAGAAGTAAGCAAAAATCCTGTACTTAAGCGACTACAGTTCAGGTTCCTGACGGGATTGAATAGGAAAAGGGGTGTCGAGACCTAGGAAAGGAAGAGGTCCTTCACCTCGGAGGACTCAGAGGAATTGTAGTCGCAGATGAAGAGATGGAGGGTCAAAGATGTCTGTTGGGCTGAGAAAGGAGTCTGTTAAAGGGGACAAGGTATGGGGTAGCATTAAACGACAAAAGATTTACCTCTCTATGGCAGGAAAAAGAGACTTCAAGACAAGCGAGTGAGAGACACCTCGGAAGATGACCGCTGTCCATTGAAACTGCAAACGCCCTCGCCGGTCGAGAAGGGAGAGAAAAACAAAAACGGGGTATGAGGAAAATTAGGAGAGACCGGCGCGGGTCAGGTGTTTCGAGTGTGGAAAAGGAAAAAACGATTTCATCTTCGCGGACTCGCAGCGCTGTCTGCCTATCTGTGAGCAGACAGCAGATGCCTAGAGTGTTCTGGAAATTTGGACTCAAATACAAACGGAAGGGTAAAGAAACGCATCTTCGGCGGAAGCCGAATCGACAAGATCAGCGGAGTGCATCACGAGGATAAATGAATTCTCGGGCCGCGATGTTCGTAAATCTGCTTAGAAAGAAAGGGATAGAAAAGGGGACCTGGATGGATTCAAAAGAGGAGAGGTCGCAGCTTTAGAAGGAAGGGGGGTTAGACCGGATGACTTCGATCGGGTCGATTCATCTGCAAGACAGACTGTACACGTGGGGAACGAAACATTAAACTGCCTGAAACCGGAAGAACACGTAAGGATCCATTACTCAAACACGCCGGAATCCCGGAATCTGAGGTAACTTCAAAGGGGAAGCAAAAAGACGAAAAAATGGCTCCCATATATCTCAAGAAACGAGTTAGGGTGGATGGCGACCCGTGGAACGCAGCGTGAAGGGGACAATTTCTTAGGGTAGAATGCGAACTAACACTTCACTCCGAGTTCGATGGGGTTGCCCAGAGCTTCCGTCTGGAGGAGAATCGGGGAAAGGGACATCTTCGGGGACAAAAAAAAACTGCCGTTTCCATCGATCAACAAGTGTATTTGAGTAATCCTTCTATGGATGAAAAAGAGGGGGGGGGGGGGCACCGTTAAATGGCTTTCTAGTCGCCCGGGCCAAACGTCGGAAGGGGACGAAGGATTACGGTCCGTCGAGGAAAATGGCGTTATCGGCTTGAGTCTTTATCAATCAGAAAAGAAAAAAGGACGGGAAACTAATTGAGCAGGTGCAAGTCAGGCGGGAGGGCGCGAGGAACGGTTAGGCAAAAAGGAGGGGCGGATCGAAGTAGAGAAATACGGCGGTACCGTTTCTCTGAGATGCTGCCCTGATGATAGGAGAAGACCCGGCGGGCGGTCGGCAGTCCCCCGGTCAGTAAAACGAAAAAGTTGATGCAGTCCAGAACAAGAGAAGGGAAACTCCTCAATTCAGAGAAGGAAGGTCCGGCCCTTGTTTAAAGGGGTGCACCACTTAAAGACCAGAGAAGAAAAAGTAAAACAGTGAAGTCAGGGTGGCGGGGGGCGTGAGGATGAGGAGGTTCGGTTTGACAGTAAGAGGGGGGGGAAACTAACAGGGGGAGGGAGGGTATGACGGGGAAAGGAACCCGATCCCCGCGGCGTCGCATTAACACAACGCAGGGCCACAAGGAGGGAAGAAGGCTTTGACCATTAACGGAGGACACGACATAAAGCTTATGCCTGTCGAACGCAGATCAACGGTGTTGTGGGGGACTGAGCGAATTCCCTCATTATCCAACATGAGGCGGCGCGCCTGACTTTTACACTGGTCCCAAATCGAGTATCCACTATAATTAGGAAGACAGAAGAGTATAGGGGTGTATCAAAAGGCTTCTGGGGTCGAACTTGGGTTAGGGGAATCGTGAAGGTCACGTTGAACTTAAGATAGCTTGGTAGTCCTCCATACTCGACGATACGGGAGAAAGCGGATCAAAAGGCTCTTAGAGGTTGGGGGGGAAAAGGAGTAGTCAAAAAGGGGAGCGTAAAGCGTGTGTCAAGAAAGGGTAGGAAATAAAAAATCTCTACGCTGATACCGGTCTTTGTCCGGAACCGTCCTCTATTGGGGGGGGCGAAGTCAAAACGCTAAAAGAAAAAGCAAAAAAAGAAAGCAAATCATTCAACGACGTCCTTTAAGTGAGAGGTTCTCGCTTCTTGAAGGGTGAATAATAGGGTGAGGGGAAGGCACAGCTTGTCGAGAGAGGGAAAGAGGCCCGGATAGGTGTGGATCTGCTTTTTCCTCTCAAGCAGCAGAGAGGGACGGCGAAGTGAGCAGGCGCAGGACATGGGCTATGGAAAGGAGAGTGATAATCGTAGGAAAAAGTCCCCGATTTGATAGGAGACTTGTCGATCGAAACCTGGAATTTGGACAGGAAGAAAGGCGCTGCCGTACGGAGGCGGGAATACAAAACGCAGTTGTGGGGGTTTCTCTGGGCCGATGAAATGTCCGGGGGAGAAGCACCGAAGCTAAACGATGGCCCCCAGCTGACTTCGGGAAAAAAAGGAATCTGTGTTTAAAATCAGGCGTTTGCTTTCAAGGGGAGAGAATTGCGATAAACATTGGGGGGTGGGGGAGTAAAGAGAGGAACTCTTCGTCGTCAGCGGATCAAGCCACGGTCCCGGACTTCTTCAACAGCTTAGAAGAAATCCTCCTTACCTCTTTTCTTCGATGAAAACTACAGGGGGAAAAGGAGAGGAAACCAGTGGAGACGACCGTAGATAGTGGGGTCTAATAACACGAACAATTTCCACCGCAAGCGGCACCTCTTTGTAGGGGGGAAAAGAAAAAAAGAGACTCGAAAAACAAAAAAGCGTAGGAAATGAGAGAGATGTTGCGAAATGTAGCTCTCACCGTAGTTGCCTCTTGGGGAGAAAAGGGGAGGGGGAAAAAAGATTCTACGGAAGCCAACAGTGGCAACCGCCGATATCAATGTAGTGCAGAACTCATACGCCCCGGTTGCAGATGGGGTCAAAAAAGATGGGGGGGGCAGTACTTTACCCTTCGCGATGACGACGAAGAGTAGACGAGGAGTAAAACATGTATCACAGGGCGAGTCAAAAAAAAAGGAACCCAGGTGCGATTGTTCGAAAATCGATGCACCAGGGGAGTGGCCGGGGAAGGGAGGAGGAGTCAGGCACAGAGGGGGAAGAGGAAAGGAACGGCGTTTTCTGGTTCGGGACAGAGCTCGAGAAGAAGCATGCGCGTGCGGAAACACTCCACTTGGTCGGGATACTCACAGACTAAGGAGAGAAAAAAGGAAGAAGTGAACTCTATGGCTTCATGGACGTCGGGCAAATAGGGACAATCGGACCGGAAGAGAACACCTTGGAGAAAGAGGTAAGAAGGAACTTCGTCATCTGGAAAAGAGGGAACAATGAAATCCACCCTTCAAGGCAAGCTGGGGGCACGATCTACGATACTTCTGCGAAGAGATACCTGCAGGGTAGGAAACGCTACTGACATCCAGAAAAATGATGCTGCAGGTGAGAAGAGATCGAGGGGAGAAAAAAGCGATGCTCTTCCGGAAAATGGAAGAGTGAAGCTCGAGATTGGATGGGGTGCTCCATGAACACCCGCTAGTTGCAGGGGAAAGGAGGGGGGATCCAACAACATCAGAGGAAAAAGGAGGGAAGTCCGCTATCGAAAGCAAAACGGAGGTGGCTGACTAAGGAAATGGGTCCCAATTGCTCTCAATGAAGAAGACAGAAAGAAGGGAGAGGGGAAAAACTTAAATCCCAGAAATAGACGATGTCTGTCCGCAAGAAAGGGTGGGGAAAGGGTATCCCTCTGAGGTGAAAAAGGAAATTCAGCGAGCGCAGATAAACTTGGGCTATAATTAAGGCTCTGGTAAGTAGCACTTCTCGTTAAAGGGGAAGATAGGAGGAGGGTATAAACGTTCATTTTGAATCAAACGGGAAGATGGGGGGGCTTGGGAGTTGTTGGGAGAAGGAAAGAGTCCTTCAAGGTTAAGGGGGTATCAAGAATCCGACCTCAAGTGCCCACTACATTCTTCAAAAGGAAAAAGAGGCAAAAGAGGAAACCTAAGACCCTTATCACGCATGACTTCTCGGGACTGAATGGCTGAAGGGAACCTCCCGATGGGAACCCAGGGACCGTACCAACGGCAAGTCTCCTGAATTGCGTAGAAAAGGGAACTGCCTTAGGGGGGGGGGGGGAACAGTGAAAGGGGGGATCAACGCTTGGGCGGAACTGCCCGGGTGGAAGGGGGCAGTAAAAAGCCGTTGGCGGCAGACACAACAACATCAGGGAAAAACGGACCTGACTGATAAACGCGGCAGAATTACCGATTGAGAACCTTAAGCGTAAGAAAGAAAGACTTGACGCATACCGAGGGGAAAGAAAACACAGCAGCAAGTTCGTGGCAGAAGACGGGGACTGAGGGGTTGGAGGGGGGGGAAACACATGGCCGCGCCTCCCTTTGGTTGGAAGAAAAAAGGGAGAAGGATAACACCTAAAGGCCGACCGAGGGAGAAGGATGTTCGCAGTGGTTATACTACGCCACAAGGGCAGGGAAACCTCTTCCATCACTGACAATGCTGGGAAACGCCGAATCTTGGGAGCCGGAAGGGAAAGGAAAGATCTGGTAATACCGACCATAAAAAAGGGAGGAAACCGGAGCAAGAAGAGAATACAAAAAGGCCCTATCTTACACCGAGAAGAAGGGGCCTGATAGCAAGGGTACACGAACCTGTACGTCACTCTGTCAAGGAAAAGGTCGCTCTGACAAAAAAGAAGGGGGTGTTAGATCTGACTGGAAAAAAGAAGGAGGCGCGAATCTTGGAGCAAAATAACAGCTTCCGTAGTATGGAAGGGGGAAGGAGGGGTCAGGGGGGATCGGAGAAGTGGTCCCTGGGTGAACGGAACAGGGGGGAAAAAAAAAGTACATGCGTGAGCAGTCGGGGGGAGAGGAACAAGAAAGGGAGATGCTTCAGCAGGTAAGCTGAAAACAACGGTAATGAAGCTAGACCAGTACCGAAGGAAGGACGGTGGGATCCGGAAATTTGTCGAACCGTCCCGCCGATGGCAGGGCGAATAGAGAAGAAGAGAGGGTTCTGCGAGTATGATATGAAGGATCTTGTCGATGAATCGGTGGGTGAGGAACAGATGAAACAAAGAAACCAGGTCGGGTCCGATTGAAAAAGACAAAAAGAGAGGTCTATCGATGGAGGCGGGGTAAAAGGAGGCCTCGGCAGAAAAAAGAAGAAATGCGAGCTCCCCGCGGAAACAGAGGAGCGACATAGGAAAACAACGCAAGACACGGTCAATGGAT
>Ga0179593_1510137_pt1 | contig 19528 bp, 26 predicted proteins | sample CZODoug2_1_08_16_FD_185931 | JGI IMG/M metagenome (GOLD analysis project Ga0179593, IMG submission 185931) | Vadose zone soil fungal communities from Angelo Coast Range Reserve, California, USA - CZODoug2_1_08_16fungal (PacBio error correction) | ecosystem: Environmental > Terrestrial > Soil >...
GGGACGCACGGCCATCCGGGAATATGGGGGGGTCTCAAGCAAAATCGCAAAAAAGGATGAAAAAAAACGACAGCCCTAACGAAGCCATCGCGGGAGTGTCTCTCGGGTCTCGAAAATGGATCACTGCGCGTAAAAAAAAGTAAAAAGGAGGGGGGGAACGTCACGCCAGATGTGGTCACGAGGTGGGCATTCGCGGGTAGTCCAATCAGGCAAACATCGTGACTAAACGCCAAGGGAAAGTTGAGGGGCAAGGGGGGGGGGGGGGGCAGACGGGGAAAAAAAAGGAGAGACGCCAAGGAAAAAACTGAATGCAACTCTATCCTGGGGGGAGGAAAGTCCACGACTCCTAAAAAAACAAAACATACCTTGCTAAAAAGTAGTACACGCCTGCCCAAGCCGGGAAAAAAGGCTTCAACGAAAAAAAACCTAAAGTGAGGACTGCTGTAAGAGAGGGGGCTGGGGTACAAAAAAAAATCAATCAGAACCTTGCAGGGGTACACACAAGGAGGGGAAACCAAAGCGGCGACCGCCTAAAAGGGCCCGACTTCCGTACTACAGACACCGTTTGCGGTAAAACGGGGACACAAAGAAAAAAAAAAACCCGGTAGGAGGAAGGGTAGGGGGGTTGGCTAAGGGGGGGGATGCACATATATATAAAGACGCGCAATCAGCCGATCCGCACGAAACCTTATCCGCGCTGAATACTTCGTGTTGGGAACGGGAAGGGAGGTCTGTGGGCAACATAGCAATCGTGGGGAAAAGGCAATCGCAGGAAAAACTGAGAGCCGACAGAAGCAATGAGCGACAGGCAAGAAAATACGCCGTGCTAATGCCAACACAATGTATGAGCCGAAAACAAAACATTCAAAAGTACCTATTGAGAAAAAAAGGAAAACGGGGGAAAATCCAGGGGAAAAGCATACTCGAAGAAGAACTGTTTGTTCCTCTTGGGAAAAAAACAAACGATAAGAAGACGGAGCAAAACCGCCGGGAGCAGGGGGAATTCCCAAAGCACAATCTGTATCTCCGAAACGACGGCGGAACCAATGTTGCACATCATCAAGCAGCGTACTTCCGACAAAAAGAAAAGGGAGCTGTGCCGAAGGCGCATGGAAGACCGGCCTCGGGGGGGAATCTACAAAAAAAAAGGAAATTGTCACAGGGGGGGGGGGCATCGATCGCTGTTAACTGTGTAGAGCCGGAGATAGGGCCCCCAGAAAAAAAGAAACTCAAACTTCCAAACAAAAAAGCCTAATGGGGACTGGCTTTGTCTTGAGCAGGGCGTCCGGTAAAAATACAGGCTGTTTAGGGGGATTTTGTCTGCAAAGGATCTCGGGGAAGGAAAAGTATCAAGGAGCAGCAAGGTGGGGAGTAGAGATCCGTATACATGAAGTCTTGACGATGGGCCTGAAAAAGAAGCCGGTCTCATGGCCGAGATCAACCAACAACGCTGCTGAAATGTTGAAAAAAAAAAAATCTAGGAAGGAGGACCGAAGTGGTACTCCGGGGGGTGACCTGAAACCCTGCCGGTGATGGGTCAAAACTCAGGAAACGGGACAGTTTCAATCAGTCAGGGGAGTAATCAGTAACAAAACTCAAAATAAAATCCATCAGGCGAGGGGGAAGATCGCATAGGGAAAACTCAGACAACGGGCGCGGCGAGTACCGAAAAGGGAGGGTGCTCGCCCCGAGACAAAAAATACGGGGTGAAAAGATGGGCATTAATACTGGCGCAACCCTGACTAGCGCAGCACTGCAAAGCAAAAGAGAGTACTAGGAGGAGCACGGAGTAAAGTGAAACACAGGTTGCTCACTTGAATCACTTTGGCGTAGAAAGAAACGTGAATGGAGAAAAGGGGAAAAAAATCTCACGGGAAACAAAAACTCTACTCCACTCCAAAGGAGTCGAAGCTTTGGCGAAACGCATCGGGGGGTGTTGTCGTCCCGTTTCAGAAGCCCCGCACAATGAAAAAATGACGGAAAAGGTCAAGACACTCCTAATCACTAAAAACCCCCAGGCTAGGGGCGACGGGAAGGACTTGCAAGCAAACGGACAAAAAACAACATGGAGACTTAGGGGCACTCCGCAAAAGGACAGGAAGAAAAAAAGTGGGAAGGAAAAAACGACTACGCGGAGGGAACCAGTCCGGCGTGCAGGAACTTTAGAACAACCAAGGAGTAAGGGGCGGCGGCGACGGACGGGGCCCAGGGTAGCGTCAGCGTTGTTCGGGGAAGTGCACATCGAGGATTGGTCACACATCAAAGAAGGGTGGGAAAAAACTGGACTCCACTAAGCGACAAACCTAACCTCAAAAAAATCACTCAGGACACCCTCTCAGTTGGGGGGACCGACTGGAGATGAGGGGGGGAATAACCAAAACTAATTCCGACGGGTGACTGGCGAGGGGAGGGGTTAACATGCGTCTGTGCCATATTGGAGCAAAAAGGAAATGCGCTAAGAGCACACAGGCACAAAAGGAAATAATGGGGGGGGGGGGAGGGACGCAGGGTCAAGCAACATCAAAAAATGCGTACGTGGGGAAAAGGACAAAAGGGTGGCGGGTGGACCGCAAACAACGGATTTGTTCCCTGCGCAAAAGGGGAAAACAAGCGTCGAATCTCATTTCCTTTCACGCTCACGAGGGGGGGGAAACACAGACCTAGCCCTGGTGTCAAACACAAAGAACTACAACAAAACGAAAAAAGGGAATGGAAGGGTAAAAAGCTGTGAAAGGGGCAAAGCGTTCGGGGACGTCAGAAAAAAAGAACCTGCCTGAAGATCGAGGGAAACGGTGCGCAGAACAGACTCTGTCGGGTAGGAAGGGGTGCGCAGTTGCCGAACACCTACAGTGCGCATCCGATGGAAGAGGACTAATGTCGCATAAAGGAAGATCCAGTAGTGCAAGGGGGGTGCTCTCGAAGGGGCCGCAGGGAAGTGGGGTGCTTCAGGGGAGCGGACACAGTTAGCCTGGGAAAAAGGGGGGGACGGCTTGACAATAGGACGGGTCACCGTCATGTAGAAAAATCACCCCAGAGCAATGGGGGGGAAAACTCTCAAGCAGAAATGGACCCCGGTGGGGAAAAGTGCAAGGGCTTCGTTTTCAAATGGGGCAAACCTATGAATATCCGAAGCCAGGGGGGGACAGGTACTGGGGGCTGTAATTCCAAGATGTGTGGTTGAAATGAGTAGCTCTAACTCAAAAAACAACGGATTATTATAGTAAAAGGGGGGGTCATGGAAACCGAGGAGCAAAGGGAATTGGGTGAAACTGAAATGAAAAACATGTGCAGAGGACCACAAAAAAAAAAAAGAAGCCATAATCTCCAACGTGCGAAAGGGCGGGCCAGAGTCGGGGGCAATAGAGGAGATTGATCTTCTTGGATGAAAGAGAACAATGCGGGTACTGGCGTAAGATGACTGAACCCAACAAAACACCCAAGGGGGGACAATCCTTGGGGCATCCCAGGCAAGAAAGTCAGCTGCCCGCGCTTCCGATCCTTAAGTAGGATGACGTTTCAGGGAGAAGGAGGGGAAAAGGAACATGTAGGCTCTCAAAGTACATCACATGAGAAACCGGCGGACGGGCGAGCACAGCAGGAAGAGTGACTGTCAGACTGTGCTTTCAAGCCTAAAAGGGGAAACAGTGGACGCGTTCCATGCAACGGTATCGTTGTTCGCAGGTTGAACTAGGATGTAGGGGGGCCACCGAGCCAGCAGAAGAAAGTGCGGAGAAAAAAAAAAATTTGGCCGACCCTCAAGAAACCATCAGAGTGCCAAAAGGTACACAAGACCCAACCGAAACGGCACTTGGTTAAGGAGGTGCTGCCACCAAGGAGCCCCGCACCACGAAAAATCATTTGCCTATGGTTGGTTGGGTGGGTGTGAGCAAGGATTCGCTTGCCCAGTCATCGAGGATAGCGAAAGGGGAAAGACCTAACATCACGCTTCAGTCTGAGGACGGAAGGAACAGTATAGCAGAGGGGCACAACCAAGGATGATTGATGGTTGTGATAGGGTACGATATAGGCGTCCGCTCAAGACAGGCTTTTACTGGGGGAAGCTCTCGATGTTAACGTTCAAAAACAGAGACGAGCACCCGGGAGCGCGTCCACATACAGAAAAATACAACACTAGTGTTTTAGTTGAAGGGGAAAAGCCCCAAGGAAAAAAGGAAACGGGGGGGAATACGAGGCTGGAATGTTGCTCACAAACGGGTAGGAGGGAGTCTGGCAGGGATTGGGGGGAACTACATCTCGGGGGTCGTCTCCAAGGGACCGTGTCACTCGGCCTGAACTAAGTGTGGGAAGAGCGGACGGTAAAGGGATTGACTCAAGAAATGAGTTGGCGGTCCACAAAAGGTTCGGTGGAAGAAAAAAAAGAAGATTTGCAGACACAAAAGTAAGTGGACTCAGCTTTTAAGTTGATGCTATTTGGTGGAAAAAATGTTAGAAAAGAAGTCGACACCTCACAGGGGCTGACGCGACAATTCATAAAACAAGACGATGAAAAACACGCGCGAAGCATTGATAATATTGATATCAGGTGGCACCTAGGCTCCGGGAAAAAGACGCGGAAAACTAATCTATAACGGGGTGGTACGACAAGATAAAATTAACTGGAGAGAGACCTAGGAAGGGGTGAGCCTCTGCGGGGGCAAGAAAACAGGTCAGAGGTGACCACCACAACGAAACAGTCCTTTGAAGTTTACCCCACGGGGGGATCCGGGGGAAGTCCCCCTAAACCCCAAACGAGATGTCTTAGAAAAATTTTGGCAGTTTGAGGCCTGGTTGAAGGTAGGAAAGGGGAAGGATAAGGTCTGAGAAAAAAAAAAACGACAATGGGCTTCAAGGGCACAAATACCTCCCAGAAAAAAGGAACATGAGGGACGAAACTGACAATCCGGCGCGTTCTACGCCTTGAAAGGGCGTGTGACAACGGCGTGGGTCAAAAAGAAGCGGGGGATCGGGGGTCATCGAGAGAAGGGGCGATCAAAAAGGCCCACGCAGGGAGCAATGTGCCTGACAAAAAAAAACCAAGCGAACGAAGGGGGATCAAAAAAGTGGAAGGAGTGCCCCAGAGAAAAATGGAAAAGACCAAAAACAATAAAAACAGGGGCGGTGGAACACCAGGCAGGGAGGGGGGAGACGAACAACTCCTGAACAAGAAGGGAAAACAAGACCAAGAAAAAAGGCGAGCAAGACATTAATGGTGTGAGAGACAAGCGGAGAAAAAATGGAGTTGAGGCACCAATCTCAAACTTCCAGAAAAAAAGTGAAAAGCGAAGGAATCGTTTAGAGGGGTGAAAAAGAACTGCAATAACAAAAAAATCCGCTGGTTGCGGGCCGAGACAAGAAATTTTCTGGGGGACTCAAAAAGAATACTTTCAAACGGGTTGATACGAATCGCCGGAAAGAGAACTCAACAAGGGTGAGCTCGTACAAAAATGCAGGTCACGGGAACCCCTGTACAGAAGAAGAAAACGTAATAGGGGGTGGAGCCAATGCAGTCCTTGGGCCGAATAAAACGGGAGAGGGGAGCGAAAGGGAAGATGGGACTGGCTAAGGGGGTGGGGGAGTAAACTGGGTATCTGAACGTGACATGGCACCTGCTCCAAAAAAAGCAAGAGTTTCGAGAGAACGCCGCACAAAACAAGAATCTTGGGCTCAAAAAAACTAAGGGGGGGGGGGCTCAAGTTCTGAAGGGTATAATCAATGAATTCACCTGGATGGGCGAGTTAGATTCAAAATAGAAAAAAAAAAAATGGTGACATAATCAATCAAAAGGAAAAAAAATCAATAGAAGGCAGGTGGGTGGGACGGGGAAACGACCGAAGGGGGACGAACAAGCGTCGGTGAAGCGCATCCAGCAGTAACACCGGGGGGGAAGGGGGTGGGGTGGGCGGTTGAAACCTTGAAACTGGTTAAAGAGACGGAGGGATCAAAGCTCTCGTGAAACAAATGAGAAGGGAAGGGGCAAAAAACAACAAACGCAAGACCTCGGTCTTGCAAATAGGCGGTGGGTCTAATCGTCGGTTGTGATGGAGGAGGCAAAGTATCGTCGGGGGAAGGTCCTTCCGCCACACAGGAAAGCCGCGATGCCACAAGTGGTTGCACAGCCTTCCAAACGCCTGTGGTGCAACGGTCTTGCAAAAACCCAAACCCAAATCCAGCAAAAAAAATCCCAACGGGCTGCGGGCAGATGGTGGGCAGAAAGTTCCAGAGGGGGGGGACCACCAATGGGTTACGGGGACAGAACGTTCCGCAAACAGTGATCGTAAAAAACAGGAGAGAAAAGCTCCAGGGAGCGAAACCGTCTGCGGGGACTATGAGGGGAGGGTCATCAATGAGGGTGGGAGGACACGAGGTGGTGAGACATAGTGTTATATGGCACCGACCGAATACCTTTGCAAGATCTATATCTACAAAAAAAACAACGGGGGGGGAGGGGGGGTGGGGGGAGAAAAAGATGATGCCAGCCAAGACGAGAGGGCGGTGCTCGTGCTATGGAAGAGCGCCCAAAACCGCGAAAGCCGCTATACTCATAGGAGAGCTAGGTGATAGAGTAGGGAGTGGGGGGAGTCACTTGTGAAGAATAGTTTGATGTACGAAAAAGCAGAAGGTCAAGAATTTTCCCAAATCAATAAGAGGCAAACGGTAATAACTACAGTGGCATTGGGTTGGCGCTGGGGTGGGGGTTGGGTGGTGTTTCAATACTTTAAAAACCCAGGCTACTAAGGAAAAAAGGGCGACTAAACTCCTGTACGCCCATTAAAAAAAGAACAGGAGCACTCCAAACCGGAACAGTCATCACCCTTCTAGGGCTCACAAATCGGCGATGCTTAAGTAAAAAAAAACGCCGGATGGTCTACTTACTCCTTCACCAGTTCATCAGATAGGGACAGTTCAAGGTGCTACACAAAGTTCTTGCACCTCTGGGAAAGGGGGCCTGCGAAAAAACGGAAAAAGGAAAAAAGAGGACCTCAACACCAAAGTCCGGGGGGACGGGCAAAATGGGGAAAAAACACATGATACAACAAGAATGAGGAGGGTGGGGGATATGGATGGGCTGTCACAGATGAAGGATACAGCAGCAATATAAGAAATTTCCAAAAAAAAACGCCAATGACAGCGAAACTTAAGATTGGGAAGGGTGGGGGGGACGCGATGAACCTCTGGGGGGTGTGCTAAGGACATAGGAAGGTGAAAAAAGATCCGCACGACGAACCGATCTGAACTCCACGCATTCAAACTAAGGAAGAAAAGAGGGGGGGGGGGAAGGTATATTCTCCAGGATGCACGGCCCGAAACAAGGAAGGAAATTCTATAATGAGGGGGGCAACCGGACAATGACGAGTGACAAGGGGGTGTTCGCCCTTCACTCTGAAAACGACCGCGGAAGAAAAAAATCATGTGCTCGGTTACACAAAGAAAATGAGGTTAAAATCCGAAACCTGGCCGGGAGGCCCGGGGGGGGAAAGGTCACGAGGACTCACCGCAACTCTGCAATAGGCGGTTGGCTGGGGTGGGAAGGGAAGTCTAGTTCATAAGAAAGCGGGAGGGGGGATAAAACGGAATTGGGGTGCTCTAATCGAGGGGGGGTAGTGGGGGGGGAAAAAAAAGGGAGGCAGCTTAAAAAAAACAAAGAGAAAAAGTCGGAGGGGTGGAAAACCAGGGAAGCACAAATGAAGACCAGTTGTATGGACGGTGAATTCTCGGGTCAAAAACGTAGCAGGAGTGCAGGGGGAATTTTTTAAAGAACTCTGGGCGCTGATGAAAAACTGGAGAATTGAAAAAGACGACACTCACAGGGGCGGCTTCCGTAGAAAGAATGGGCAGGGGTGGGGGACAACCTCCAAGAACTTAGACGAATGGGCTAGGAGAAAGTGGACGAGCTTCTGGAAAGTTTTAGGAGAAAAAAGTAGGGGAAAAAAACCGGGCTTGGTTAAAAAAAAAACCGGTTGGGTGTGTACCAGATACCCGGGTGAATTTTAAAACAAGACAAGAGGCAGACGGAAAAGTGACTAAAGGCACAAATCCCTCCAAGAATCGGAACCAACATCAAATGTTCGAACGGAAGGGGGGGAAAAGGGAGATCACGTGATAACAAAGTAGCGGGGGAAGTGCGTGAATGCGACGAGCTAAAAGCTTAGGAGGGAGGGACAGGACGCCATTCAGGGAAACTGGAGCACAAAAGAAGGGTACAAAACCGAAGAAAAAGCGTCCGCGCTAGGGGCCGCTAGGCGGCCGATTGCTGTGGGGGCGAAGACTGACGCTTAAAATATGACGCGGGGACAAGAAAAAAAGAGGAGAAAAGGGGGGAAAAACACTTCACCACCACACAAACAAAATCCCTATGAGAAGGGGCTGTTAAACGGGACTTAGTTGGTTGTAGTAAACATGGGGGAGCACGGGCCTCATTTGCTCGAAGGGGAGATACCAGCCCACTTCGTGCTCGACTGGGGGGGAATAGGTCTCCAGTCTAGCCGCGAACAAGAGGAGGGAAAGCTCCTTGAAGAACATCGCCTACAAAACAAGTGGGGGTGTTATCTATCAAAACGGCTGGGGGAGGCAACCGGACCTGTGCATGGAGAAGGCAACACAAAAACAGTCTGAGGGTGGGGCCTGAGGAGGGATATGGCTGATGAGACCTAAAAAATAGAAAGTGGAAAAACATCGAGAATCGGCCACCGGTCCACCGAAAATTGGTCGTCTGAAGAGAAAAGAAGAAAAGATAAACGACAAAACCTTAGAAAAGACGATGGTGGGGCTCAGCCATCTTATCAGTCCAAGGCCGAAGGAGTGGGCCATTGAATCAATTAAACGGAGGGAAGGAATCTAGAAACCCTCGGCCCTCAACACCTACCGGGAAGCACAATAAAGAGGCAGATACGTATGTTGGAAACTTGAAACGCAGGTGCAAAGCAGTGGAACGAGGTGTACAATGAGGTGACCGACAAGCAGGTCGATGGGCACGGGCGGAGGGCGCCATCCGAAAAGGCAGCATCTCCTTTGAACCTGGGAGGAGGATAGGGGTGGGGTCAAAGAAAGGGCGAATTCGCACAAAAAAAAAGAAAAAAAACAGAAGGTTGTGGGGACGGAGGGTGCACCGGGGGTGAAACTGAGGAAAGATGAAAAAAAAAAAAAACGAACAGATGATCTACTCTCAGACACAAAGGACTACATTGGTGTGAAGAAAGTTGTGAGCGGGGCGGACTGTTAAACGATGGACTCCTATGGTGAAATAAATCAGCAAGAAAACTTCAATAGGGCCTAGTGGAGGAGGGGGGAGCTTCTGCGTTGCCCCAAAAGGTGGAAGGAAAAAAGGGGTTAAATCGGTTAACCAAGTCCCTGTAAGGAAAAAACAGTGGAAAAAGGCGGAAATACCTATACAAAACGTAAAGGGTGAACTATCATCAACAAGGAAAACTAAAAGGCCCCTCATCAATATTGCCCCGAAAAAGCTCAAGGAGCGCAAAAAAAAGGGGGGTCAACAAGTCCTCTTCAGGGCGAGGAAGAGCAAAATAAGGGGTGAAAAAAAGGTAAAGCAAACGCTGGGGACGGTGGATGAAAGATTATAAGAAAAAAAACAACGGGGAAAAAGAAGGGGGATTGAGGAAAAGTATATCATAAAAAGGTCATGGCCCACAAAAGGAATGCACCTGACTACACGGTTCTCATAATGATCCGAACGCAAGACTCAGGCCACAGGGGGGGTGCGCGCTCCATCTGAGGGGAAACGCTTATTAGGGAAAACTCCGGGGGTCTGGGGTAGGGTACAGGAAAAAGGGAAGGTGCCGGTCCAGTCATTCTAAAAAAATGGTAACTGAGGGTCAAGGGGGAGGAAGAACAAGTCAACAGTTGAAGTGGACATTCCAAGACTAAAGCCCCACCGCGCTTCTCTAAGGCTGATTGCATGGAGAGGCGACTGTGGTAACGATGATTGAATAAGTACATCGCAAAAAGCGGCAAATCTTGGGATCGCAAGGGAAGAATCTTAGAGAAAACCTCTCAGGGCTGAATATTTAGGTAAAATAAAAGACCAAAGGGGCCCGGCAACGCGGTACCAAATCAACGTAAAAGTGTCGTGCAACGGGGTGAAGGCCAAGGAAGGTGCGTAAAAAAAGAAGGACGCGCGCATCGACGCGCTCTGGGGGGGGGACGCCTCCTGGAAAAACCATAAAGCGGGTTAGGAAAAACAGACATCCCACACTTAGAAGGACAGGCAGTGAGCAAAACAATTGCACCTCCACCCAAAAAAAGTGAAATCTAAATTTGGTGACTGGGGATAATTTTATCCATTGAGCGACACCTTGAGGCATCATGGGGATGGAGTTCCACTAACACTCTAGAATGCACTTACCGGCAGCAAAAACGGCTTCGGCAGGGGAGTACCAAAATCGAAGAAACGGCACAACCAATGCGGGGGGCTGGGGAGGAGGTTGGGGAAGGGATCTGCTGCGGAGGACGAGCGCACACCCAGGGGAGGGGGAAAAGTGTGAAAAAAAGACAATTTTCACTGTGTCTCGAAGACTAAAGTGAAGGATCCTCCTAACCCTCATAAAAGGTGAGGTACAGGGGGGAAAAAAAGAAGCCGTTGTGTTGGAATCTTGGGAAGAGAGACAACACCAAAGGGGGTAAAAAGTCGGGTCTGGAAAAAAACTGCGAGTGGGACGCAGCAGGGGGGGACAGAAAGCACCTTCTCCATGGGCCAGGAAAGGCCAACCGAATCCGGGTACCATGGACAGGGGTCTGGCCACGAAGGAAAATCGCCGAAGAATTGAGGCGCCCATGGAACACATAGCCTTGAGCAAGGAGGGAATCGGGGGTCTTTTCATCTTGGGTGTTGGAATTGTATGGCCTTCAGCGCGAAGGAGAAGGAAAAAATTCTACAAGACTGGTGGAAAAATCCACTCATGGGGAAAGAATCGGCTCTCAAGTCAAAGACTCTTAAATCGAAAAAAATCGGCCAAAAAGGGTGTTAACAAAAATGCAAAAATGCCGACCAAAAAAAGGCATATGTTGAAAAGCTCACGAAAAACCGATGTCGGGGAATCCACAAAAAAAAAGACGGGAAGTGAGAGTGCAACAAGCAAGGGCACCCCCGTGGCCAAAAAAACTCCAAAGACTGCAAGGCTACCATGAGGGGATGGGTGACCAATGGCGATGGTGGAAAGGGGGAATAAGTCCGACTATCAAATGTGAATGAAGGAAACGGCAAGGGGGTCGTAACATGGAAAACAGGAGGACATTGGAAACCTATTCATAATTGCAGGAATTGAAATGCCAAGTACGCTACAGGTAGAGGAAATAATAGAGTCAACGGGGCGGGTTTGACATAGACTCGTAAAAAACAAATCAACTTTTCTTACGGATCCTCGGGAGGGGAAGACGCGCAGGAGATCCGAGGCTTCATGCGCTGGTCAAGGGAATAACGAAACCAGGCTAGGGGGGGGAAAAAAGGAAAGGCAAGAGAAAAAAAGTTCAACCGCACAATATCTAGTTTATTAGGCGGAAAGCGCAAAACCAGCTGTAAACAACCAAACAGCGGACGCCTGTCCCCCAACCAGCGGAGAAAAACAGAAAAAATGACTTTGATCGAGTCAAGGGCGGATGAATTAACTGCGACGGGGTGTTGCGGGGCAAACCAAAGCTACCGTCGGGTCTGTCGCTCCAACTCAGTAGTGAGAATCGGGGAAAAAAAGGAAATCACCACAAAAAAAGTAAGTTGGTAGGTTAGGGCGACACTATTTTCAAAACTGGAAGAACCTCCAATGGAGGGGTGTTTCTCCAAGCAGGGCGACAATCGGGACTCGCTCAAACAACATTAGAAGCAACGATGGGAGGGAAGAAGAAAAAAAAGTTGAGCCTCATAAAGCGTGATTCTTGTGGTGCGGAGCACAAGAAAATTGGGCAAAAACTACAGACGCGGAAGTTACCTGAAGGGGGGGCTCTCACATTGTTGCTGAAGATCCATCTGGGGGGGGGTCCGGCAAAGAGTCCAAGTATTCCTAGAGGCAAAAAAAAAACGAACCAGATCCTCGAAAAAACACCGAAGTCGCGGTAGAGGGTATGACGGAGAAGGAGCGGACAGAATATCATCGTGACCTCAGGGGAGCACCACGGAATCCGAACCCAAGCGCGCTGAAGGTTTGGGGAAACAAAAATGGAAACCGGGGAAGGGAAAGCAAATCCGGGGGTTCACGTCACACCAAAAAAACGGTCACAAACAAGCACCGCCTGGGGGGACCAACGAAGAGGGTGGTACTGGGGCAAAAAAAAAAAACGTGGGATGGTCAAGATCGAAGGGGGAAAAGACAGCGCGAAAAAGCGAAAGGGCGGACAAAAAAGCAAAGCGTGGCAAGGGGGGACGGGGGGGGGTTTTGGAAAGTTGAAACAGTTGATGGATGCCGTTGAATTAGTTGGGGGAATGCGAAAAAGGAGAGCCGAGAGTGGTCAGAAGGCTGGAAGAGCCCACTGCGTGGAAACAAAAACAACACATCGGAACCAGCCCCCACAAATGGCCCATGGGAAGTCAGGAGGGGGGGGGCCTCTTTTCCGCGATTGGTTCAAGACTTTTCTCACGCGTTAATGACACCCGCCGGTGATATTTCCGTAAGAGGGGGGACTCAACAGGGAGAGAACCGGCGCCTAAAGGGAAAAGGTTATGTTTCTAGTTTCGGGGGGAAAAGAAAGGAAAGGTCGTGGTTGTACAGGATAACTTTAAAAAAGCCACATATAGGGGATGGAAGGGGGACCATTTAACTACCAACAAACCCAAACAACTTAGGAAAAGTAAGGGGGAATTGCGCAGGGGGAAAAGAAAATCTGGGGGGACGGTGCTCAAAGGGCTCTCAAAAAACTCACAAGTCTATCACCAGAGAAGAAAAAAGAATTAATCTTCCCGCAAACACGCGCTAGGAGGGGGCCGCCCCTGGGGACAAAAGGGAGAAAAGGGGTCAGGACGTCCAACGCGCGAAGGGAACCTATTTGGCCAAGAAATAAATGACCTAGGGGGGAACCAAAGAAGGGAGAAAGAGCAGTGAAAAAAAAATTTCTCTGTGTTGGGGTCAAAAGGAACCCATGAGCGACGATTAAAACGTCCGGGACGAGAAGCAAAGGTAAGGAAGTCACTACTGGAACTTCGTCACCAATGACTCATCAAAACCGGCGCGAAAAAAATAAGACACCCGCCTGCAAAGTCAAGGAGAAAAGGAGCCAAAAGCGAATGGATCGTAAATCCGGACCTTTGGGGCTGAGATTGACAAGTGAAAGGTGGGTGGGGGGGGGGGGGGTCCACGGCACTGCGGTCAACCGAAGGGTCAACCGCTGCAATGCAGAGAAAAAAAGGGAAAAACAAGTGATGTCAACAGTTCGGGGGGGCAAACACTTTCACATCAAAACTAAAAAAAACGCAACTGGGGGGGGAGGGGAGAAAAATTAAATTGTTTCGGGTTGGGGGGAAGCTCTCCGATAGAGGCTGAGAGCGAATAGAAGTAATAAAGGCCATGACGGATCCCAAACAACGACTGAAAAGAGTTCAATGTGGGGGGGCGCAGGGAGGACCAACTGTCGGTTTGGGCGATATCAGACGTGCCAATCAAGACAACGGGGCACAGGGAAAAAGGGAGCGTCACACCGACATGGGGGGTAAAAAAGAAAAGCAAACATCGAAGCTATGCGGCCAAGGAGGCCGGAAGAAACAACCGCATTCCCAGTTAACTGGATTGTACGACGAAAAGGGGGCACGGGGGGGGGGGGGGACGCGTCAAGGCGTCCTCAGCGAAAAAAAAAGGCCATACTGTGAGGGGTACTTGTACAGCCCATCAAATTTCTGCAAAGACAACCGGGGGCGGGGCGCAGGGAAAAAGTGGCAACAAAAAAACTGAAAAAAGGACGGATCAACGAAAAACGAAATAGCTGGTGGACCGCAAGGGTCGGGAAAAGGTCATCACACCCCGGCCTCTAGCGGACATGGGGCGGGGGGGGACTTCGCCTGGGGGGGCGGGGGGGTACAAAGAAGAGTAAAAAGGCATCAGGCAGCATCGAAAAAAAAACTCGCCACCCTTCCAGTGAGTTTAAGAGACGTCGGGCACTTAATGTGGCAACAGAATTTTGTGGTAATTGGTTGACAAAAAACGCACGTCGCAGGGAAAACCGGGGAGAAAACGGCGCGCTTGCTGAAAGAGAAGCGATAAAAAGTGAGGGTATGGGTCAACGGACACAGCAAAATATCTGTCTGGGGAGCAAATAAACAGCGGCCGGTCAAGGGAGACACGACGTGGGGACATTCTGAAAGTGCGTGGTACCACCCAAAGCATGGGGTGTAAAACATACCCGGGACAGAATTTAAATCAAAGATCGAAATTGACAGGGGGGGGGCATCAGTCACATACCGGAAGACCAAAGGAGGAAAGGGAAAAGACGGAAGTGTTTTCAGCCAATCGAGGGGAATCAGAAAAAAGGCCGGACGTAGTGCCACGGGGGGGGGGAAAGACGGGTTCTCGGGAACACAAACGTATAAATCAACCGGGGGGGGTAGTCGCCGCACGGGGCATTGGAAAAAAAAAAGATTGGGGGGCCTGGACACCACCTCCCTGCCTAAAGAAAAGAGGGGGGACCTCAGGAGCCTCAGGGCGTCTCCTAATTGCGGGAAAAAATGTGGGCTCAAGATAAAAGCGCTGGAACGTGGGGAAGGGATCAAAAAAACTGAGACGGGAATATCACTTGGGCCACCACCAGACCCGACCCAGACCCAAAAGAACGCAGCGCCATGTGGCGAAAAACAAACGGGAATGGGTGGGGGTGTAGGAACCTGTAAAAAATTGAGGGGGGGGACATCTCCTGGCCTCCTCCGAAAGAACCGAAAAACCGGCGTGAAAAGGCACCCGGAAGGGACAAGGGTCGAGGCGCAACTGAAAGCAGAGGAATGCACATATAGACATGGAAGAAGGGGAATACACAGTTGGTTAGCGTATGCGGTCCCAGGCCAGGCCAAAAAACCCGGAGCCTCGAGGAAAAAAGAACAAAAGGAAGGTGTCTTGCGGCGCACTAAAAAGGAAAGTATCTTGTACGGGGAGAACGTGTCAACATAGGTATGGACACCGGTCAAACCGGGCCCGGGTTTCGCGGGCGCCGGGGAAGGAGGGGGGGAACATCAAAAAAAAATAAAATAAAAGCAAATCCTTGGGTCCTCTGCAAGCAGAAAAAAAAAGGGTGGAATCCCCGGCAGAACGCCGTCAGCAGGTTTAATGGGGAGGTAAAGGGGAAAAGGGGACCTGACGAGGGGAAACACGGGAAATCAAAGGACGCGCCGCTTTCTCCTCTCCAGATCTAGGTTGAGGGGGGGGGGGGACGCATGTGCTCAAACATCACGTACTGAAAAAAAAAAAAGTTACGGGGGGGGAGTGGCTTTGGGGGGGAGCCCGCACTTAATTTAAAACCCAGATGCTCACCCGAGGAGGGGGGGCCGCGAAGTCCCTGAGTCGGGGTCGGGAGTCTTTTTCAAAGGGAGACATCTCATGGCGACACCACCGGCACGTAAAATAACATTGTACATCTGGGAACAGGGGAAAGCACGTTGCGGGATCGCATCAAAAGTCCTAAAAAAAAAGTCGACGGGGATTACTCTCCTCGCTCGAGAGGTAGGCTTTGCGAAATTGACTACGAGCCAGCCGCCAGTGCAAAATTACTCTCATGTAAGCATGAAGGAAAGTGACGCCGGGACTGGAGCCAGGACCGCCATGGGGGAAAAAGGGGTGCACTTAATGGGGGTCACGGGAACACCTGAAAGACGTGGGGCAGGGTTAAAGGCGACAACAAGAGACATTAACACGGTTAAAAAAGAACAACAGCTGGGGTCTTCCAACTCATCCTCCTAAAGGCAACCTCATCGGCCGAAAAAGAAAAGGTGGGACGTGCGGGAGGGGGTACTAAAACAAGTTGGAGGAATAGAAGCAAAGCAACTTTGTCAGAAACCAAGGAGGTGGGGTGACCAGGACTATGAGACTCTCGAAACAACACAAAAGGAGGAGGAGAGATCATAGGCAATGTGGCCACCTATTCAGAGTAAAAGGGCGGATTGCGAGAGGCCTACGGTACCAAAATAAGGAGAAAAAAAACCGGTGCGCGAGCGGGCCGCCCCCTGAAGTTTCCGCGGAAAGGCCAGATTGCACGTTGGAGCACAATACATTCGGGTTCAAGTCCGTCTGAATGTTACTCCAAAAGTCAAAAAAAAACTGGGTAAAACTCTGTTAACATTGTGCGCAAAAACCAAAAAGAAACCACTACTTCCTGAAGGCAAAAGCCCGCCACGGCAAGCCGGTCCAAAAATACACAACGTCATATTAGTGAGGAATGCGCGGTGTTGATGCAGGGGGGATGGGATCATAACAGCACGCAAGGAAAGCAGTTCGCACAAAGAAAACCTATGGTAGGCAACTTCGGTAATGGATAGTGCATCCCCGGGTTTCAAAATTGATAAAAAAAATCGGGGAACGACTGGAAACCGGGAAAAAAATCGAAGACTTGGGGGAGAAAAAGGGTTGGGGAAAGGCCAGGGGGAGGATTTCTGTCGGGGGTCCAAAAAGGAGCGCAGCATAAGGAAAAAAAAAAGAGGAAGGCGCTGTTCGCCTCCAGGGGGGGAAAACATCTAAGGTACGACGGGGGGGGGGAAGGTCACCACCGCACACGCCCTTAACGAAAAAAAAGAAGGTGGGGGGGGGCAGAACCACGGGCGTGTGCAAAAAAAGCCCCCATCAGTACTCAGTGGCAGGCGGTGAAACCCCTCCGTGCAAGACTTTGGGGGGGGGGCAATTCGGTATGCTACTATACGGGCCACACCATAGAAAATGCAACTCAGGCGGGGGCCCATTATCGGCGGGGGGATGTAAAAAAAAAAAAAGGGCGGGAAGGACGGCCACCAGACTGACTGAGGGGGGATGGGGTCAGGAGGTTCAGATCGAAGGGCGTCCTAACACAAGTCGGGGAACTTGGGAGCTCCTAGATGGGGGACTGGGGGGCGAATGAAGATAGAGAAGGGAATCCGCCTGGTAACTCAAAACCATGCACGGCCTTTTGTTAAAAAAAAATTGTACGGTAAGGACCGGCCTTACAGTTTGCAAAAGGCTGAGTCACGTAATCTACGACTACCCACTGGGGGGGAGCACTATGTCATGCCAGCGAGTCAAAAAAGCTAAAAAAGCTTCACCGTCGAAAAACAATCTTGAAGCAACGGACCCCGCCCAGAAAAACGGTAAAGCCAAGCAGCTTCCGGGGGGGAAATGGCGCGAAAAAGTGCGTCTAAACAAACAGGGAACACACAAAGAGCGGTGGGTTGCATCAAAAAGGGGCGGGAGCGCAATTTGTGGGGTGGGGGGAAAGTTGGAGGGGTGGGGTGCAATTGGGGCAGAAGACAGCAGATGATCGGCCGCATGAAAGCGTCAAGAAAAAGTGGGACGCAAAATCGGGCCACACCCATTGTGTGAGAAAAACTAGGGTGCACCTAGAACTATTAAAGCTGCAGCGGGGAGAAAAATGAGGCAATCGGTGTGGCGCCAAAAAAATATGAGGGCAAAGTGGCATCGAAGGCCAGAATGGCCCAATAATCTGGGGGTAAAAAAGCTACATCCTAACGAGTCAACACTTGTGAGAACACGCAAAAACAAATCGACTTGGGGCGAGCAAAAGAGAAGCGCTTCGAACCATGAGTCAAAGGGAAGTTCTTGTACACATGCGGCGTTTTACCGGATCCTGGGGGAGAGGTGACTTACGGTCATCGAGAGTGAGTGAAATGGGGAAACGGAAGGGGGGGAGGCAAAAAAACTGTACAAAACGTACTGAACAAGACGGGTCCCGAATCGATCGTAATAAAACGGGCACCGAAAAAAAAAGAGGCACTGGTTGGTCTTGAAACAGGACGCGCAAATTAGATACAACTGGCCGGGGGGAACGACTCGTAAACAATAATCGGTCAAAAACGAGTGGATGTAACCCGGGAAGAAAGAAACAGAAGACGCAAAACGGCTAACGGGCCGGCCCGAACTGGGACATGAACAAAAAAAAAACGAAAGAAAGCCACGTTGACGAAAATGCCCAGAGAGGTGGAAACGACAAATCCAAAGAGTGAAAAAATGGGGGGGGGGGGCTGGGGGAAGCGGAGGGACGAGGGGTCACAAACTACTGGGAGATGGGATGAACAAGGGAAAAGGTTGTCACAGACCACAGAGATGCTAAACACACATGTACGGGGGGGGAAATCACTACCAAAGCCGGGACTGGAAAGGAACGACCTGGCGCACCCTCTACCCGCAAAACGTAAATGCGACGAAGGGCAAAAGACAAAGTGTGAGCGCGGGGGAAAAGGAAAATGACGAGGGCACCAAGCTGGGGGGATGAGCACGGAAGGGGGGCATTTAAGTAAATACGCGAAAAGGGGAGGTGGGGGAATAAACGACACGAGGAGCGCGGGTTGGACGCCGCAGACCCAATGGGAAAAATCAGGTCTCAACTCAATGGGCCCGGGGGGCCGAGAAAAAAAAAAAAAACCATGAACAGGCCTCATTGAAAACTGAATCGTTGGGGGGGCAGAACGGACAAAATCCCTTTTCCGACATTAGCACACGGGGGGCGAAGGGCGCTCAACTTGGATACTCTCGAAATGGGGGGTGGGTTCTTCGCACGGCTCTTCAAAAATGTGGCCGGGGGAAGTCGGCCAAAACCAACGGGCATCGGGATCGCGGCCCAGACAAAATCAAGGAAAGGGTCGCTGGAGCGAACCTGTCTTCATGTGAGACGCAGGGGCGATACGCTACCTTCCGGAGTGGGCCCCAAGACCTCAACAAAAAACCGAAAGTCAGAGGCCGCCCATCGCCTATTTGTCCATGGGAAAAACGAAACACCGGGTCAAAATGTGAACCACAAAGACTAAATTTCGCTGCTGACGCTAAAAAAAAAAGCCCCGGACAGGGAAACCGCCTTAAAAAATCCTGGTGTTGGAAAAAACACCGGGAACTGGTGCAAAAAAAAAAAAAGGGGGGGGATCGAAATTTACAGCACGCGGGTACGAAACCTGAAGGAAGGGGCTGCGCCGTAACAGGCATATGAAAACCAGGGCAGGGGGGTGTTTGGACCGAAATTAGCACTACGTTGGATGAGGCCCGGGGGGGAGCAGCGGAAACTGAAAAATGGCCGTGTCACCAATTTCTAGAGGCTAAAAGGAAGGCGCTATTCCTGGGGAAATGCAAACCAAGCACCGTCTGGGGGGACCGAACCATTGGGCCATGGTCCGTCATGGGTGAAAAACAGGAAAGACGGAGTTTGAACCCTAAAAAAGGAGGTAAAAATCTTACCGGGCGCGCAAAGGGGGACGAGACACGTCGTGAAGTAGTAGACGGCAAAAACGACCAAACAAGCGCAACACCGAGAGAGGGGGACCGTCTTTAATGAAAAAAGCTATGGCCATCCGCAAGGGGGGGAATCCAGGCGTTGACAATTTCGCAAAATAAAACCCAACCGATCAGGGGCTTAACGC
>Ga0179593_1650863_pt1 | contig 19527 bp, 23 predicted proteins | sample CZODoug2_1_08_16_FD_185931 | JGI IMG/M metagenome (GOLD analysis project Ga0179593, IMG submission 185931) | Vadose zone soil fungal communities from Angelo Coast Range Reserve, California, USA - CZODoug2_1_08_16fungal (PacBio error correction) | ecosystem: Environmental > Terrestrial > Soil >...
GGACTCGCAAACTGACTGTCGACAAAAAGGCGATCTGCGAGGTTCGACCAGCTCAAACGAAACACTAGACTACGCTGAACTCCGCGTTCGATGGGGTTCGTCTGAAAAAAAAAGTCCAGAAACTCCGAACTGGTATTCGCACCGAAGCACGGAAAAGGGGCCGAAGGGCAATGTTCGAGGAACCGATCGAGCGCGAACAAGGAAGAGAGAGGAGAAAGTTGGGGGAGGGGAGCGGCGGGGAAGGGATCGGGCTGTGAGAGAGGGGGGGGGGAGAGAAGGGAGAGAGGTAAGAGTAGGGGGGCGGGGAACGGTGGGAGGGACGGGCATAAACTGCTCCAACTACGACTGGTGGGGCGGGGGGCGTTGAACGGCGTCTAATGCGACCTCAGAAGCCGAAAAACCTAAAAACGGGAAGCAATCTAAAGAGTTAGGTTTGCTTAAGGGGATTCTAGGGATATCTCGTGGATAACGGAAAAAAGACTATACCAAAGCACCTTAATTTGGGCAGTCCTGGACGAGAAAAGGCTACTGTCTCTGACAAATTCTCTGAAATCCTTGGTCGCGACTGGGGTCCCTCAATAATGACGCTAAGGTTTGTCCGGGAGATCCCCGTCAACCAACAGCACAACTGAACTTGTAAGTGCAGCAAGGGGGTGGGGTTTCGGGACTCAAGTGGGGGTTAACCCCAGCGGGATCAAGTAAAGATTGAAAAAAATTCGAACGAAAATAATCCATCAAAGGAGCACGTGGGGCGCCTCGTCGGCCGCGTCTGCCTCCGGCGAGAACAGGCCCGCCTCGAAGCCCCGCCGAAGGGACCTTTGCGGTAAGCATTGAAAAAAGCAAGAGCACAAAAAAAACGACCCCCTTGGGGAAAAAGGACGGGATTTCTTGGGGGGGAAAACAGCGACCGCCGATCCACAATACCGTGGTTAGCCTCGGGGTGCCAAGGAAAGGGCAAAGAAGAGCAGGGGTAACAAATCCAAGAACAATGGGTGGCCGGGAGTGAAAGCCAAAAAAAAAAAAAAGGCAACGTGGCACAAACGCGGGGGCAGCAAGCCAATCAAACATGAAGCACCGGGAAGGGTGGGACGGCCAGAAATAAAGGCGGTTAAAAAGGAAAGACGGGAACCAAAAAAGGGCGGGAGGTTCGGGGGGTGTGAAACTGAATACGGGGGACAAGCCGGACGAAGCGGGGGAAGGGGGGACCCGCCGCGGGTATGGGACCCGACTTGAAGCGGGGGACACTAAAGGGACGGACTCGCCAATGTTTGCCCTAAAAAATATCGGAACCCCCAACACCGGCCCAAATCAATCAAGCCCACAGTCTAACACTAGACAGGAAAACGGGTGCCCGCCCTTGTCGAGTTGAAAGAGGCGCAGGATCAGGGGGGCATTACTACAGGGGGGGAAAGGGGTGTTAAATCCCGGGTTTTTGGGGAAAAGAGGGCTGTTGAGGGCGGGGAGCACTAAGCGAACGGCGACCGTCTAGAAAGGGAGAAAACTCATTATGAGACCGGGGAAAAAAATGCTACAAAAGGCCTCGCGGAATTGACGAGGGGGGAAATTACAACTAACACATGCTCGCCAAAAAGAGAGAAAACAATGAGGAGGTTTCGGATTTCAATTCAACGGCGTGGGCATTGAAGGGACAGACGCCAAACTTGAAAGACTGCGCTTAGCGAGCATGGGGATGGCATGTTCTGGGGAAAAATCTCGGTCTGCTTCTGTTTAACGTCCACCGGTCGGACAAAAAGCTTCCGAAACGCGAACACCGGACTCAAAGTGACTGTTGGGAAAGAATATTGGAAAGAAAGCGGCATCCAGGTTCGGCTACAGAAAAAGATCCAGCATAAGTTAAGGGGGGGAAAGGGGAAATTGGGTAAAAAATTAAGGAAAAGACACCTGGAGGTAGTATCGGGCACGCAAAGTGATGCAAAGGTGTTGAAGAGGACGTAAGGAAAAAAAAAGCCGGTTTGAGAAGGAAGAGCATTGGGGTATATGTGGGGTTTTACTTCAAACCAAAACGAAAAAACCAGTAGGAGAAAACAAATAGTCCTCTCTCCGCAGGACTGGGAATCCTGGATAAAGTTTCAGGAGGAAGAGTTTGAAAAGGTGTCAACTAAATTGTAGGAGGTTCCAGGGCTCATCTCTTCCCGTGAAAAGCCCTAGCAAACCTGAAATGGGGGTAGATTCCGGATAAAAAACTAGTATGCTTTTTCACGAGTAAGCCCAGGTTGTAGGAAAAAAATTTCATTGAAAAAGGAACAGCCCAAAAAAGGAATCACACCAGGAGAAAAGAAAAGTTCTTTGAAAAAAGACCGGGTCCTTGGATCTTAGTAGATGAGTCAGGTTAGGGGGCGTTTCGGAGGGAAGAAAGAGAAAAAATTCTTATGGAAAACTTAGGGTTTGGGAAACGACCGGCCCGCTGAAAAGAGGGGGGGGGAAAGCCAGAAAAGGGGAAGAAGTTGGAAGCAAAGAAACCCTCAAGAGGTGGAGATCAGGACAAACGTCATATCATGAGGAAAGGGGCTCAAGTGTTCTGGGGGAAGGTTAACCAATTGGGGCCTGAAGTGCCCACGAAAGAAGGGGCCAAGACAGCCGTCAGGGAAAAATCATTAAAAAAGGCAGCCAAAAAAAAGAACAAAGCTTCCTAGGATCGTCAGGAAGAAGACACCAAAGAAAAGGGTTGCCCAAAAAAAGGAAAAAGGGCGATATCCCGGAAAAAAGGTAGGAAGAATGCGTGGCACTTCCTAAAGTGAAAAAAAGGGGAAACTAAAAAAAAGCAGGAAGGAACCGAAACGGCTAACTGGAGGGGAAGAGCCGGGGAAAGTAAAAGAAATCTGGACTATCCGTTCAGTAAAGGGGAAGAGAATAATAATCAACAAAAACGAGGAAATTAAAGAGAGAGATAAGATGACGGAAAGAAGACGATGGGAATCGTTCTGTTCCGAGAAAGGAAGTAGCAGCTTGGGCCCAGTAACTTCTGTTGGTAGAAGAGGGGGAGGGATATAACGGCCACGAAAAGACAAAAATGACATTAAGGTCCTAAATCCAAAGAAGGGGGGTCAAGGAAAAAAAAATGCAACGTGAGAAAAAAGGAAGAATCGAAGGAAGGCATCGGCCAAAAGACAACTTTGGTGCATGGGGGGTGCACGTGCCCAGTTTATCGGAGATCAGGGCAGAAAGTCGTTGGTGACACGAAAGAAAAACTTCCCGAGGGGGTCATGGGGCACTCCCAAACGTGTAAAAGGGGGAATCGGGGGAAAAAAAAATAAAAGTGACTGGGGGGAGGATAAGGGAAAAAGACGAAGAGGATCGTGGGTGGGGGAGACCAAAAGACAAATCCCTCAAATAGGGTGGAGGAACGGTAACACCCGTAAGCACAGGTGGCCAAAAGATCGTGACACGCCAAAAAAAAAAAGTCATCACACATCGGAGCAGGAGGCAACCCAAAAAGAAATATGCAAATGGGAAACAAACTGCCCAGAGCGACAATCCGTTGGACGAAAAAACGAAAATGTCAACTGGTTGACCCAAAGAAGGGGACCCTGGGGCCTGAAAAAAAAAGGTCAAAAATCGTTCGGGGGTAGTCAGGGGGGAAAATTTGGAACCTACAAAGGGGGGGCGTCCACGAAACCAAATGGGGTCCGTACTGAACTCGTGAACAGCCATCAGGAAAAAAGAGAAGATCTCCGCCAGTTGGGAGGGGTGCACCAAAAAAACCTGTCCGCTGGAAAAGCCGGCCCGGGAAGAAAAAAGATGGCTGGATCAAAGTAATTCTACCGGAAGGGTTCTGAAAATTTCCACGCGGGGTGAAAAAAGGCAAAAAACTCAAAATAAGGGGGTCCATTTAAAGGAGCAGCGGAAACCAAAAACTCGAAAACGTAAAAAAAAAGGCCCAAACGATTCAAGAGCGAGGTGGGTCAAAAAAAAAGACGTAGGAGGAACGGTAAAGCTGTAAAGCAGGACAAGGCTTCCACAGAGCGGGGGGGGGGGGGAAAAACCGTGGAACATGAAACAACGCCATGGGACAGGGCAAAAAGAACTGATTGTGGGGGTGCGCGCGCAGACCACCATCAAGGCACGGATTGGGGCCAAAAAAAAAAAGGAAAAAAAAAAGGAACGACCACTCAGTGATCTAGGTTGAAGGGAAGGACACAACGAAAATCCACTGGACAAAAAAGACTTCAGGTAAAAAAACTGACAGGGGGGAACGTTTTGTGAAAAACACGATCGAAGAGGGTTAAAAAACAAGGGGAAGAAAAAGCAAACAAGGGAAAACGCAAGACGTACGAGAAAACGGTTTCAGTTGTTCCGATGTTTCAAAAGCAAAAATTCGGTCAAAAACCAGAGACATGCAGCGTGACGAGGGGATTGATGGAAAGGCATGATGGCAAAAAAAAAAGGGTAAGCCCGCGAAACTCACGGGCGACGTGAAAAAGAAAATCGCCGGCAATGAGAGAAAGAACGGGTGGAGGAAGAAACGAAGGTCTAAATACGCGTCGCACGCAGACTCACTAAACAGCCCAAGGAAAAAAGATCAAAAGAAGAGAATGAAAATACCTGAGGAAAAAAGTTAGGACCTCCCTAGAACTCACATCGACCCTAACGGTGGGGAGTGATTCTCGGGTGGGAGGAACACTGCTTAGAGAGGAGGGACAGGGGGAGAAAGGAAGGAGGGAATTGGGATCCTTGCTGGAAAAAAAGATGCGCCCGATACTGGAACTGTTCGGGAAGAGCAATCTGGCGACAGCGGAGAGCACGAGAAAAGACCGAAATACGCAAGAAAGAAAAGACTCCGCCAGGTTAAACGGATTGAGGATAATGAGAATGAAGGACTCAAAGAGGGAGTTTTTGAAGAAAGGTTGTTGGCTGCGGAAAAGAAGGCGGGTGCAAAATGGGAAAAGGGTTGGGTCGGACAGAAGGGTGCATTTCAGTGGGTGGAAGTCTGCGGGGTAAAGGCAGTTAAAAGAAAAAAGGCGAGTGTGAGGGAACTAGGCAAGTGAAAGAAACAAAGGGGAACTAAAGAATCTGCAGACAGAAGGGAGAGGCTTTGGGCGGACCGCCTGTTGGGGAGAAAAAAGGCAGGAAACTATGAGGCAAAGCTTGATGGCAGTTTCACCGGCGAACGAGAGAAAATAAGACTAGAGGGACCTTGGGGCAAGAGGGGGGGGGGGGGAAGGGTGGTCGATACAGAAAAAAGGAGCGATCATCTTTACGTACTAAACGAAGAAAAAATAGGCTATTGAGGCGGGGGAATGAACCAAGTCACGACATCATGTGATTATTAGAATTTGGGGGAAAAACATGCGAAAGTTCAAAAGGGCTGGTAGGTGTAACGTTTGTAGGGATTTCTCAAGGGGGGAAAAACGGACTAGGATACGTTACAGGGCAGGAAGAATACCAGGTTCCCTCTGGGAAGAGACGAGAATAGAATTGCGAAATGAGTGAAAGACTGCCGGACCTCACACAATTTAAAAAGGCTATAGAACGCTGAATGGAGGGTTGTATGGAGGGGAACCTTAGCGCAAAGAAAACTCTCGGTTGGCGAAATACCAACTAAAAAAGGAAAAAAAAAAGCACGGACCGTCTCTGAAGGGAGAAAAAAGGGGGAATTGGTGACTTCTTGGGACTGCGCACGGCGTAAAGAGAAAAAGGCATAACAGCCGGAAAAAAAGGGGAATGGGTCTTCCGCAGAGGACCATAAGTCGCTCCAAATATGGGAGGAGCACCAAAAAAGTAAAATCCGACGGTCAATGAAGATTCTAAGATCAAGAAGGGGGGAAAAAGAAAAAGTACAGGAAAAAAACTCTACACTGAAGGTGTTCACAAATCGGGGGTCTCACTATAAGACAAAAACAAAGTGATTAATATTAAAAGAAGAGAAAGGAAAGAAATGAATACCGACTAAAAAAAAATGTCCCACTAAAGGGGGAAGAGAGAGAAAAGTAAGTATGTATGAGAAGACGATGCCGAACAGGGACCATAGCGCAAAAGAAGGGTTACTATCTAAACCCTAGAGAAGAATCACCAGAAGAACACAGTTACCTGTTGGAAAAGGAGAATCGACCGACAACACAAAAGACAATGGGAAAAAAAAGGAAACATCTGACGGGGAGGGAGGTATCTTCCGCGCCATGGAGGAAAAGAGAGGGGTGGAAGAATAACGGCCCAAAACAGCCCCATTACGCGGCTAAACTTTGGAGTCTAAAACCAAACTGACGGGCAACTAAGGCTTCCAAACCTTTAAAAAAAGAAACCCTGACCTCGGCCTCAAGGGGGGATAAAAAAGCCTGAAAGTCGTCCCTTGGGATAAAGGGAGGGTGGTAAACTCGGTTGCAAGAAAAGTCGAACACCGTTTCCAAAAAAAAACAACTGAAACGGGAGGTGACACAAAAAAAAGGGGGAAGGAAACATCAATGGTTTGACAAAAACAATCTTCACACGTCATGAAAATTTGACAGGCATAAAGCAGGACGGGAGCCAAGAATCAGGGATCTCGTAAAGGGCCCAACAGCAAAGAAGTAGCCTCGAGAGAAAAACAAAAAGGCCCACTCAAAAGGGGATAAAGTTCGAAAGTGGAAATCACCGCTTTAGGGCCAGGCCAGGGGCGCCTACTGGTGCAGCAACAGAAGCCCCGAGGGTCAGACAAAACTACGAGACAGCAAAACTGGTTTGGGAGAAAATCAGGGGGGCGTCACGTTAAAAAAAAAGAAAAGAACAGGTACGAGAAACAGCCAAAGGGAGAACGGCAAACAAAAAGGCCCACCCAAAAAATGCAAAGGGGGGGCACAAAAAACGCCTTGCGCAGAAAAGGGCTCATTAGACCGGGGACCTTCAAGAAATGGAGGGTCGAAACAAAAGCAGGTCGCGGCGGGTCAGTTGGAGGGGCGATCAGGAACACACTGAAAGACCGGCGTGAAAGAAAAAAAAAAAAAGAAGGGGGGGGGCGCAACGAGGCTACGCGTCCATAAAGGAGGGACCTAAAAACAACGCCAGCCCATGAAGAGAATTTGGAAAACAAACACATAGCACTCAACTAAAAGGAAGGAAGGGAGCAACAGTTATCAAAACCAACTAAACACAAGGAGGGGGGACGATGAAGCATTCGTCGCCACGAGGGTCAAGTGGAACGGATCGCACGGGGGGTAACGTTGCCGTCGGGTGGAAAAGTGGAGAACGGAAGCGCAGCTAAAGAGGAATCGGGGAAAGGGGGGACCGTAGCCTGGCCCTTGATCAAATCAGGGAAACGGGGAGTCAAACCTAAAGACGGCCGCCGCGACTTCAAGAAAAAAAAACGGTGCAATAGGGAGAAACCAGTGATAAGCAAAAAAAGAGCAAAAACTGGGACGATGGCCATTCCCGGACTAAAGGGGGGGGGAGAATCAGGGCAAACTGGAAACTACTGTACAGGACCGTAAGGAAACGGGGAAAGATGGGGTTCAGGCACAGCTCGGGAAACTGCTTGAGGAAAACATCCGCAAGGCCAAAAAAAAAACTAGGTTGCTGTACACGGCAAAAGGCTGGTCGGGAGAGATGAAAAAACCAGGCCAAACCGAAGGCCGACACAATTTCAGGGGGGGGTAGGACAATAGAAAAGAACCGAGAAAATCGGACTTTGCTCCCAAGCGGACAAAAGTTTCAGCCAACGTGACCGAGGGCGAGGGGAAAAAAGCAGCTGTGGAAAGAACAAGGTTGGGGTTACGTGGAGAGCGACTCGAATCGAAAAAAAAAGAACGCAGGAAACAAACGAGCGTGGGGGGTAGGTGCGCGGGGCAAAGCTGATGGGTGAACATTCAAGAGGCCCCGGGAAAAAAACGAAATGGGGGACCGGGGGGGGTCCGCCAGCAGTCTGCAAAAAAAAAAGAAGAAAAGACACCCCCAAGTAGAAAAGAGAGCAGGAAAAGGGTCCTGGAAAAAAAAAGCAAATTGGGTCTTTCTAGACGGACTAGTCCCTGTAAATGCTTGTTGTCACTCTGTAAATAAGTAAGAAAGGGGTGCCGTATTAGGCAAGTACAATCAAAAAAAACAAGAACGGAATGCGAAAAAAACAGGGTCAATCACGAGGTCCAGGGCACGGAAGGGGGAAGGTTTTCTGGGTTCCAAGGCGTCGAGGGCGTCCGGCAGGGGCTGTTTAGGGGGGGGGCCAAAAAGATTCGGAACCTGGGAAGAAACGTGTTTTCACGACTTCAACGGAAGAGGGCGGTGGTGTTTCACGAGGAAAAACCCCATAGAGGAGTGTTGCAAGACGCGAACCAGTAAAAAAAAAAAGCTGCTCGTTCGCAAGTAGAAGCACCAGCTCGAAGGAATGCTCAAAGGGTCAGGGGGGAACCCGACGAAAGAGGGAAAAAAACTAAGAGGAATCATTAAAGAGAACGTTCATATCATATGGCACGGAACAAAAAAACAAAACAAAAAGGCGGCGAGAAAAAAAAAAAAAAGGCCCTTGGCAAATTCTACACGAGCCCAACACGTGTAAAGAAGACGGGAGATTGCCAATGCGATAAATACTTCCGCTACCCCACAAGTACAATCCAAGACACCACGAAAGACGTGAAAAAGAAAGGCGGCAAACCGCGTCCGAAAAGAGGAGCTCAGTCCAGTCTAGTTTGAAGAGAAATCTAAAACAAGTTGGGAAAGGGAGAGGGAGCGGGACCTGAGATATCCGATCGGACAGAAAAGGATCGGTGCCAAGACCGCAGTAGGCCGGGGGGAAGGGGAACTTGTCTTTGACCATTTAACTTGCTGGGTACCTAAAGTAGAAACTGCAAAAAAAAAAAAAAAGGCAAGAAGCGTTGGAAGCAACCTCGGAAAACTGTTTTTGAGAAAAAGAAGAGCCACGTAAGAAAAAAGAAACGAGGCCAAGGCCGCTTGGGAGTGGCAGGTGGAAACTGCCCTTTGCCCAGGGAAACTCAGGGGGGTTTAATGGGGACAGGTGCCGTTCGGGGGGGGAACTGACAAAGTCCAGCCGAAAAAAGGGTCAGAACCCAACCAGAACAGCTGGAAAGTGGGGAAAAGAAGAAGCTTGGGCTGGCCAGTCTGGGCGACGAGCACGACCTAAGGGTGTGCACGGTTAGACCGCCAAAAACAAAAAAGTAAAAACATTTTGGGGACACCAAAAGCTTAGCAAGACAAAAAGAAGGAAGGGCAAGCCCGGCGCGAACCCAAAGAAGTTCTCTGCGAAAAAAAAGCCCATTCAAAAAACCGTCCCTGAAGAAACGGGGTATACACAAAGAGGAGACGTGAAAGCAACTCGTGCTTAAAAAGTGTCTCGGGAGGTCAGCGGTCCGCGCCCATGTGGGAAGTGAAGAGAGGGGGAACCGGGACGAAATTGCTTGACTGAGTGCATAGACGTCTCACCTTGGAAAGAGAATAAAAACTTCTACAGCAACCCTTTGAAGGGGGGCAAAAAAAAAAAAAAACCGGCCAAATCGGAGGCAGCTAAAGGGGGGAAGAAAGCGGTTACTAGGGAGCTAAAGGGTCTTCCGGTCACGGAACCCTCTTCAAAAACACTCCAGTACGCCGGGCACAAGGAAAGAACGTCTTAAAAAAAGGGAAAACAATGAAGGAAGTTCTCGGCATAGGGGGGGGGGTTAAACTTCGTTTGGTAGGAAAAAAAAAAATGTCGTAACTCGTTGACTGGAAACAATTCCCAACATACTGGCAAAAAAAGGGAGTTAGAGCAACCAAAACGCAGGGAAAAAAAAATTAATTATTTCTTTTGCCCTGGACACAAACGGAGGGGACCTCGTTCAAAAAAGGAGTGGGCCAATTCAAATTGAGACAACGGGAAACGAAAAAAGGTCTCCAGCGGAAAGGAGGGAAGGTTTACAAAAACGACCACGAGACTTAATTCTTAATGGGGGAGAAAGAACAAAAAAGGGAAAGATTGTGGAGAGCCGGCGTGGAGGGTAAGAGGCTAAAAAAACCGGAGAATTGGGAACAAAAAGGGCAAACCCCACAAAAAAACTACGAAAAAAAAACTGTAACAGCCACGTGGGTCAGGGGGGTTGCCGGATGCCTTCACCAAGTCGGGCATGGCAAAAATTGGCGCGTGGGGGTTGTTGGCCGGTTTTGGTGAGGGGGGGGCAAGGGTGTGGGGGTCACAACACGGGGAACCGCCTGGAAGGAAAAAAAAGGGGACAGGCACGCTTTGTAGGCCGCAGATGGCAGAAAGCCGGAGGGTGGAAAATCCAGGGGGGAAGGAAGGAAAACAAGCGTCGCCAAAAGAAAAAGGGCACCTCAAAAAAAAATGAAAAACCAAAAAAAAAAACACGAAAAAAGGGGGGGAAAATCTCAAACACACGAAAGACCGGAGGAAAGGGATGCATTTGACCGGGGGGGAGGGAGGACTACGGGAAAAGGAAAATTACCAACCGAAAGTTCAAACGGATGCTGAGGGGTTAAGCACGCCTAATGTTAGGTCGGGGAAGTACAAACTAGTTAAATGGGAGGTTAAGATGTGGCGAGAGTCTCCTACAAAAGGGCACTGACCGGGTAGTGGGGGAAAATTCGGGAAAAAAACTCTGCAGACAACAGGCTCGCAAAAAGGTTCGCCGACCGTGAACAACTTCAAAAAGAAAGAACACCCAATAACAAGGAGGGGGAAAATCTACTACGACACCATGAGGGGAAAAAAACGGCAACGCCTATCGGCTGCAATGAGCCCTGGGGAGAGACAGAAAAGCAGTTAAAGTGTTTGCAAAGGGTGAACTGGAGCAAGACTGGCCTCTTCTTGAAATTTTGAGAAAACAAGACGTTGGCCGGCGGGCACACGTAAAAGGGGCAAAAAAAAAAAGCTGTGCACTCTACATGCCTGTGGGAAAAAAAGTCCAACTAATCACTATAAAAAGTCGCGCGTCGGGGGGGGAGGCACGAGGAAAAACAGAGGGGGTTCTAAAACCGACAGGAGAGCTAGGGGGGATGGGGAAAATAAGAAAAAACTAAGCGGACTGAAAAGGAGCTAAAAGACTAGCGAAAGAGAAAGGAAGGGGTCAAAGAGTGAATCTATTAAAAGAAGGGGGAGGAAAGTGCCATCTGGATATCAAACTCATGCCTTGGGTGGGGGAGGGGAGGATCGCGACTGGGGAAAAAAAAGAAGTGGGTCAAGCAGCTACAGCTGTAAAAAAAAAGATGTTTTGTCAAGAAGTTGGTCCCAGGGGGGGAAAGGGGACACGAAGCCAGTTTCTTTGTGGTGGGGCGACATAGAAGCAACCTTTACAACAATCCGTGGGGATTTCTCCGAGAAACAGATGTCCCCAAAAGGGGGAACCCGAGAAAAACGGGGAAAGTTGTGGTCGTGGCAACAGGACATTGAAAAACTAAGATTGGACATAAAGGAAAGGTTCGGGCTAATATTCCATGGCCGACGACCGGAAAGGAATTACCCTCAAAAAGGGCTCGGGGGTGTGTAGTCCTTGGGGTGGCGTGAAAATCGCCGAAAGCGAACCCTCTAACTGGAAAAGTAAAATTCGGAGCCAAGAAAATTCCCGTAAAGAAACCTTTTGGAGGGGGAAACAGGGTCCTTTCAAAACTGGGTACGGAGCTCAGCAAGCGAAAACCGGGAGACAAGAAAAATAGGGGCAGCGGGGAGACTTCTGGGGTGGGCGCACGAAACAAGAAAATCCTGGGAAAGAGGGACCCCCGGAAGGGCCTCCTTCTAAGGGAAATTCCCAAGAAAAAAGAAAAAGCTCGCATGGAAAGAAAACCGCGCGGCAGGTTTGAAGAGGGGGCAAGCTGAGACATAAAACACAACGGGTATAAAAAGATTGAGTAAGAAAGCGTAGGGTTCGTCCTAACCTGACAGAAAAAGGGGAATACTATGAAAGGAAGGACCAGGAAGGCTAAATGGACAAAAAAATCAAGAAAATGGGGTGGAGGAGAGAGGAAAAACGCGCACTAAAGGAACGGGGAGGTCCGCCCTGGTTGTAAGAGAAAGACGAAAGACGTCAAGAAACCGGTGAAAAGGCAACGCAAAAACGGAACGGGTCGTCAATGAAAGGAAGAATCCGAGGGGGTCACGTCACAACCTCCCTGCCACGGAGCCAATTACGGGCAGAGAGAAGGGGCGCTGGCTAAGAAAAGGCGCCAAAGGCCGTGATCGAAAGATTTTCTAACAGGCCGTAAAATGGATTCTGACGCTTTCTTGGGTCCCGGGGAGTACAACCTTACCTGAGGTGATGGGCAGAAGGAACACATGGGAACAATCCAGAATTGAAAAAGGGGAGAAAAAGTGAGAAAATGGGTAAGTGAAAGAGCGGGTTTGACCGCAAAGAAACTAAAAGATGATTTACGGGGAGGGTCAAAATCACGACCAGCAGGAAGCAGAGGGTCTTCTTCAGAAGTCCCTCCTCCAACCCGGAGAAGCAGAACTCTATAGAACCAATCCTCTCGAATAAGGAAACGGTGGGGGAACGACAACGGGGTGCCCTCAAAATGGTAGCCTATGCAGGGGGTCAACCAAGAAAGCCAAAGTAAAAGGGAAAAAGATCAAACAGACGCTCCTCCTGGTTTTGGAGAATAGGTGACGTCAAGTTGGAGATTCAGAGCCATTCCTAAAGAAAGACCTTGGGGGTCAAGTCAGTCAAAACAGACATACGGAAATACTTGTCCAAGAAGGGGATTCCTCCCCAGAAAAACAAATTCCATAGACCAACCAGGGGAGGAGGGGGTTGAGGAGTCATGCCGTAAGGGAAGAAACATCGTCAAAAACGGGGCAGCATGAGGGGGGGTTGGGGGGGGGTACAAGCCGTATCCTACGGGATTTCAATCCTAGAAGGGACAAATCACGACTCAGGAAACCCTGCGAAGACGCAAGGGAACTCAAATCGGCGCTCTCGAAAAAGACAAAGAAACCTCCCTCATAAAAACGGTAACTGAGTCAAAAAAAAAAAAGTGAGACGGAAGAGGTTTGCGAAGGTTAAAAACAAATCGAGCACAAACTTTCCATGCCGAAACAGCAGCAGGGGGGAAAAGTTTTAGGACGGGGGGGATGTGATCGTTATGAGCGAGAACAGTCAGAAACGGAGAACACACTGCCCTGATAGCTCAGCCCCCGTCGATCCGAAAATGCAAATAGCTGGAGATCGGGGCCGGGTGAAAATGAATTTGTCCCATGCTCAGAACGCGACCCAACCCACGACCTGGCATGAGAAAAAAAAGCCCGGGAAACGCGGGTGAGTGGGGACGGCCCCAAAAAGGGAGGGGGAAAGCCTGTACAGGATATTAGAAAAGGGACCAGCAAAAAAATGGTCAAGGGGGGTTGGAAGAACACTCCTGTGAAGGGGAAGGGGGATTTCCACAGGAAGGAGAGAACAGGGGGAACAGGAACGGAGGAGGTACAGGAAGGTGACGAGACAACGCTTGTAAGGGCTTGACCAACGCCAAGGGGCACAACGAGACAAAAAAACACGAAGTGAAAAGGGGAGTTTAGCACAAATCCCGGAAACGCCTAAAGGTCAGGAAGGGAAAGCGGCAGCACGGCAGGACGGTCAGGGGAGAGAAGCAAGCTGGGGAGAGAACGACTTTAAGTTTGGAAGAAGAAAAACAACGCTAGTGCGGGACAGTGGGGGGGAGTGCCTCGAAAAAGGGATCCACTCAAGGGGGGGAGCCGGACGGGACGCACTTGGGGGAGGTGGCACAAGCATTCCCTCCCCTCTAAGAAGAAGAATACCTCGTGCGAAGCAAAAAGAGGTCCAGGGGGAAAAAGTGGTACGAAGAGGACCGGAGATGTGGTGGGCACGAAGGAAAAAAAAAAGGAACTTCGATGCCAGGGTCGGAAAACAAGGGAAACCGGCCATGAACGGAGCAAGAGACCATCAAAAGAAAAGGGGGATGGGGCCGCGTTAAAGGGTTGGGGGAGTGTCCCGCGTAGAAGGAAGGGGGGAAAAGGGTTTCACTGTGGGGGGGGGGGTCCAAAACAAAAAAAGTTCTGGGGGGGACCGGAGTGTAACCTACTTCGAGGTAAGAGGGGGGAAAACCTTCCCGACAGGGAAAGGTGTGAATCTCCACCGGGAAAGAGTACGTGTCCATCGAGAAGGATAAAGCTTACAGGAAAAAAATGCTCAAAGATCTGTGGAGGAAAAATCAGTGGCTGTAAAGGGGCACTGCGGCAAAGGAAGGGAAGGGAGACGGGATCTACTGCACGGCGACAAAAGCACCAGAAAAAACAGAATGGAAGGAGAGGCGGAAAAAAAAAAAAAAAATCGGTGATGCATCTAGAACAAAAAGGAAGTACCACGAATGAGCACTACGGGGCCAGAAGGTCGGGAACCAGCTCCAGGAGGAAGAAAAAAGGGGGAATACCTGGTTCCCAATAAAAAAACACTAACACTGGGCTGGACTGAAACCGGGGAGGGGGAAACGAAGATAGTCTAGATAAGCCACAGAGGAGGAAGATCTAACAAAAAAAAGGAAGGAGGAAGAAAGAGGAAAGCTTACTTGATAACAAGAATCTTTCAGCCTGAAGTGGGGAAGAAAAACGGGAAGTAATCAAAAGGAGGTAGAATTAATGACACATGGTTGAGGGGAAATTATAACGGCCCCGCCCTAGGGGACAACCCTAACATTTCCGGGGGAAAGTGTGACCGACGAAAGAAGAGTCACATAGGCCGACGGGGGGGGGGTTATAAGAAGGCAAGTGAATCGACGTATCTGTAACTGGGACTTTTTGAAGGGGCCTTGAAAAGAGTCCCTCCTAGGGTTGCCATAAACAGAAACGGAAATGTGAAAAAGCAAGGAATCGGCGGAGTGCCTCCACGGGGGAAAGGACTGAGGTGTGGCAAGAACAACGCAAACTCCCTCAAAAAGGGTGAGGGGGGGAACACCCACACAGCGGTAGACCTGGAACAGCAACGCAGACAAGAAAAGGCGCAACCCAGAAAAAACCATAGGCCTTCTCACGACGAAGGGAGGGGGAAAACATTCAAGCGTCAAACATCAAAACCGAGTTGGTTGCAAACGGGGCTCGCGTCACAGTGAAGGAGGAAATCGACCATTTGAGATAGGTAAAAATAAAAGAAAAGAGAGGAACCACCTAGAAAAGATAGCCAAACCGTTGAAAGGGGTGCAACGCCGCTTTGCTGCCAGGAAGGATTGCGAGAATAGCACAAAGGGAAGCGGAGTAAGGTCCAGAGGACAGGTGCACCGAAGAATGAACGATAATAGGAAGGTCAAGCACGAAAAAATCGATTTGACACGAAAAACGGCGTGAAGGAGTGAAAAGCCCAGCGGAACTAGTTTGGACCGGACCTTAAAACAGGGATGGAGTGAACGAAAAGACAAAAGGGGGGCGTTAAGGGAATGACGCATTTGAATGGACCCGCGCAAAATCCACACGGGGAATGTAAAAAGATTGAACTAAAGAAAGCGGCAGGCAAAAGAAAAAAAAAAGAAAAAACACGATCGGTTTGGGGGATCCGAAAAAAACGGAACAGCTCGAGAAAAAGGGACAGTTACAAGAAAGTACCAAACGGGGGCAATAGCGGGGAAGCAGAAAAAGCCCTTGGGAAACTGGGCAAAAACATAGGAACTCGGAACGCAGTCCTTTTGAAGAGGCAAACTAAAAGTTTTGCCGGGGGAAGTTGTAAAAAGCCAAAAGAAAAGTAGGGAAGGTCGCGACATGCGAGGGGGGTGCGTGGGGGGGCTGGGAAGAAGGGGCAAGGAAAGAAAATGGTCCCGGGAAGATGAGAGGGACGAAAAGGTGGGGAGACCAGGCTGAAGAAGAGAGAGGCATTTTAGATACTAAACAGGGGGACTTGGAACCGATAGCGTCCCAGGAAGCAGAAATCACGGGCAAAAAGAAAAAAAGCACAACCGGCATTTAATGAACACACGGATCCTATAGTTACCTATGGGTTCATGAACACAAAACATGAGAAAGAGTTGATTGAATCAGGGTCTCAGGAAGTTAAACGTTGAGCCTATTAATTGTAAGGACTGACGAATAATGACTCTTCCCCCTCAGTGGAAGCCCGCTTCTAAGTCAGGGGTAAAAAAGGACTAGATGCCAGAGCAGCCCGGTCCGTTAAGAGAAGAGTTGGGGCACAACCCGCAGCGCCAGTTACAAGTGTAAATTAGTAATAGAGAAGAAACGAGAATTGAAATTCAAAGGAAAAGAAGGGGGGAGGGCTTCCAAGCCGGGCCTTGGGGGTGGTTACTTTCTTTTCAGGTTGGGGAAAGTTTCCTGCGTGCCGGGAGGACAATTTGGCGGCCGGGAACGTCCTCAGACCCAGACCAAAAAGAAGAAACAAACCAGACCAGTAGGGGGGTCCTGCAAGAGGCCTATGTTTGCGTCAAAAGCGCATAGTCCTCCCATTCCTTAAAGTAAATAGATGGGGGGGTTGGGACACGTGACGCGTTCGCGAAAAAAGGGGGGGGGGCCAAGGAGGGGAATGTTGATAATCGAATGTACAAGAAGTTCAGTATAGAAGGAAATTGTAAAATAAACCGAGAAAAAAAGGGGATGATTGCGTGGGGAATAGCACGACGAAATGCAACCGTCAAGACAGAGGAGTTTTGAGGAAAATTTTGGGGAAAGGCGGGACTCCCAAGGGCTGCCAACAGAAAGTGGCCGTGAAAGGAGGGATCGCCCCGAAAACAAATAGAACGGGCATAGACTTCCCCCAGACCACGCATAGGAAATCACGATGTACCAGAGAAAAAGGTGCTAAAAGGGAAAAGAGGACTAAATCAACGGAAATAGGTCCCAAGAAATCCACCTTAAGGGAAACAAAAAATCAAGACTTCCTGCTATCGGGAGGGTCACAAAGTTAAAGGAGATCTACGAAAAGAGAATCTCTGGGGGGGAACATCAGGACAGGGGGACAAGGGGTTCAAAAAGTGACGTGAGGCAAGGGAAGAAAAGGGGGTAGTCAGAAAGAGGAAAAAACTATAAACTGATTTAGCTAAGACCCTCGGACGCAGATGTTGGGGAGGAGGGGGCAAGGGGGAAAACAGGTGCAGAAACGAAAAGGGTGCGGGGACGGGTCGAAGGAAAGAAACGGTCTACGACCAGACGCATTCATCAATTAGATCGAAAAAAAAAACAACCGGAGATGATGAAAGAGGAAGCTGAAAGGAAAACGGGGAGTCTCGTCGAACCAGCTGAACAGTCAGACTCTCGCCCGAGGACAAGGAAAAAAGGACTGAAACGTTGCTCGCTAAAAAGAAGGGCGAACGAGGGCCAGAAGAGCAAATAAAAGAAAGAAACGTGCTGTAAAGCTGTGTCCTGAGGGGCGAACCGCAACCGAAGAAGGATGAAAAAAACCCTTTTAAAGTCAGAGAACTGGGAACTGGGGGGAAGACGTCATTATTGGAAAAAGAGATTCAGAATCACGGACAACATCGAATAAAACGACGCGGACTAAGCCCCGAGCGCCTGCCCTGAGCTGAAAGCCTCGGGAAAAGAGAAGCCGGGAGAGCGGAAAGGGGGGCAACCGGAAGCGTAAGAAAATAAAAGGGGTGCGGGGAAGATCAAAGTCAGAAAAAAACGTCAAAAAAATGAGGCGGTGCCAGACCTAGGCCAGTGCAACCAACAAGATCACAGCACAAAAACTGGGGGGGACGGGTCAAATAGAAAAAAGAAGCCATCAAGGACGGGAGGCCAGCTGAGATCAGGCGCCTCGTCTCACAAACCCCTGCGAAAGGACCTCCACACAAACAGCTAAACGGAGGAAGAGTGAAGCCAGGTGTAACAGCAGAAGCAGAACTCCATTCGGTGCTAAAAAACACATCCGCCGGGTGAAACAAGAAAAGAAGAATCTGGGTAAAGAATGTGGGAGGGGGGTATTGCGATAAAAAAAAAAAAAAAAAAAAAAAGAAGGTTCCTAGAGCCGACGGTGATCCTTAAACAAGAAAAGTGCAAAGGGGGACGGACGCTAAGGCCAAGAGCCCTGCGCGTTTGCGGTATAATCGTAGGACGAGCATCTGAGGGGTTAAAAGATGGTGCAAGGAGAAGGTTCCGTTGGGAAGTGCGATACGACGGACGGGAATACCTGAAAGGCTGGGGGAGGGCGGTCTCCCGACGCTCAAAGAAAAAGGGGGCTTAGAAATTCTAAGGGACGGCCCGGACAGAACACACTCGGGAGCTACGAAATCACATCCGAAGGACCCCCTTCCCCAAGTAACGTGCACTCGTGCGTTCCAAAAAAAAGAAGTGTACTCGCGAAGGGTCCATGTAGAGAGTAACGGGTGGCCAGGGTGGGACCGAGGGGAGTTGAAATGAATGACCGCTGAACGAAAAAATAGGGTCGGAAAGGAAGCACAAGGTTCATTTAAAACCAGTCCCCTGGACATCCTGGCAGAGATGAAGAGGGTAGGAAAAAAGGGAAAAAATAAACTTGCCCTAAGAGCCAAACACGGAGAATTTCAGATTAGCACAAACATCGGGGGGGGAGGCAGCCCGGGCAAACTTGAAAAACAAAAAGGACTGGGGGGTCGCGGGGCCAGACTGGATTGCAATTAGGAAAAGAGAAGGTGACTTGGAGTTAGGAAAAGCATGATTCCAAACAAAGAGAGGTGTGTACCAGGGAAAAAGGGAATTGGGGGTACAACGGCTCAAAAAAGGAACCGAGAGAGAGCGGGAGTGTTTAAGGTTGCAAGGGGGACGGCCGGAGGTTCGACGGGAGAGGCAAAAACTGGGGGTGACAAATGGCCCAAACCGCCGTGAACGAGGAGGGAGAAAAATCGATTTGTCAACGAGCCGGGGAAATGCGTTGAAAACCCTAGGAGAGGACCCTCGCTAAAAAGTTTAGTTCAGGGAACGTGAAAACGACACATGAAGTGCGGCAAACACAGGGGGGTACCGGTGGTCAGATCGACGTATGCCGAGAAAAGCCGTCGCCGCATAAATCTTCAAAAACGGGCGGGCGAAGGCCTAGCATGAAGAGATTGACCGACCGGTAAGAAGAGAGAGGTGAAGCCGTATTAGATGAGACTCCAGAAACGGAAAAAAGAGGCCAAAAGGAAAGATGTGGCGGACGGAAGTAAGGTGTTTGGAAAAGAAAGGGCATCCGAAGACGGCCGGGACAACAGCGATTCGGGGGGAAGGAAAAAAAAGATCTTATGGGAAGCGAGGGTCCAGAGAAGCCCGGCTAAGGAGATGGGGTGTTGCCGAAACAAGAAAAAAAAAAAAAAAAAAAAAAAAAAAAAAAAAAAAAAAAAAAAAGGGTTCGCGGGCGCAAGGGAACAACACAACGAGCCAAGAGAAGAAGGACCAAGAAGTAGAACCAAGAAAAAAAAATCAAAGTCATTGGAATACGAACAGGGCCATGAAAGGAAACAGAACGGGGAGGCACTCAAGCGTAGGGATACGACGGGAAGGAAGAAAAGAAAAAAAAAGTCCGAATGACTACGGATGGGTTGGGAACAAAGCAGGCCCGACAGAACGAAAGACAAAAAGCGGATTGGAAGGAAAAGACGGACGTTCTAACTAAAAAGGAAAGAAAAGAAAAGCTGGGAAAAGAAAAACAAGAAGGCTCTGGAATCTCGGGGGGAGGGGCACGGCATCAAAAGTGCAAACTCAAGAAA
>Ga0179593_1492658_pt1 | contig 19526 bp, 17 predicted proteins | sample CZODoug2_1_08_16_FD_185931 | JGI IMG/M metagenome (GOLD analysis project Ga0179593, IMG submission 185931) | Vadose zone soil fungal communities from Angelo Coast Range Reserve, California, USA - CZODoug2_1_08_16fungal (PacBio error correction) | ecosystem: Environmental > Terrestrial > Soil >...
GCCCGGCGACTCAAGAAAGAAAGCTATAGTACGAAGCTCAGCATGGTTTGGTAAATGGATAGAGCGATCTCCTAACGGCGGGAAGCCGGGGGCAGAAGCAGAACACCTTCGGGAGAGCCGCAATCTGCTCCGTGAGGCCTAGGAAGAACACGACGACTATGGAAAGAGTGTCAGGGCTGTGAACCGGATTATCAAATAAAGAAAGAGAGAGCCGACCGACGGCAAGATTGAGGGACTAATACTCTTCGTCAACCGCCTGCAGGTGGGAGAAGAAGCCGAATAGCTGTCGAAAAAAAAACAGCCGAGGTTCTAAAGTAGATGACGGCGAGGGCAAGGCGGTGAAACGAACAAGGGGCCGGTCGAGAGCAAACTTCGCTGAAAAAAAACAACGCTTATTGGAAAAGAGCGCGCCGCATGACGTCCGGTAACAAACCGCCATGCCTAAGAAGCAAGGATAGCAGGCGGCAATAGAAGGAGACCTCGGCGGGCGTGGCGACGAAAGACAGTAAAAAGCTACGGTTTGCACCGATCTTAATCGTTGAATGATCGACATTGGGGGCGGGAGATAGGATCAGCTAGAGGGGGGCCAACAACATGTCCTAGACCATTCGTTGGCAATGACTTCCCAACTCGTAACCTGACCCTGGACACCCCACACAAAGACCGCCGCCGTATCTGTCGGCATGATGCGTATCGTTGTCGAATCGTCAACAGGAACCTCGGGCCATGCCCGGGCGTATAGGGAAATGGTAAACGCCGAACGATTTCGGAACGCGTAAGTGGCAGCCACTAAGAGGCTACAGGAATGCAACCAATCGTGTCAGGCTTGACTAGGCGCCCTGGTCGGAAGGGTATAGGGATAGTCAGGGGCGTAGGGGGTCCAGGCACGGTAAAATAGCGATGACACACGGAGAAAGGGAAGTGGAATGTCGACAAAAAGTCGAGTCTTTCGGGAGAACAAGGGACCTGTGCGGGGGTCAGGGTAGAACCCCTGCTGTCGGTCGGAAGTTCGTCGCCACTGGTGAGGAGACCAGAGGGCCTGCAAGTGCCTCGCCGCGTAATCTGAGATGAGCGCAGAGTCAAGGCGACTTGAGCGGCGTGACGCACTGTCCGCCAGAACCGTAGAGTCCACCATCTCCGGGCCCAGCAGAAAGGGTAGCGGAAGGAGCAGAAAAGAACGCGGGTCTCGAAATCGTCGGGCTAGATCCTCCGAAGTCGGTATTGATAGGAGGGGGGGTCATGGAAGGGGATGAGATGGATTAATGCTAAGAACAAAATCCATAACATCAAAAAGACTGCAACCGTCGCTATGTCGGTTTAAGAAGTCCGCAACCGCGTTGGAGGGGTAGGTTTAGCAAAAAATGCAGGGGGTTCCCGGCGAGAAGGAATCGCAATGAAATTCCTTCGTTGACGTAAGAGACCCGGCCGATGCCTGGCGAGTCGGGGATAATGCCTGAGGCAAAAGAATAGGGGAGCTCACTCGCGACTACTCCAAGTCGCAAATGCGGGGCGAACTACCGACGTCGAGACCATCCAGAGAAGAGGGTAAAGGCAAGGTGCCCGACTAAAGAGAATGTCCCCTATAAGAGAGGAATCGCGCGCGCGTATCAGGCAGGAGACACCAAAGCGGCGCAACGATTGAGACAGTACTTCGTCGAAGGAAGAGATCGATAAATAATTCATCCCGACAAGGGGGGAGAAAAGCGGTAATCAACGGCAAAAATGGAGACATCAAAAACGGTCATAAACGGTGAGAGTTTCTGAGGCGCGAGACGTGCGCTCCGGGAGGATTAGGCAGTGCCGAGCCTCAGGTCACCGCCGTAGCTTCACAACTCCCTCGAATTTCTTCGCGCCAGTTTAGACTCTGCCAAAAAATCGGCGGGAAGGAAGGGGACGAATCGACCCCGTTCCATGTCGAAAGCTCCACAAAGAGACCGCCCACAACACCAATGGGCTCAGCAGTTGTAGCACGCCAGAGAGCTCCCCGACACAGACGCAGAAAATAGGGATTGGGTGTGACGCTCAGGGAATAAGCGAAAGGAAAGGGTGGGAGTGCCAGCATAACAAAATCGGCGGGGGTCGGATCCGCCAGCGTGGACATTCACCATTGCCATGATGAGGGAAGTGGCCCATAGAGGTCAGAGGACAGCAATTCGCAGCAGCGTCGGGGAGAAGGGGACCGAACACGTCCGTATACCCAAAACCCCGGTGCTGGAGGGCTACAAAGAAAATGCGGGCACGAACCGGTGGTAAGAGGGAACCACACCGATGCCGTAGGATTCTAAATCGTACCATCATGGGTTGGCGTGAGAAGAAAAAGACGAAATTCCCACCAACAAACAACAATGAATATGATGCCGTCGGAGGGGAAAAAAACTCGCGCGGAATCTGAAGGGCCGGGGGGCGTTACGCCAACCTGTTTATGGGAAAGGACACTGCTGGGCGGAAAAGACGGGCTTCACCGGGTGTTGACTCAAATACCACGGTGAAGTCGAAGAAAGTGGGCGAAGGGAGGAATGAAAAGACCCGAACTCGTGGCGTCAGGGGGGAGGGTTGATAACATGAACAAGCGGAGTAGCCCTAACTCACCTGCTGTATGGACCTCGACATCGACACGTCGTCCGTAAAAAGTCGCCGGCTTGGAGAAGGGGGAAAAATGAATAAGGCTCCCGAACGGGGACCTCGGTGTGTTGCGGAAATCCGATGACTTTGCCCGCTGAGGACAAAAAAGCCAGAACATCTCCACGAAAAAACTGAGTTCGGCCGAGAGAGGACGAGGGGAGCGGGCGGCGGCTGGGCGAAAAAAACCTTGATCACCCAATTCGGTTGGCGGTAGGATTGCTGCTTAGTGGGATGGAATGGGAACTGGCGAACTGGGAAGAAACCGACCCGGCCGATGAGCAAGGACTGCCCGGCGGGAGAAAGGCGTCGATGCCTACTGTGACGGGGGTGAGTCGGAATGTTTTCGAGGGGGAAATCTGGGAACGGAAGGGGAAAAGGACACGGAGAAGAAAAGAAAGATACGCAGGCGGCCGGCGCTCGATGTCTCTCTGATTGTTACCGCTCTAACATCTGAGATGCGAAGCTGTATACTAAACTTCAGACATCCTAGCAGAGAAAAAACGGTCTCGACCTTTTGACTACGAAGGAGGGGGGTCGGAGATAAGAGAGACGTCGCTCTGTGGGGAGCGAGTGAATGAGGGGCACGGGGGAAGGCTGTTGTGATTGACGGAGGGAGTTCGACGACGATAAGTGGGGGAAGGGAACCTCGAATGAAAGACAAGCAAGATTAGCTGAAGTTAAGGTAGGAAAATTTGCCTCGCAAGCAGGACTTCCTTCCCCGCCGCACGGGAAGAAGGGTCCGAGAGGGCAATAATAAGGGAAAAAGAAAGTAGCGCTATTGCCGAGAAAACACTCACCATCGACAGAAAATCTTGGTGCAGTGATGGACGAACCGGAAATATCGAAGATGAAAGTAAGCAGAGTTTCTGCTCGCTTCAAGAGGGGCTGTTTAAGGGAGAAGCCAGGAGGCGAGTCCAGCAGATCACACCGAAAGGAAGAGGCCGAGTCGGGGCGCGTAGGTCCGAAGCAGACTCGTAGCGCGGAGAGGGAATGTGACAATCACAGTCCTAGAAGCGTTCCTGTCAGACATGTCCATGGGAAGCCGCTCAGGTTTGCGGGATAGGGTAGAAATACGAGTAGGGAACACACACCACCTTCTCATAACAGTGGAAAAAAACGAAAAAAGAGCAGAGTGGGGAACAATCCGCCGAAACAAAATGGGGAAGGGTGGGCCCCAGCCGCGGAGAAGGGTGTTGTGAGACCTCCAAAAGCACCAAGCCCTGTGGAAATAAGCGTGTCCGATGTAAGAAGACGCGATACATCAAAAAAAAAGGCAGTTCGGGAACTGCTTCAAAACTGAAAGGTCGGATTGGTTGCCCAGCTTGCGCAGCCGATAGTATAAACCCCAGCACGCGGAAACGAAATCGGTTGAGGGGGCTGCCAGCGATCCCGGGCCTGAACGATTGAAAGTCTAACTATGTAACTAGAGCAACGTGCCCCCGCAAGCAAAGCCGTGGGTGGGTTTAAGAGGCCGGGAACGAGTTGGGTCGACGACCAGAAGAAAGTAAGCCATGAACGGACCGGACGACCTGGTGGGGGGGCCTTCAACGAGAGAATCCCCCTTTGGAAAATACACCAAACCCCCAATAGGGCGACGCACCGTGAGAGCGGGACCGATGTGCGGTGACACCTCGGAGAAGAGAGGGGCGATGCTTTCGAGAGACAGGCCAAATATAATCCTCGTCATGCCTACAAAAGGGGCTCCATTGCTGCCGGGAAGACCTTTAGGAAAATCAGTCAGGGACGTGAACCGTATTCCGGAAAAGTGGCGACCTAAGCAAGGGACGAATTCAGAGATATCTACCCTAAATTGACTGGGTTCTACCTGACTGCAGGGGGCCGACGGAATCTAAAGTCCCGCGGGAAAAGGCGGCTGTTGAGTGGAAGAGGGGTGAACGCGATAGTGCGCCAAACTCGTGTGACGCGAGAAAAATGAAGGGATAACAACAACTAACTCTGCAATCTTGAGATTAGGTCGTTTCACATGGTAAACAAGATGTGCAACGCCCGACAACTGATAGACAGAGAGGAGGGGGTGAGCACCTTTAAAGAATTCGCTTCCCAACGAGCCCGAGCTGCTCATCCGAATGTGAAATGCCGTTGTACCCGGCGCCTAGGGACTTTGGAACTCACGGGCCAGGTCGAACGAAGGGAAGAAAAAGCAGAGGAGGTATCGGGGTATCGCCCGTACGAGAGGGAGCAGAGGGAGAAAAATATCAAAAAAAGGAGGGGGGAGAAGCCAGGACTCTGGCTATAATAAGAAGCTCATAAGGGGGGAAAACCGGAGCTGGTCGGGTGGCTATCTAAGAACGAGAGACGGTTACAAAAGGGAGGGAAGAACAAGGAGAGGAAGAGCCCGCAATAGCTCGGTTCAAAGTGCGAGAAAGGGAAAGAGACCAGAGAAACGACTGTATAGCGAAGATGGATTGCCCCTGCAGGAAAGAAAGATAATCCACTCGGCAGATAATTGGGGGAGGAGTGGCCCATCAATCAAACGTGAAGGGGGGGGAAGAAAAGAAGGTTGGGGATGGGAAGAAGCCAACTAGCGTCAAATACCAAAGAAATGGGGTACCGCGGTCCCGTAATGGGGGATCACATAAGTCGGTCGTCAAAGGAAAAAAGTCTTGCTAAAGGCAAGGGGAAGGAAAAACTACTTCGGAGTAAAACAGCCGGGCCGCATTGACGTTCCGACCGAGGGGTTAATCAGCCGGAACGTCAGGCAAGTGGAAATAGAAGACTCAGATCCGGGATCTAGGTCGGTTATCGAAAGACGAAAAAAACCTTCGGGACCCAGGGGGCAAACGAAAGAGGGGTCAGGAAGAGACGACGCATAAAAGTTCCGTTGTTGGCAGGAAAAAAGATGTAAATCGAAGGAGGGGAGTACTGGCCGGGGCTAACGATGTCTCAAGTCGCGTTAAATGAAACCGGACCCGGAAACAACCAGCCTCCGCGTCGGTGCAAGTTGCGAGGATCCGGAGTTTCATCGGGGACGAATCAGGAACCACGAACAGGGGGCCAGGCACCCGGATAAAAAAAGAGCGAAATATTTAAGCACGGAACGATGATGGAACGGCACGAAAATGCGCTGATTCAAGGAGTGAATCCAATCCGATGCAAACAAGAAGAAAAGAAGAGATTGAGTCGTGGGACTTAGTAGCGATCCCCGGAAAGGAGAACTTCTCGCTGGAAACACGCGAGGTAACAACGTGCCAAAAACGAAGAGGATGGGAAAGGAACAGGGCGCAACAATAAAGGGAACTGCGAGAGTTTGGGTAAAACCAAGAGGGAAAGAAAATTGAGACGTCTGAGTTCGGAACCACGTTTAGACATCTGGCAGGCTGCTCGGATATGGTAAAGAGCGTATCAGGGAAGACCAGACCTCGGCCAGGGGTCGCGTAAGAGTCGAATGTCTCATTACCGACGTAGAACTCAATCTTCTCGGCCCAGGCGAAAATGGCGAAGGAATACCTATCTCGTAAGTCTGGAGGAAAGGGAGCCGATCTCGGACTGAAAAGGAAGGGGGGAGAAGAAGGGAATTGGTCTGACGACCGGGTTATTAAGAGCTTCACCATTTAGGCTACCAGAAGAATAAATGCCAGAAACCTCCGAAAGGAATAAAAAAAAGGAGGGATTTTCAGGTTCAAGAGCAATAAATCAGAATCAAGGAGACAGCGTTGTCGAGGGGGCGGCAGTGACCCTGTCGAAGAAGAGCCATGCGAATTCTCTGAAAGGAAGGAATGCGCGACCGGGTTGCGGGGGACGGGGCCGTCGAGAAAAGAGGCATCGGCCGGCCAGGAACTCGAGGATCTACCGTCTCCAAGATAAGGGAGGTCGGCCAAATCAGCGGAGGTCACCCACTCAACCCCCAAGTATAGTCCCGTTCCCTCATCAAGATCCCCGAATCGAGGAGAGACGGGGATCAGGGGGAACCACCCGCAGAAAAAAAGATCGAGAGGAAACATAGGGCAGAAGGGGAGGAGGGGAATCAACAAGCCTTTCGCATCCTTTGAAAGAAACACGCGGTAAAAGTGAGAGGAAAACAGCCGCCAAGGTTCAATTCGGGGGCCAACTTCGACTGGGTGCAGTGTGCGAGTCACGAAGAAAACCTGGCCTCCATAAAGAGAAAACACTTCTGAAAGTCAAAAGAAAGCCCTCACGCTCAACGACTCAGGCAAGAAGTTGCGCCGCATAGGGAGACTGTAGGAAAGCGACCAGAGAAAACCAGGAGGAAAAGTCCCCAACGCAAGCAATGGGGAAGGACCAAACCCCGGAAATGGCTCAAGCAAGGGGTGGAAAAAGAACTGAATCACCAAGCCCAGGAACCGGCCGAAACATTCGTGTGATAGTTGCTAGAGTTATAAGGCAGGTGCAAAAAAGTCATGTGGTGGTGAAGCATCAACAGCCGGAAGGCTTGATCGAGGGCTCCATTACAAAGGTGCCATTACCCAGGTGAACGGGTCCAAAACAGTCGATGCTCCAGAAATCAGTCTGGAGAGGCGAAAAAAGAACCACGTCGAATACCAAAAAGCGAAAAGGGAAAAAGACATCGGTTCTTTTCTAAACCAGTTCAGTCTATGAAAGCATAAGACACCGGGGTAGGCGCGCCATTCCGGTACTAAAAGATACATAAAAAACTAGGTACGGGACCAGAGGGCGTAACTAGGAGAAGGCGAACGCCGCTGGGGGGGGTCGCTGACAGCGTCGATCGTCTCACAACAAGTGATAAAATAGAGAAATTGACGATGGAAAAAATCGGACATCGCGGAGGGTTGAACGAGGGTCGTTCCGAGGCTTGAAACAACAGGAGTTGGTAAGTACAAGAAACTGTGTGAGGAAAGCTGGTTGGAAATTGATCGACTCTAAAAAAAAAAAAAGGGGACTTAAGGCCGCAGCAGTGGAGACGAGGGGGAAACAAAAGGCGAAAGCTTGGGGTCAAGGGCTGGGGGGGGTATCCGACGTGGACAAGTAAAAGGAGCAAATGCTGGATGACGGCAAAGCCAGTACACTTGACAGTCGGGCATGTCAAGGGGAGAAAAATGGCACGCCCGATTCACGAAACGTGCAAAAAAGAGGTTGATGCTTACACTCCACATGACTTTGCCCAGAGGCAACGACGCAGAACCAAAACCTCCTGATGTTCCTTACTCGGGGACGCCGTCGAGGGGGCAGAGACAACCGGCTTGGCCCCGGCGGTTGGGTATGGCTGATTGGCTTTGGTACAGTCCGACATGAACTGTGGAAGGAGGTGGAAGCAAACCCCTCGGGGGAGTGAGCCCCGTTCTAGGAAAGGAAAAGGCTAGGTCGGTGCCTTGCTAACGGGATGAGATGGAGAGGAAAGGGTTGAAGGGGAATCGCCCGGGAAAAAGGGTGCGAGCATAAACTCGAGACAATCTTTGTTGTTGGAGTCAGCGTGTCAGTTCTGGGGGCCTCAGGGACCGCGGGAAATGGGAATCTGAAGGATCGGTCTAGAGGTGATAGACAGAAATACGCCTTTCGACAACGAATAAGACTACAGCAGGACCATCTGGGGGGGAGACCGGGGGGGTCGTGGCAATGTCACTCTAAGGGCGTAACGTAGAGAGGGGATCGACAATTGACGTGAGGGCATTAAAAGAATGGGCGCATGAGCCTAGAAGGAAGACTGAAAGGCGGGTAAGGAGACTCGAGTGAGATTAAAAGCGGGTCCCTGTCGGAAGAGTTGGCCTAGCACGCCGGACAGAACGGTGGAAAAGCGGCGTCGGTCGAGAGACAGGTCCCGAACCTTGAGAATAGCCAGGATCGCCGGATAAAACAGCTTCAAGGCAACTAACCTCCTGGGGGGGAGGAAAAGGAAATTTGTAAAAATACAGAATAGTAAGTGCTTTCAGATGGGTTTCTGGGAATCCTCGCATGGGAAAGGTGCAGGGGAAGATAAAAAGGCGATTCCATGGAAAGAAGGAAAAACATGCTGGCCGAGATCCGAGATTCCCTGATAATTGTCTCTGTCGAGATCGAAAAAGGGGCAGCCTGGGCCGAGAGCTTGGAGATACTAGTAAAAGGCAGCGCAAGAAAGAGAAAGGGCGAGAAAAAAAAGTGGCCATAAAAAGAAAAAAGGGCCGCCGAGCCTCCACCGCGCTCTAACAGGGGTACTAAACCCGATCCCAGAAGCATCGGTGGGACCAACTCTCTGAATGCGCTGTTGTAGCCCTGAAAGACGGGGGGGGGGCCGTTGTTCTAGTGAAAAAGGGCGCCAGGGTCAATAGCAGTCTAATGTCCGTTCCTGGGGGGGGAAGAAAGTATACGACTACGCGATCCACAAACCAACGAAGCAGGAGGCTGACCGGGGGGAATCGGATGGGGGACCGTGGGAGCGCAGCCGATAGTCTCGTTGACAAACGCAGTCAGAAGAAGCGGCGGCGAGGTTGCTACAGCGACGGAGAGTCATGGGACTAAGTTACGTACACTATACTCGAGTCACGCGGCCGCCCGCAAGCAAACTCTGGGGAAGGTGGACGGTTCCGAAAAGGGTTAGACGAAAAAAAAACAGACTGACGAAAAAAGGACGTCCGGACAGGGGGGGGGCCTTTCCATAGCTCGACATCCCAAAAATGAAGAGACGAAACGCACGAGTCGTCTCGAATAGCAACAGACGGTGGTCGATATAGTGGGAAGAGGCTTTCGAACCGAAGAACCAAGAGAAGTAGAGGAGATGCCCAGCCAATGTTAAAATGCAGTCAATTCCCCTCAGGGAGGAAGTACAAAATGCCGGCCCGGCGAAGTTTTATGCGGTTCTCTTCACGGACACGAAGTCCCCGAGAAGACAAGACTGTTCCGACGAAAAAAGGAAAGAAAAACGAGAAAGGCAGGAGGTAGTTGGTGAAGAGGAAAAAGCTTCTTCTTGACGCCCAAAAAGGAAAGTGAAAAAAAGATGTTCGGCAAAGAAGCTAACTGGAAAGTCGGGAGGCGATTTCGTTGCCGAAAGGGGGAAAAGAAACGACAACATCCCATCGGCGTCGCTGTAGCACTGAAAAGATCGCAAGCCGATTGTCGGGCGAGAAGTAACCTCGTTCCTCTGAGGGACCCGGGAAAAGGCAAGGAAAAGAGCCAACAGCGAACAATAGAAGAACAGACCAGGCTGAGCTTGAATCGGGCTAAAAAAGAAAAGAGAAAGACGCAAGGCAGATCTCTAGACATAAAAGAAGGTGAGACAGCCCGCCGTACTCATAAGACGTACGTCAGCTCAGCAAATGTTTCTTCCCTTAAGAAAAAGAAAAGGGGCGGGAAAGAGCTGAAAAAGGGTAAAGGAACACCGCGAGGACAAGGCGGATCGGAAAATCGAAAGAAAGGTACTACCGAGGAACGAAATATCGTTTTTGAGGTGCGTGATAGAATGAGTGGGAAAATGGCCTAACAAGCTACTTAGGGGAAACAGACGCAAAATTGCAGGGTTGTGAAAACACCGGGCGGACCACCAAACAAAGGTGGGAGAAAGCCGAAATCCACGCCACTATGGCCAACAACAAATGTTACACGGGGAGGGAACGGGAGAGGAGGGGGAGAGTGATCGTAGGAAAAACAGGACAGGTGTGTCGATAGCAGGAAAGTGCAAAACAAAAGAAAAATGCGCGTAGGTTCGAAAGAAGGGCCGATAAGGGTCCGGGGAAAAATAATACGGAAGCTTTGGGGAGCACTCTGGCGGACAAGGAGAAGACCTATGGATCGGTTCTCGTCGGTTGCCTATCCAAAGTCTCGTCGCACAAGGGGGAACAGATCGGTCCTTACGAAAACAAAATCAGGAGCATTCTGTTGGCGAGAAGCATTCATCTCAAAGGAAAACATGCGAAGGCGACCAGCGGAATTCGCGGGCTTTTACTGGAAAAAAAACAAAAGAAAAAGGGGGGAAAACAAAGACTCCGCGTCCGGGCGAGGGGGGGCTGATGCGTCATCGGGGTGTCCCTAACCTCTGTCAACCTGCAAGGAAATAGCAATGGCAGCCAACAATAGAGGAACCGATTTCGGGACGGGACTGAAACAAGATCGGGGGCTTGCGCAAGGGGAAAGGGCATCCGATGCACAACATGTACACCGGTGAAATCTCAGGGGAGTGTTTGGATAGAGTAGGCGGCGTAGGTTGACCCAACTGAACGCGTCGAGCGGAAAAACCGACGGGGGATAGGGACAAAGGGGACCCCCAGAAGAGGGGGCACTCATGGGGAAACAGGCATGACCGGGAAAAAAGGGGGGGAACCACCGGGAAGCGGAGTTCGTGGAAAGGGTTTGTAACCAAAGTGAAGGAGAGCAGGGAATTCCCTCCTTACTGACAAAGAGGTAAGAGAACACAAGTGAAAGAGCGTAAAAATGTCGCCTGTCGCCAACGGGAAATCTCCGAGAAAATGAGTAATTGTCAAAAATCGAGACGAACCGATCATAGCGCAGCGCGATAAAAGACGGCACTAAGGGAAGCTTTGGATTGATAAGGGGAGGGGGAAGGGGAAGCTCCTGGGAGGTACTTTTGGGGAGGCGCAAAAGAAATGAGCGATGTAAAAACAAAGACTAAAGAGAAATAAAACAGGGCGGGGTCGAAACACATTCAGCCCAGAGGGTTCTGGGCGGCCAGAGCAGTGTGGATGTTAAAGAAAGAAATTCGGACGGGGAAGGACCGGGAAGGCCCCTCGAACGAAGAAAAAGAAAGGGAAGGGGACGGACGGGGGGGCAACTTTATCAAACTCAGCTAGCGCCAGAGAAAAAATAGCTGAGGTCGGCAAAGACTCGCGTCGACTCAACAACCGCGCAGGTATTCTTACCGTGCCCTCAAGTAGAGAAAAAAGATAAGGAAGCGACCGCTTTATAGGAAGTCCTCACAAGGCTCGAAACCCAGAAGGTAAACATTGTCAGCTGGCGAGAGCTTGGGGAGCACTCAAGAAGGGAGAAAATCCAGGGGAACGCACGGCTTAAAAGCAAAAAACAGCGCCAGAACTGGAAGGCCAGAAAAAAAAATTCGCAGTCTTCTTTCTTCACTTTCAGATCCTGGGGTTTATTCCTCAAGACCTTGCCGCTCCAGGAAGAAGCCAGAAGTCCATTAGCAGTCAAAAGAAGCTCCCGAAAAGGGTCTCGGAAAAAAGGGAAAGTGATAGTCATCTCAAACTTGTCTGTTATGTATACGCAAGAGACTCCAGTGAGTGTTAACAACAAAGCATCATACCAAGCCCAAAAAAAGGGGTGAAAGAAGTTGAACGCCAAGCGCGGTCAGACAGCGACCACTTCCTAATCATGGTGAGATGTGGCTGCAAGGGAAAATCTGTAAAAAGTATTTGGAGTTCAAGGAACAAGTAGACAGTTACGTGATCTCCCGGCTTGACATTAAGCAACCATTGTCAATGCCGCGGAAGAACAGAGGAAGCATGAGCAAAATACCATTCCACCGCAGGACGTCTAGGGACTACAAAGCAACAAATCTATATAACCAACAGCAAAGTTACGATTGAGGGGCGTTCTTGACTGAAAAATCGCCAACTTGCGGCAGGCGACTTCACCTGTGGCTGAAAATCAAGAAATGACGGAAAGAGAAAAGCCGCATCCACAGGGGGAAGAAAGAATGGCGTAACCGCGACTGCAAGTAGAGACCTCGAATGTGAGAAAAGACAGCGGGATCGAAATCAAAAAAGGAGAATAGAGAATGCCCAGGTAGAATAGAGTACAGAGCGCGTTAGAGAGCCGGGTCGCAACACATGTTGGTTTGTAGTACGCTAAGTGTAGTCCGAACTCTTCTTGACGAACGGATGTGGCGAGCCCCAGGGGAATGTAGAGGACGAAACATGAGCCTGTAAAGCGAAAGAGCGCCAACGAGGTTTAGGCGGTGCACTGTCGTCGACCGGACAAAAAGACCGGATTATGTGACTTTCGAATCGACCCGCACCAACACAGGAAACAGCGAAATGGAAATGTGAAATGGGGGAAACACGCTATTCAAGAACGGGCCGAATTTTGATGCTGCACGGGAACTTGCCGCTTAGGAAAGAAATAGCACAAGAAAGCCTGATGACGTCCTGGAGCTGGGAAGAAAGTAAAACTGTCGCTTGAGAGGGGCAAACAAAAATGACCCCGTGAAAGTGGTAGGATCTCTGGGAGAAACAACTGGAACTGGGTATGGCAGGAAGGGGAAAACAACCCCGATGCAGGAAGGGCACACTACTTGAGAACAAGTACTATGTCTTCGGGAGGGTGAGGCGGCCGAAGGGGAAGGGGCAGGAAAGTTGGTGAGTTGTTTAAACCAAAAAGGACCCGTAGGCGAAGAAAAACATCGACGCAGCAGAGACTGGGGGCACGGATGTCAGGAGGCCTTGGCGCTGTAAAAGAGGAAAAGGGGGGCTGGATCTCGCCACCTCTACAGCCTAATCCGCGGGGAGAAATGGCTGAAAAATCGTTGTCGAAAAGTTGTGGGGCGGGAGGGGAGGGATCACGCAAAACATAATTCTCATTGAATTGGGACTGGGGGGAAAGCGGGGGGGGTCTCCGAGGGCGCTAGAGGGGGTTAGATAAGGCCGAGACGTCTACGCGCTGGGAAAAGTGTAGAGATGAGCATGGAAAAATTCCTGGCTGTCAAGGGGCCTCTGTCAGAACGGACTCAGCATCGAAAGGGAAATCCACGTTCTATCATTTTCAAGGCCGTCACGAAGATGAAATCGACTGGATCATAACAAAACTTAAACAAATGGCCCTCCAAATCAAATCGTGAAGAGGGGGATTGGGCCCGTTAACTAGAGCGAAGACGGTCTGGCAAGAGGGTAGCTTGAGTTTCTCAGAGGATCAGTCGAGGTGGACAGAAAAAAAAGGGACAAGTCCGATCCCCTAGGCGATTACACGAAACAACCTTATCCCTCAATCGAGGCCGGGAGAGGGCGATGTGGACTCGTTCGAGATCGGTACTCTTCGCCAGTAAGAAGCAAGAAAAACCGAAAAAGGGAGAGGGCACGAGGGACCTCGAAGGCAGGACAGCTGGTGGTTTACGAAGACTCGTGTTACACAATGAAGCCGCTACAGGGATGGCAAAAGACCACCGCATGGTCATACAAACAGAGACCGAACTCCGCATAAAGGGGTTAAAACTCTCGCCGCTTCACAAGAAAAAGTTGGCGCCCTGAGAGCCAGGGAGGAAGTCAGAAGAAAACAGCCTAGGGCAGAGATACTACGCGGGTAAGCAAGTTTGCATCCCCTACGCCGATACAATCCAAGGGGGCGATTAAAGAGGCCTGGAAAAAATTCACATGAACCTGTGTCATCGGAGGGGGGACAGGTGCCTGGAAGGGCGCCTGAGTGGAAAAAATTAAAGAAGTAAATCTAGATTGTGGCTGCCATTGTCAAGAATCCCTTACTGGGAAAAAGTCGACAAAAGATCAGAGAAGACAGAAAGACACCAAAGGGTTGGGGTGGGTGCAGGGGTATAAAAGAGGCCGCCCGATGCGGCCAGTACGATGGTTGGGAGGCCATGATATCAGAAACCCGAAATCTACGCACGATGTCGGACAAAAGAGGGGAACCTCTGTGAAAAAATTAAGGGGGGTCGGGAGTGGAACAAAAGCCGGTCTCTTCTAGACCGCCAGAAGTGCTAAGGCCAGGGGTAGGCATTGCGGAGAAACGGAGGGGAAAAAAAGGGACAGTCTTCGAAAAAAGTTCGAACAGACGCAGGGAGGAGGGGTTCTGAAAAAAAGCCCTATAAACACGACCGGAAGTGTTCACTACCGGACTTGCGGCCGGTCGCGCTCTCACGGGAAGCTTCCAACCGGGGAAAGATGTCGACAGGAAAGGTGGGACATTCTTCACCCACACAGATGAAAAGAGAAAGATGGTCGGGGCCACTAAAATAAGCACGATGGAAAAAATTAAAAGGTCGTTGACCAAGGGGCAAAGCATCTTGGGGAAAGACCGACAACGGATCCCACTTCGTCGGGAGCGAGAGGCGTCCCTCACGATCCCGATTTCGGACTCTAAGAAATTACTCAGGCCGTTGTAGGAAAGAAAGAAGGAAAACAGGTCTCCTAAATATTCGGGATCGAAAGAAAGGATTACTCGCGGGAGAAATAGATCAACAACACGAGAGAGGAAGAGAGAGAGTCCTCAAGACGAGTCGGGCGATACCACGAGATAAAGAGTTACTGAGTGAGTGGTTTGAAAGAAGCGAAGAACCTCGATCGCAGGACAACGGCGACACAAGAAAAAAATCGCTAGTTCTGGAACGCGAGTCCCCTACCAGCGACACGGTGATCACGGGAGAAATCGATAGAAGACGAACGGGAAGCTCCCGAAGCAATTAGGAGTGACGAAATCACGGGGACGGGCACGAAGCAAAAAGCATCTTTCACGAAAATAGCGCAAACTCACAGCCGGTGCCCGGCCAGGTATATGACCTTCTTGGACCCGAGTCGGTAGACCTGAACCTAACGAACGATATGCAGGATCGATACGATACCGCCCATGCTAAAAAAGAAAAGTCAACTGTACCCGGTACAGACCGAGTGATAGCAATGCTACGGCAGGCGAAGCACGGCTGGAGGGCATAGATGAGACGAGTCAGTCGTCGTGGCCTGGAAGCGGCCAACTGATCGGCCACCACTATGGAAAAGACGTGAGCCGTAACGATCATCTTAGGATCAGTTTGGGGGCGGGAGAATCATGGAGCGAAAAGAAACGCAGGAAGGGACGTACGAGAGTAGATACGCAGCGGGAGCAAAGCTCGGGGGGAAAAAAAGAGGCGGCATCCAACCAGAAAAAAAAGATCTTTCTTTCAAAAAAAAAAAGCTATATGACCGTCCTCGTTGGTCAGAAAGAATGCGAAAAGGAAAACCGGGAAATGCAAACCGGGCGAGAGCCAAGGACAAACAGCTGGGACCGCACACCGATTCTCTAAAGGGAGGGGCCGGAACAACTAGAACAAAGCACTGATCCAAAAAAAGCAGAAGGGTTCCGGAACGCAGGCACGATGAAAGACGCCCCTGGAAGTCGTGAGAGCTTATGTTAAACAAGGCACGGAACGCTTAAAAGGACGGGAAACCTTGCAAAAACGAAAAAATTAAAAACCTAAGGCGATCTAATGGGCGCAAAAAGAAATTCCTGTTTGGGGGACAACCCCTCCATGAGAGGAGGGAGGGAGTCCTCCACTGTTTTGATGACGGGGGGTGGAAAGCGAGACCATTCCCTCGAAGCGAGGAGAAACCAGATCCCTAAAGAGGAACGGGAAACGAAAGTGAGATCTTTCGCAACGAGGGAGATCCCATCTCGAGGAAAGGTTATGGGGGGTCACATCTAAGGGGAGGATGAGAGAAGAGGAAGTAAAGAAGGAATCGGCCCGGAAGGAAGTTAACGGGAGTTGGGCAAAATGTAATAAGACTGGGTTCTGGCAACCTTCACCTGAGCGAAAGACTGCAAAAAAAAAAAAACGATACCTTCAAACCGAAGATATAGAAAGCGAAAAGGAGTTCAAACTTCAGACAAAGCGTGAGAGTGCGGGAAGAAGTCAGGAGGTCCGTAAGAAACCAAAAGGTCAAAGGGACGTCCTTGCCCTAAGAAGGATAGAAGGAGAGCTGACGGAAACCGGGGAGTGCAAGAACCAAATAGTAAGAAACTTACGCATCAGAAGGCATCTCCACGACGAGCAGAAAAAAAAATAAGAGTCTTCGAACTCCTCCGCACAGCCTGAGGCCGGTAAAAAGGCCCCGGAATATACAGAGATCGCTTGAAAGAAGACGCGGTGAGGAAATCAAGACCCAAACGCGGCGCTAAAAACACGATAAAAAGGGAAAAAAAGTAAAGCGGTCGAATGGCTCAATAAAAAAAAAGCCTTCCGAGACCTAAAGGGAACAGCGTACACGCGTACAGACCATCGAACAAACAAGAAAGAAGAAGAGCGAGAGTGTTCTGATTCATAAAAAAAAAGAGGGCTGGACAAAAAAAGAAGTCACCATCGCGCAACCTCGACCCCTCATCACTTCGCCGCAGGCACGATCTCAAAGGGTGACTCGCAAGAACACGGGCAGGGGGCTCGCAAGCGACTGAGTTGGAGATCCGTCGAAACCATGTAACGTTTCCAAAAACAGACATCTAAATCCCACAACCCAAGTGAACAAGGGTGAGAAAAGCAGATCCAAAAAAGGAGACCCATTCCTGCATAGGCCCCGAAGCAGAAGAGGGTTGGGAGGGAATGAAGTGAGTGGCGGCAAGCATTGGGGGGTTCAGACAAGGCCGGAAGGGACACGTTCGTGAATAACCGCGGAAAATTGGGAAAGGCCGATAAAAGAAGAAGGGGAAGGACAATCATAAGTGAGAAAAAAAAGAGACTGCAACGATGGCCACGCGTAACCCAAGAAACGTTAAGGACAATATGACTCAAAGGTTCTCGGAATGAGGGCCTAGAGAAGGGAAATTTGAAAAAGAGAACATATGCCGGTATGAAAGTCGCACTCCCAAGATTGGTTACCAGTACACTCAAAAAGGGCCTCTCAAGACGAGCGAAAAGCCAGATGTCGCAAGGGGGGGGAAGAAAGAATGAAGAGAAAGAAAACAACGTATGGTGAATTAAATATAGGAAAGGTGAAGGGAGGTAGGAGAGAGGGAACAGGGTTTGCTTCTAGCCCGCAGCCGGGTTGAAAAAAGATTTACTTACAAACTAGAGGATTAGGCTTACCGGCAATCTTATGAGAGAAAAACTAACAACTGAATGAAAGGCGCAAAGGGGAGGAACTGTAGACAATAACTCCCGTCGAATTGGAAGTAACAGTTGTGGGTACGCAGGTGTCATCTTGTAGCCCAGACGCCCGACATTCGTAAGTCAGACAAAGGGAAAAAGGGGACGGGGAAAGTCGGGGGTGAAATTGCACAAAAATCAACGTGCCCGCCGACTTGGATCTGAATTGGGGAGGGGCAACATAAAAGACTAACAAACCTATTAAAGTTACAGGTCTCTTCCTGTCGGGGGCTTGCAAAGGACGGAGCGCTACGCAAACCGATGAAAGAGGGTTTGTGTGGCAGGGACGATGGTCTGGAAGGGGGACCGTCTTGAAGGGAAGAAAGAGTAACCAACTCGACCCAGATGCGACGCACCGAACAGAGAGTCGTTTTCCGTGCTACTTGCTTCAGGTGGAACGGGAAAGCAGGGATTGCCGCGGGGCGGGGGGCCAAGTCGATTGGCGAAATCAGAAAGAGAAAAAGGCGGCGACGGTGTTTATAAGGAAAAGTTGAAAGGCTGAAAGAGGCGCCCGGAAGAAGGCGGAATGCTTTCGTAATCTTCACCCTCAAAAAGAGACGCGAGCTACAGGTCTAGGACGGCGCCGAGGGGGGGTGTCGATGGAGACACAGCGATGGACGGAAAAAGATCTATAAAAGGGAGAAGGCCGGAACCGGTCTCGACGACGACGAGGGGATTTGAAAAAGACGCCAGGAGGCGGTGCCTACCCTCGCAGTTGGAGGCACGCGAGATGAACGCGCGTTAAAGTCCAACTCCGGACTCGACCCGCACCGAAGCGTAGAGAGAAGACTATAGGGAAAAAGCAAAGAAAAGAAATGGCCGCCTCGGGACAGGGACTGAAAAAACCTCGCCAACGCGGTAGGAAAAGGATTGCAGAAAGGGAAGGTCTGGAGAGGTATCGAGCTGACCTAATCATAGAGGGCGAACATGGGAGAAAGAAAAAAAAAAGAGGGTCAGGACAACTCAGCCCAACGAATACCTAAGCTTCGCGTATGCCGAAAAGGTAAGTCGTCTAGTCAATCTCGAAGAGCAGTGTCTAGACGAGTGGCAAGGAGGGGAACCGCTCAAAGGGAAAGTGGTGACATCCAAAAAGACGGGGGAAGGGCTAAAAAACCACCGCTTTCAATAAAATGGATAAGAAGGAACGATCCCTACAAAGCGGAGATATGGACGCGGGAAACAGATGGATTGACTGCCCTGACAACGAGGAGGGGGAAATGTAGACCTGATAACAGAAACTGGGGGGGTCCAGCGCTCTAGAAGGGGAAGTGACGGGATGGGAATCACCTACGGAACCCGAAAAAAGGGAGTTGAAGACTGCGTTCAGACAGGAATAGGGTTGGTTGCAGCGTAATTTAAAAAAAAAAACGAACTACCCAGAAGCGTCGCCGAAGGGTTCGAAGAGTTGGGAGGAAATTTCATCGCAAGCTAGGGAATTTTACGGAGCGAATGGACGCATCGATCAGCAAAAAAAAAAAGAGGAGTCGGGGGGGGGGACGCAGGAAGGCTAGTGTGGGACGACAAAGAAGGGGGTAGAAGGCCGGCCATTACTACATTGGGAATAGAGAGCCCGGAGAAAAAACCCAGGCGCTCAGAAAAAATGGACGTCCTCAAAATGGAACGAGTGGTCCCGACGAAAAGGAGAAGCTTCGGTCACCGAAGGAAGACGCGGAACTCTGATATTAGCCATCGGCGAAGTCCTGAAGGGAAATGAGATTCAAAAAGAGACACGGGGAGAGAAAAAAAAAAAGCACGAACAGAAGCATTATTCGGGGTCTTTAGTAGAAAGAAAAAGAATATGGAAAAAACAAGGGGTCATTTCCTAACGACTTCGGGAAAAATAGAAGCATCTAAAAAGGGCCAAAGCTTTGAGTTGGTGAATTGGGCGGTCGGTTCGGCTTCACTCCTTAAGAAAAAGAGACAGACTGAAAGAGAGATGTCCGGGGCACAAAAGAAAAAGGAGAAAGGGACACTGAGGAGGGCTTACTAGGGAGTCCAACGAAAGGTAAAGCCAAGACAAGAAAGAGTCGTCAGGTAGTCCTTTCGAGAAGAAGGCGCACCGAAGAATTGCGCTCTCCTCCGAGCGGGGGAAGAAACCCCGAACTTGTAAGAGGAAAAAAGAAAATACTCAAAAAAAAAAAAAGAAAACTTCGGTATAGGGGAGAGCCCTTAGAGGAAAAAGCGGTCG
>Ga0179593_1440107_pt1 | contig 19525 bp, 19 predicted proteins | sample CZODoug2_1_08_16_FD_185931 | JGI IMG/M metagenome (GOLD analysis project Ga0179593, IMG submission 185931) | Vadose zone soil fungal communities from Angelo Coast Range Reserve, California, USA - CZODoug2_1_08_16fungal (PacBio error correction) | ecosystem: Environmental > Terrestrial > Soil >...
CGCTGGACGAACGTGTAGAAAAAGTATATGAATGCAGTGGCTTTTGAAACACGCATGGAACAACACGAAATTAATTATACCGAAAAGAAACAAGTCGAGGGAAATTGGCGGCCTCGGCTTAAGTATAAAGAGCGTGCACGAGGAACAACGCTTCCAAGCAAACACTAAGGGATCCACGTGGCAACAGGGGAAGAAACATATGCCCGATAAAAATATTAGGTGAAAAGCAAAAAGTTAATAGACGAGCGATTTCACGAAAAGGGGCAAAGTTTCTGAAAAAGGGCCGTCAAGAAGGGCCAGGTTTGGGGGGCTTCAGAGATTTGAGTTTGGGGACTTATGTGGGGGGTATAGGAGAATGCTCATTTTTGGGAACGAGTTGCACACGGGAGAAAAAGACGAGCAAAAAATATGACTTAAAAGAAGAAAACTAAAAGTCGCAGCATGTTGGGGTTTTATTGAGAGGTGGCTAGACATGAAGTTTGAGGCAGACGGGGGGAGTGGAGGCTAAAAAAAAAGGGGTATAAACCGACTCAACCGTTCCCAGCGCCGTTGCAGTCGGAAACGAGTTTACCACCGACTGTTTAAAACCGAGATGATTGCCGGGTTATGGTCAGAGGGCGATAATTATTAACCATCCTAATGGGCCCCAGACAAGGTCCGGACTTCGAGGGGAAGGGGAAAAAAAAGAACGATGGAGGAATGCGAAGGACACACCGCGACCAGGCGTGTGTTAAATTTGATTGGGGGGGGAGTCCCCCAAAAAAGTGGCAAGGGAATTTCCAACATACAGTGACCAGGTCTGTTACTAAATCGAGTCAACAGAAAATCGCAAAGAAAGACCAGGGGGGCACTACCTGGGATCTCCTATAAAGGACCTTGAGACGCAAACACGCTCAAGTAAAGTTTTTTGGAAAGCAGCGTGGCCGACAAGAGAGGTAAACATCTTCTTCAAGAGGAAAAAAAAAAAAGAGGCGCCGACAAAGTCCCTGAGTAAAGACAGGCAGGGCCCTTGAAACTCTAAAAACTAAAAAGGTTCGGGGTGGGAATTTCAGAAATAGGCAGATGCTGAGTACGGACGTTAGAGAAAGAAAAGGGATCAGCCATGTGCTGAAATAAGCTTGTCAACAGCTGAAGAGGAGAAGGTTTCGAACGTGAGCGTCGCTGACGGCTTATAGGAGACCCTCGGACTGTGCAACAAACCCGGTGCAATCTCATTCATGGACAAAAAAAGAAGAAGGGGGGGGCGAGACGGAAAAGAGGCGATTGGGAAAGCGACATACCGAAAACGAACCTCGGCAGAAACTAAGTGAGAGAGCTGGCAAAGGCCTATCCGACTGGGCACCAAACTGCACGAGGGCGCGACTACTCGCTGCAGGAGAAAAAAATGAAAATAGGGAAAAAAACACCACCAAACACCCCACCCACACCAAGCTAAACTAGGGGGTAAGTCGCCCGACCTGAAGAAAACAGCGCTCATGAAGACGGTTATACAAAAGAAGGGGAGGAAGGTGGGCATTCGCCTATAGGAGAGTTCACAAAACACGACGGGGAATGAAGGAAGGATCGGCAAATGCCAGTAAGGGAAGAATACTGGGGGAAGAAAAGACTCCGCCTAAAAAAGTCCTCTCAATAAAGCAGCAGCTAGGAAAAGTCATTGAAGTCACGACAAAAAAAAAAAAAAAGGAACGAGAACATCCTCATTTTTCGGCATTATACAGGTCGCTTGGGTGGACTGGGAGGGCGGAGGTTGTTGTCCAAACAACCTGTTGCCGAGGGAATCTTAGAGAATGAATAAAAAAGGAGAGAAATCCTTTTTCATCAGGAACTCTTAGTAAGGATCAAAGACTATTCATTTTAGACGGAACTGAAAAGGGAAAACATACTAAAAGGGAGGAACAAGATCGAGGCCGGCAAGAAAGAACGAACTAAAAGCAGAACGAAAGAGACGAAGTTTGTGTCCTCTATCAAAGCGCCCAAGAACATCCATAAGATATCCTCTGGAGGCGAATACTCTACCTGGGGTCCATGTTCTTCTCAACGTACAGGAACGTGTCTCTGTTTCCGAAGGGGAAGGGTGGGACCTTACAATAAGAAAAAAAAAACAAGTTGAGGGAGTCCAAGAAAAGCCTGCTTCAAAAACTCTTCCCAATTACAAGCGCCGTCAATTCTTGAATTAATAAAGGGGAAAAAAAAAAGAAAAACCTATCAATATTATGAAAAGGAGACTCAAAAAACAATGAGATTTGATAAGAGAGAGATGCAGGATGAAAGTGGCTTGGTATTCTTTAGGAGGAAAAAAGTCAGCCATTTAGTATCGTGAAATTCGCGAAGGAAGACTTTATACCAGGAGAGTGGGGGTGGGGGGGGTTTCCTTCTTCTCTTTGTAGAAAACAAATTTTCCCGTCGGAGAGGAAGGGGCCAGGCTAAGGGGTAAAAAGATGGTAAATCGGATACGCGATAATCGACCAAGGGAAATATATGGAGGGGAAAGTCTTTCTTGCCGGGGTCGAGGGGAATTCCTCACAGTAGTAAGGAAAAGGTTATGGTCATCTGGGAAAGTGTTCTCCGATCTTAGGGAGGGGGGCCAGAGCTTGGGATAGGGAGCCTTGTTCAAAGGGGGAAGGAACCAGGCCGGGGACGGGACAGAAGCACGTTAGGGGACGATGCCCACGATCATTCGCCGGGGAAGAATGCTCTGCGAAAATCCCCGTGGATTAACTTGAAACGCGCAGACCCCTACTGTCATCGGCAATGAACGACCAATTAAAGAAAAACTTAAGGAAAGGGGTCGGGAAGTGACTTTCTGGAGTTGGGAATTAGTCTCGGCCACGGTCAGATGGTCGGAATCTGAAAGGAGCTTGCTTACGTAATAGATTTATCGGTTTTTTCTTGCAGATAATTCGGAAGTAGCGCAGCCGAAGGAGGGGAAAAGCCATATAAGTAGCTCTAGGTTGCTTTTTGGAATAGCACAGAAGAGAATCTCTTCCATTCCTAGAAGTAGGGTGAGAAACGGGAGAAGGGGCTGGGAATTAGGTCTGGGGCTACAGTACTAGCTTGGCGGATGGGATATTAAATCTTCTGGGCGAAAGGTAGAAAGGGGGAAAAAGGTCCTTTGACAGGTGGACATTGAAGGTTTTTTGTATCCGGGGGGGTACGGATAGGAGGGGCCAAGACTTTTGCAGAAGGTGATGAATTGTTTGATTTGGTGAGTGGAGACGCTTGCCAGCTGTAGAGCCAGTCTCGCAGGAAAAATAGGGAAGGGTTTTCCAGCTGACAGTCCATAAGGTTAATAATGCACAGGAGGGAGAAAGAGGAAAGTCCCCGTGTACACGAACGCGCAACTTAGGGAAGGGGGTCTGACGTGGGAAGTAATGAGCGAGTCTGGACGAACAGCCTATCAGTTCTCGCGCGAACCCGTCCGAGAATCCGCCGGAAGGAAAAGGCAACAACTCGGAATGGAATCTATTGGGGGGGACTCGAATCGGGGACGATGAGGAGGATTTTGGCCCGACCGCGGCAAGGGGGGAAAGGAAAGACTGGCCGGCAAGAAGGGGGGAACACAACCAGTAGCCGGGAGCGTGTGGAAACGAAGGGCTTCGGGGCTAAAAAAAGCAAATGGGGAAGGGCAATCAGGGCTGGCTGAGGAGGTACGTGCGAATAGGTAGGAGGAAACGTCGCTGTAAAAGTTTGGGGGGGGGCCCATGAAAAGTGGTGCACAGGCAGAAGGGAGGGGGTGAGTGCCATGAAAAAAAGAAGGACCACAACAGAAGGTGGAGTTTCTAAAAGGTCATCGTCTGAGACCTCCTGGCCCGAAAGGACGTGCCCGAAGGATGGGGGGAAACCCCGTTCGCACTTGGTAAACTAACAATGACGCCAGCTGGGTTTTCAAAGGCACCGGGGAAAAGGACCGCGTTGTGACGAAGGGGGAGCGGAGGCCTTTGGATGTAGTTTATATACAAAAAAGTTTGTGAGATTGGCCTAAAATAACCCCCCGGAGGGAAAAGACATGGGTCAGCAAATCAAAGAAGAAAAAAGGGCGGCGCTAATTGGGGGTGGTCCGCATATTTGTGATGGGGGAGGGTGCAAGACCAAGAAGGATGTGAAATGCGTAATCTGTCCTGAGAAGTTATTGGAAAAAAAAAAACATAGGTACCTTTAGAGGGAAAAATTATTTAAAAGTCGTGGCGAAAATGGTGGACGAAAAAATTGGGGGAAAACGGGCTAAGGCAGGTGAAGATCTGAAGTGTCGGCGGGAAAACCTCCTTTAGGTTTGTCTCTCCTTCACCGGGGGAAGAGGGAGAACGAGACGTCGGGGAAGGGTGTTTTAAGGCGCTGTTAACTGATCTGCTAAGTAGAGAGGAAAAGATTTTGTGGGCCGAAATGTGAGCGATTTCAGGTGACTTGAGTGATCATCTGCCGGTGTTTCTACTTCGCATGAGGAAACGAAAACGGACTAAAGAAGGTGTTGACAGTAAGGAGCGGCCCTCACACAAAACGAGGAAAAAGAAAAGAATAAGGATGTTAAAGGGCAGAGGGGAAACACTGGCTCAACCTTTCTGCAGTGGCCGGGGGAGTTGAAAACAGAATTTCAACAGGAAATGAAAAAAGGACAGTTTAACGGGTGTGAAAAAAAAAGGGTTCGAATATTACAAAGAGGGCACGGATGAAAAGAAAGCTCAGACACCATTCCCTACTGTGCGCGATAGCGCTTAAGGGAAAGGGGAGACCGAAAAAAAGAAAAAAGAGGGGGAAGCTATACAAAGTTCCAAGGAGCGTACTAAGGAAAAGTGGTTCCAAGGTGCCGTCACCATTCAAAAGCCGGGCAAACGCCGGCAAGGGGGTTTTAGGGGCATCTAAATTTGGAGGGGACTATGGGGGGATCAAGGGGATACAGGCTGAAAGGCTCAAAGTTTCCCTAGTTGGCCGCGATGGCTCCAGAACAGAGAAAAGGAATTAAATGAAAGACAGATAGGGGGTTGGAAAGGGATGGAATCTACACTGGCTTGGTTGGAATAGGGACAGGAGGGGGTGCTAGCAAAAAAAATAGAAAAAACATGTGTAATCCACATCACTCAAGGGCCCACGAGGGGAAAGGCAAAAAACTCTTAGCTGGGGAAACCCGGACTGACAACACTCACTCGAAGGGGTTGGTGGTCACATGGAAAAGGGTTGGTTAAGTTTCGGAACCCAATTCTTGAAAAGACCATGTTCCTTCCGAAGGGAGGTTTCACGCAAGGGAAGTCAAGACTGGCAAAACGCTACCAACGTTTTGGTGGGGGGGTCATGAGTTGGGGAAGGGATCCTCAAGCAGGAACTGGAACGGGCCAAAAGACGCACGTGCTAAGAGACACAAAACAACTACGGAACTGAAAGCATCTTAAGCGCAATCAAGTCTATAATCCTGTCGACACAGACCAAGGGAGGGAGTGGTGGTGAGAAATACCTTCAGAGCAGGACTGGCCTCGTACCACGTCCAAAGGGAACGCCTTCACTGAAGAATCGAAAAGCGTACGCGGGCCCAGAAGCAAGAAGTCCTTCCCACAGAGGACGAGTTACTGTGGAGTTCCAGAAGAAGGACAAACGCCTAGGGAGAAGGGGCACTCGAGAAGAGTCGGCCTGTTCTGAATTAATCGAGATCGGAATCAACCGCGGAAAAAACCTCAGAGACCTTTGTGTCGACGTGGAGGCGTAGAAAGTAAGGTGTAATGAGAAAAGAAAGGAAAGCGTCACCTGAAAAAGGCTCCTGGACACTAAGGAATTATTGGCATAGTTCGTGAGAAGCGGCAATGGGAGTCTCCTCGAAAAGACCACCGCAAAACGGGTCGGAAAAAATTGTCTAAAAGGATCATCTGGAAGCTATCCAACTCTTCGTATAAGAGAGACGACTAAAGCCAATGAAACCTTTAGAAAGCCGAGAAAAGCATAACTCTTGACAATTAGCCAGACCCTGTGAAGACAGAGATGAGCCGGGTAATAAAAAACAAGTAGTTGGGAAGGTGCAGCGCTCGAGCTGCTATTTCCACCACACGCTCCAGGGGTGAGAGAAAAATGGATAGGGCGTGAATACGTACAGGGGAAGGCAGAATTGGGGAGCAAGAAAGCTAACTCATAATCCTCAAGAAATCGAAAGCAAACGGTTAAAGAAGGGAGGGGAAAAAGCCCGAACTAGGTGAAAGACCTACCTGGGGGAACTGGGGGGAGGGAGGCGACGCGTTAACTCAAAACTTTGTTCCGCACGATTCGCACGGAGAGATGAAGTAGCGAAATCAGGGGGGGAAGAAGACGACTCTGGTGCCGCGAACAATGAGAGGGGCAAAAGCTGGCACTAAGGCTGACCTGGGACCCGCAGAACCTTCAAAAAAGAGAACAATTTATTCTTCAAAGAGAAGAAGAGCGGCAATAGAAGTCCAGAGCAGAAACTGAAAGCATACGACTTGTTAGTCATAAAGAGCTAAAGAGCCCAAGAAAAGTACGACATCAATAAGGACCAGGCGTCTAGAGCATAATAACTTTTAAGGTTATCACCAACGACCTCATCCGGGGGGCTCTGAAAAAATCAGGCCAAGACGGGGGGGGAAGGGTGATTACAAAGAACGTACTACGACACCCAAACCAAAAGGCTCGGTGGCCCTACATCTTCGGGGGTAAAGAAAACGAGTAAAGAGGGAATCGAAATCATACATTCGCAAGAAAGGGAAAGGAGTAAGTAAAAATCCAGATAATGATTGAAGGAGAAGGGAAGATCTAAACAACACGAAAAGAGGAGCTGGAAAAAGGATGACGAAGTAGGGATATGGAGGAAGGTTCTTCTTTGAAGGAAGTGAAAGCAAAAATTCTTGGCATCCTTTCTGGCCGTGAGAGTGCCTAGTTTGGAGGAGATTTAGCCTCCAGGGTTGGGGGTTGCAAAGGTCTCTTTGGAAGGAACAGTTTGGTAACCTTCGAGGAGGCATCGCCACATGGGGAGGGAGGACAAAGCCCAGTTTATAGAAGAGGTTAATCCCGGAGAAAAAAAAATGCTGAATGGAGGCGGTCACGCTGGTCTAGAGTGACCTCAAGGAGGGATTTCAGAGAGAGGGAAGGGCGCGGGCAAGCTTCAAGAAGATTCAATCTGGGATAAGGGGGATCGGTGACCGTTCCTGGGGTGTCATTGAAGGAAGAAACAGCCGGCGAGTCAAAAAAATTGAAGGCGCTGTCTGCGGAGGCGGCCCAATTCGTCTTCACCTTGATCATTTGGGATCAGTGATAAGATTAGGAAAACATTGTTGTTTGAAAAGAGTAAGAAACAGCCCTTCAGCGAAAGCCGACAAACGGAAGGGAGGATGGTTAGAAATTAATTTCTTGGTTTGGGAGTCTTCGGGCCCTTTCAGAAGTGAAGGGATTTCTGCTGTGGAGAGGCGAGCGGGGTGTCTGGCAGAATACCTGGACAAATTTTCGGCCAGACGGGGACAGTTAACCCAGTAAGATACAGTTGGATGAATGTTTCACGAGGGGGGAGGGTTTTGTATCGAGAAAAGCTCATGCACTTAAGGGAACGGGGGAAAGTAGTGGGAAGAAAGTCTTATTGATCTTATTAGAGGTCAGGTCGGGCGACTTGAACTCTGGGGTACGTTTAGAAAGGTCAGAGGGGGAGGTTGGGCTAAATGGAGGGATTTCCTTTTATCCCTTGGAAAGTAGGTTCTAGTTAGTTTGGGGAAGAGGGTCGGGGATGGGCAAGTAAAACTGGGAGAAGGGGAAGGTGATGACGGGGTGGGTTCATGTCCGATGTCCGGGGGAACGACTGAGATCTCCGTTCCTAGGGCCCCCTGAGCGTTGTGGTCCCATTCGTACGGTAACTAGGGACGATGTCACGGCAGGGGGGAGCCATATGAATCAAGTGGTATGAGAAACTTCGGAAAAATTCATTCTATTAAGAGGGGTAGAGATTCTGTGCTCTGGAAAGGCTCGAGCGGAGCTAACCTCTTCCTATATATCGGTATGCAGTGAGAAGGGAAAGACCCACAACCGAGGGGCAGGTGGAAGGGGAAGCGGGAGGATAAACGAGAGGAAATTTCGGCGAGTATGGTTTTTCCCGAGACGGGAGTCAGCTTTAAGCGAAAAAAAGCTCAGGGCCGGCACGATGAATCAACACACCGCCCAGGTAAGCGGGTGGGACGCAAACACAGGGGGGGGTAGGGGCTTCGCTAGTCTACTTTTGCCGGGTAGCAGAAGGGTCTTGCTATTGAAAGGGGAGGGTTCTCGATTTCGAAGACGGTGAATCGAGTTGCAGGCCACTTGTTAAAATTTAATTGGGGGGGGGGGGGGGGAAGGGCGAGTGACCAATCAATGGGGAGAGAACTCCGGGGGTGGTGATGTTGTTGCCAGTAAGAGATTCTAATTAAAGCATTTCGGAAAGAAGAAGGGGGGGGGCAAGAAAGAAGGGGGTTAAAAACTTATGGTTACACGGCGCGCCGTATCGTCACCCTATGAACGAACACGGCCTAGGAGGAGGGGGGGGTGGCACATAAAAAAAGGGTATTGCGGGGGGAGAACCATACTTCAGTTGGTTTTGTCCGGCCTTTCAAGAAACTGTTGATACTTTTGATGTTCTTGTATTTGTTGACTCACCCCGGGGTTTGTGGACGCGAAAAAGAAAACCCCGCACGAAGTTCAACAGGTGGGGTCGAGCCAAACGCAAAGCAAAAAAGACCACAGGAGCACTTCTGGAGGGGAAGGGGTTTCCGTGTGCACCGTTGGGGAGAGTGTGCTTGGGGGATTCCTCCCGTAGGCACTCGTGACCTGGAGAGAGGAAAACTTAATTGTATACAGAAGGGGAAACTAAACTTTCGCTGCCAAACCAACTTTCCGGACGTACGATTGGGAACAACGTGAAAAAGTATCCGAAGGCTCGGTCTGGACTGGGGGTCCTGCTTTCAACCCCGAAACATCTGAGGGGAGGGGCTTCAGCTGGAAGGGGGAAAACGTGTACCCTGAAGAATCCAGCTGAACGTCGAAGGGTTGGGCAGGTCGGCTAGGACTCTCATTTCTCATCCAAGATTTTTGGGATATTTCCCGCGCAATTCCTTTTCCTTACAGGGGTCGAGAAGGGTGCTCGTACTTCTTGTGAAAACTCCAAACCTTAACTGCCAAGAGAGAAGAAAGTTTACGTAGTAGTCAAGGGAAAAAATCTTTCAAAAAAAGAGGAGGAAATGGGTTAATAAAGCGCTACGGACCCCTGTCTTCTTGAGGGGAGGGGCGGGGGAAAAAAGCATGGGGCAACAGAAGGCTATGGGTAAAGGGGAGATACCAGGCCATCGTACGGGTAGGTCCATGCTTAAAACCAATAGGGGGGGCCATATAGCACGAGGAAGATGAACAGCAGGGGGACCAACCAAAACGGTAAGGCGGTAAACTTCGGGCCCCAGTCCCTCACATATTGGGAGAAAAAAAGACAACAGAAGAGCGAAATTACAAACAAAAAAGTTTCCTATTAAGGATCAAAAAAAAGCCCAGGTTCCATGGGCGGCACAGAGCCATCACTGGGGCAAACGAAACTGGTAGGAAAAAGAAGGTTGCGTGTGTTCACTGGAAAACACTTTGGGGGGGACAGAAATTAGACTGGATCAGACGAAAAAGGGGTTAGAACTTTTCCGAAGGGGGAGGAATACAAAAAAAGTCCCAAAAATATGCAAGGAAGCCACGAAAACTAGGGGTTTTTTGGTTGTGTGGGGATTGGCAGTTTTACTAACTAGGGGTGTATGCTCGGGGGAGGGGGGGCTCGCAAATAAAACGGTGAAATATAACCGCAGAAAGGAGCCAGCGACGGGGAGGCTTCAAACCTCAGGGGTAAGAGGGGGATCCACAAAATGTGGAGACAATCGCGCTTGCCGTTAATGGGGCAGGGTTCGAAGAAGGTTAACCTCCTTACGGACCACCAAGTATATTGAGGGCCGTCCATCTGGATTCGCACAAAAGGGTTATAAAGCTAAGGAAAACACATCCGGAGTGGTAATTGGGGGGATGTTGTTCAATGCGAAATACAAAACCATTCTCTGAAACACTTGGCAAAAGATACCGCGACCCGATTTCAAATTGTCGAAAAAGAAAATCATCCACAGCCAATAGAAACGGTCCAGAGAGTACGCGAGATCAATAAATTCCCCATGTCACGTTCCAAAAACAGAAGGGGAAAAAGGGTTGTTAAGCGGGAAAAAATTCAAAGGCGGCCTGGCAAGATTAGTCAATCTTCCGTCCTGGGAGAGGAAAAAAAAATAAAAAGGACAGAGGCAGCTTCCGGGCCAAGCAACCGATTCAAATTCAACAAAGATACTATTTCTTGGTGTCAAGAAGAGCGGTCAAGGGTTGTAAGGGAAGGGAAGCTAAAAAAAAAAAAAAAAACGTAGACTCCTTGGTCTCAATTAAGTCTCTATATAACCTCGGCAGAGAAATGGGAATAAGGGTCGGGTACAAAGGGGATGCAGAATGGCAAACTAGCATGGGCAAAAGGTCACCAGTTAAAGGAGGCATTGACACCAAAAAGGGGGGAGGATATACTGTATGAGGAAGATGCAGCTGGGACAAGTGTGAACTCGAACTCTCAAAGCAAAGGGAACCTCTGGAGAAAAGGGACGCTAATATAATCTTTAAATGAATAGACCATAGAGTTCCCCACGTCAATAAGAGTCGATCATTTAAGATGAGAAAATGATAAAATCCTAGACCGCCAACGCGGTCAAGTAGCCAGGGGAAATCAATATCAAAGCAAACTCTTGGAAGCCTTTAATAACGACTTCGTTTCGGATTGCACCTCTCGTCGATAGTAAAACCAAAAGCCCCTCTGGGAAGATAAAAGTGCAGTAAGCTGATCGAAGTGGGCTGTCTTAAGGACTGCCTTTCCCTTAATAAGGAGCTGCGGAAACTCCTCGTGGAATAAGGGAAGACGCATCAAGATCGCGGATTTCCGAAAAGGCTACCCGCCCAGAATGCCTGGCACATTCCTCAGTTATAAGCCGAGGGGGAGGCGATGTTTCCGGTGGAGGAGACGGTGGGACACAACCTGTTAACTACTATATTCTCAATGACGCATGAGAATAGCAGTGGGAAGCCGCGCTGGAAAGGCGTTCCTGAAAGCTTCACGAGGGGTCTACTCGGAAAAAGGGAGTAACTACCTCCAGAGAGAAGGAAGGAAAAAGAAGATCGACAAAAAATAAGCGGAAATAACGGAAGGTATCATTAAAATACTTTTAGGGTCAAAGGATGAATCGGAACGAAAGAAAACATAAGGAATCTAGAGGGATGTAGTAGGGCTGATAAAGGGACCTTGGATATAAACCGCTACATCCCTGGGCACTCAAGAAAAGACCTTGGGTGGAAGTAATATCATTACTACAACCCACCAAAGAGAGGGGAATTACTACAGCTTCATTCAAAAAAAACGATTTAAAAAAAGTCACTCACATGCGGCAACAGAGGGGAAGGGGGAAAGATAAAAAACCTCCCGAGTAGGTCAGCCTGAAGGCTCGCAAACAACAAAAAGGAGGTATTGAGGGGAAATATATATAGGCAAGGATGCCGTAAATATATCGGTCTAGGATGAATTAACCAATGAGTGCTACGGGGGACCGTCTTAAGTAGGTCATCTTTTCTTGAAGAAAGAGGGGGAGGGGTAAGACCGCGAGGTGGGGGGTTTTGTGTCGTAGTAATTCGAGGTGTAGGCCCTGGGAAACATTGAGGGGGACGCGGCAAAGAGGTCCAAGATGTAATTTATCTCCACCCAGTTATAGGCTCTCCGGGACGAAAAAGGAGAAATGCGTTTCAGGGGAAATTCGGAAAAGCGGAAAAAAAAAGAGGACTCTACTGGGTTCTGAGAGAGGTGGTCAGAGGGGGGCAGAGTTTCGGAAAAAGGAAAAGACGATCTGGGGATCGTTGGAACGTTGGGGGATTTGGGTTAAACCAGTGTTGGACCAAGAAAAGAATTCGAGGAGAGGGACACACAGGGGAAGGAAGCAAAGGCTTCTGGCGACCTGTCATGGAACAGACAATGACGAATCGCGGCAAAAAGGGGGGGGTTGCAAAACGAAAACGAACCGGAACGCAGGCCTTAAAGGGGGGACCAAAGGGGGAGAAAGGAGGGCTCAAGTGCAGGGAGGGGTGGAATGTGGTCTTTCGTGCCAGGAGGAAGGGTGACGTCGAAAAGTGAGGGGGAGGAGCAGATTGCAGATAAGGGGAACCTAAGAAAGCGGTAATGGAAAAGTCAAGGTCTTAGGATCTTGGGAATACGGGGGGGAGGTGGTGGAAAGAGAGCGAAGCAAAACTCTTACGGAAGAAGAATTCGTTGTGACCCATTCTTCAAGAGCGGAACATGGTACAGAAAAAAGAGTAACCCGTCTTTGTTCGATGGAAAGAAGGATGCGGATGTTGTGCATTCAGAGGATGGGGGCACTGGCACAAGTACGAAGGGGAAGTGGGGCGCAGAGCGGGATAGGGGCCTTATATTATATTGTTAGGCACTTTGATTAAAGAAGATGGGGGAGTTGCCCTTCCGGGGGTATAGGTTCAACTACGCAGGGGAAGGAGTCTCCTCCTTCGCAAACGAAATGACGTGGCATGAGGAGAAGGGTCATAGGTGGGCGAAGTGGCCAGATTGCGCCAAAGGAGCACTTTAAATCGACTCTAAAGGAGGAAAAAAAAGTCCGTTAGCAGTGGGAAGAGAGGAGTAGGACGATAGCGTTCTCCGGCATTCGAACCCTTCCATACGACGGAAACGCTCGATATAGGGGAAATCCCAAACGAACCATCGGAGATTTTAAGGGGTTGACTGCCCGATGGGGACTCTAAGAGGAAAAGTGAGGAGAAGAGGGGGTTCGCGAGACGGCGGTCGGGGAACGAAAAAAGAGGGAACAGCACAAAGATCAGGTCCGGCACGAAGGAGAACAAAAAAAGTCCGAACTTGGGGTGGCGCAGAAACATACGGATGGCTTTCGCGGCTTATTCTTGGACCGGGAGGACCGACGGAGTGGGGGGGAGTGCGGTGGCTGGGTTAGGACTAAAACATGAGGGTTAATTGGGACATCCACACTTTCAGGCGAAGGGCTTTGGGGCTCAAAAGGGGCCGCCCCATTCCCCAAAAACGGGGCGCGGTTGTTGGGCCAAGGATCGGGAATCCTGAGAGTTAAGGGAAATACTCAAGATGAAGAAAATCATTGATGGGCCAACAGCGGGGTCCGAACGGAGGCACATATTGAACTACAACGAAACGCTCGGGGGGACGGGGTTTGTCAAAAGAGGTTGGAATATGAGCGGTGGGGAATCGGCACGGTCGGGCTGTGCCGTTTGAAGGGTTCTGTGCTACAAAGGGTTTGTTGCGGCTCACCAAGAAAACCGCCTGCAAAAAATAGAGCCCATCTTGTCAAAACTAATAGAAAATCCGCACATGTGGGTGGATCAGTCTGTGATTTTTCTGAATTTGTTGCTAAGGGGGAGGTGGGGATTCACCCGGGCGGAAAGAGGTAACGTTTGGAGAAAAAACATCTTTCACCATTAATTTATTGCAAAACCAAGGAGTCAAAACCGTTAGATCCAAATAACACAAAGAGGGTAGTCTTTAAACGGAGTGTCTATTTTTACGACCCTTGGTGGAAGGGGATGAAAGAGGCAAGCGAAAAAGAAATCTTTAACGTTGTCTGAAAATGGTCTGAATTTCACCTGGAAAGATCTCGGGGGCAGAGGGAGCGTCAACTGGGCAACGAAAGAGAGATCAATAAAACTTGATAAATTTTTTTTCCGGCGTGGAATCATTCACGTCTCCTGTTGAATGAAATAGAAACGATGGTGTTTACAGGGCAAGCGCCAGAGGGCCTGGGTTAAGGGAGGGGGGCACGAGAGGATCCTGCTTTTTGCTCGTCGTCACTTAGGTGGTGAAACGCCAAAGTTAAAAAATACTCTAAGGTGAAAAGGGGGGGACGTCGCGGGGAAAAAGAAGGAAAAAGACGAACCCCAAACGATGGGGTAGTAATCCTAGAGATTTTAGGGCCGCGAAGTCTAAGGTCACACCTCTGAAGGATGATTGCTAACAAAGATTCGACGGAGAAGACCTATATGAGAAGACCGAAAATCATCGGATCGGAAATGGAGGGGACCAAAAAAGATCTTTGGGAGATATGGATTCAATAGGGGGAAGGGGAAAATCCGACCTGAACAGGCCTTTACGTCTTCAGGTCCCCTGGCCATGGGAATCAGATTACCGAGAAAACACTTTGGCTTGGGAAAAGCAGAAGGTAAGATCGAGACATTAGTGAAAGAGACCCTTTTCAAAGGGGGGGGAGAAAAAAACAGACACAAGCCTTCAAAGAAGGCAAGGGGGGGGGGAAGGGCAGAGAAAGGGTGCTTTGGTTCAAAGCTGGGGTTGGGACTAACTTAACAGGATAAAAGGGTCAAGGGGTTCAGAGTGCAACGAAAGGGGATAGGACACAGAAATATCGTAACGAAAGAAAAAAGCGAAATGTGTTTTTTTGGGGGTGCTCGACCACTAGAGGGTGGGTGAGCTGGAATGTAGGGGTCGTTTCGGCAATCCGAAAATGTGAATATCCACCGCCACCCAAGGAAAGCGGAAAAAAAAGAAACCGACAAAGGGGGGTTGCAGGCTTCAAAACGCGTAGAGGGAACCAACGGACGTGGAACAAAATCTCGCGAGGTTATGGGTCAAAGAGGGGGAGGCGATACGGGGCTTAAAAAAAGAAACACAAATTCAGATCACCAACACATACAACAAAGAATGAAAAATAAAGCAGAAAGATCAAAAAAAAAAAGAAAAAAGGGAGGAATATATCCAAAAAAGGAACATTATCTCAATCGTGAACTGCCAGAGGTTGTTTTCATGATTTGGTGAGACTCAAATCGGACTGGTAAGGCTTTCTTTGCCCTTAAAAGGGGACCTTCGAATAAAGCGAGCAGGGACGATGAGTCGACCGACCTACTACTAAGGCCTCATCTCTAAGGCCCATACACGAAAAGGACTTGGGGTCTTCGACGATATAAGGGCAGGGGTTAAAAAAGGGGGGGTTCAAGGAAACTTGAAACAGAGAGGGGGGAAAGGAGCTCCTCCGTTATAATTTGGTGAAGAGAAAAATATCCCAGAAATCGGGCGTGGCGGGGGGGGGACCAAGCAGCGAAGATCAACGTACCAGACAAAACAGAGTAGTTTTTTTAGTTGCAGAAATAGTATCGGCGGTATCGGGACGGGTTCTCAGACTCAACGAGACCGAGTAGCTGTGACGGACACGGATATAGAAAACGGAGGAGCTCCTCATTGTCCGATGGAGGGGTTCAGGTGTACACTGAGTGACAAAAAGGAAAAGGAGAACTTAAGGGTGTCAACGGTAGTCACGATAACTACTAGAGGGGACAAAGGGATCCGAAGTAGGGCAGCTGGAGGAAAGATTAAGGCGTCTGGGCCCGAGAAGGGGAAAACGACAACTCAACCAATCTATCCCTAAGGGGCGGGACCAGGAAAGGCATCTTCACGAAATTAAAGACTCTTCGCAACCACTTCCACATCAGAGCCTTGGACAAAGACCGACCGTAGCCCCAAGGAGTAGAAAGTAAAGAAGAAAAGGGTGGGTCCGCGAAAGTAAGAAATATTCAGAATCGACTATTACGAATCAACGAATGCGTTTCGGAGTGCAAGATCCTCAAAGAGGCAACAAGAAAACAGAAAGAAAGGGGAAATGGAGCCCAGATCGTTAAGTCTATTCATGGGCTCCTCCGTAGGGAAGGGCCACTCTGCTTCAAGAAAAAGATCCAGCTTCGAGGGAACTCGGCTGGCAAGAAAAAAGGCATGAAAGTTATAGAGGACGCACCAAACTCCACGAGGGAAAAGTCTCCAGAACATCATTCTCCTTGTCCTGGAACCTGGACGAGGCAGCTGGCTGACGTCGTTGAAAAAAAAAATCTTGAAGAGACTAGATTCAACAAAGGTTGATAATTAAAGATAATAAGGGGGCCTCAGAAGGGAAGAAGAGTCCTAGAAGAGGCATCGAGCTGCACGACGGACGAAATTAACACTCAACTTCCCTGGATCAGATCGGAGGAAGGAAAGAAAAAGAACCTCTTCATCTAACATCCGAGAGGGCCAGAAGTGCAGGTCTATACAGGAGGTCAGAAGGGAAAGAGAATCCCCCCCCCCACACCCACCCCAGAAAAACCCAAAAAAACCCCCCCCGGCCCCCCAACCCAAAATGAACCAAAACCCCCAAACCCCCCCCCACACAACCCCCCCCCCCAAAAACAAAAAACCCAAACCAAGAGAACCCCCAGACCACCAAGAAGGCCCCCACCCCACCCACCAGACCCCCCCCCCCCCAAAAAAAAAACAACCAACCCCCCAAAAAAAAAAAACGCCCCCCAGACCACCCAAACGGAAAAACCAACCCACCCCCCCCGCCCAAAACCCCGAAACGCCCGCCCAAAAAAACAAAAAAACCCGCCCCATCATAAAAACCACCCACCCTAACAACCCACCCAAACAAAGCTACCCCCCAACCAAACAAAGCCCCCCCCCGAAAAAAAGACAGATCAGAAACATCAAGACCATCTCCGAGGGCATCTATTACTGGCTATAAATGGGGGGAAAGCCTAAAGGGTAACTGCATCTCGCTTTCGCTTCAGGATTAGACTGACCTTTTAAACAATGGTGAAGGAAGAAATAGATGCTAGCCTCACAATCGCTGAGGCTACAATCTAGGGAAAAAACAGCTGAATAAGTTCAAAAAGAAAAAGGAAAAGCTGTTAACCATCTTGGAAGTCATCAAGAAGCACAAAAAAGACATAATATATGGAGGGCCTCCGGAATATCGCGAAAAAAAAATTACGGAAAGAAAGAGAGGAGGATCCTCAATATTTACGGGGTGGACGGGGAAAAAGGGACGGCTCCTTCTTGGAAAGAATTTCTTTGCCAGTTTATCTGACCTGAGGGGAAAGGGGGTTCAAAGGAATCATTTAGGAACGAACTCGACTTTGGGGGGGTTGGGGGAGTAGGAGGTCAAAGGTTAGGAAACAGTTTTTTCCCTCAGTGCCGAGGAATCTGAGGAGACGTAAGCATGCCGGGATAGTCGGCTATGACTGGGCTGGAGGAGGGAGGGGCGCTGTAAAGGGAAGGTACGGGGGGACCTAAAAGGATGAAGGGGGAATTAAGTTCGTGCATCGAAGTGGCTCTCTTGATGAGGAATGGGAATCTTGGCTGGGAGGGGAGGGGGGTGGTTCAAGGTGGCAGTCCCGTAGAACGCCGGCTATGAAGTAAATTCCGGAGGATTCGTCGGTCGGCACACGGCGGAGTCAATCATGGACCGAAACGGAAAAAGAGAAAGTTCTTAGAAACATGGTGGGGGGGGGTGCAAACTAGTAGAAAAAATAAACGCTAATGGAAGAAGAACAGGAACTTAGTAGGGTTTATAAGTGAAAAAGGTAGGGGGACGTGTCACTCGGAGAAGGCACATTCTATCTGATGACTTGGCAAAGCTGTGAGTTTTAAGATTGGAAGGGGCAATGTCAATGCCTCCCGGCAGAAGGGGAAAGTCAAATTGCCCGGAAAACGAGAAGGGAGGGAAATACTTTTCACGCGGTGCGTTTTGTGAATCGTCCCGAGCAGAAGGAATGGCACTTCAAGAAAAGAGGCGTGGAAGACACAGGGTCAAAAAGAGTATTAAAATGCGGGAATTAAGGTCGGGCGACTGTGACCGCTGGGCAGAGTATGAAGGATTGGCGAAGGGGCAATGTGGAAAAGAAATGGGGGACGGCGAGAGGGTGAAGTTTTGGCCCGAACAGCGGAAATCGAAACGTAAATATTATTGTAGCCGGCGGGGGAATGACTAGTTTGGGGGGGAAAGGGTTACGACAGGGGGAAAAGGAAGCATTGCCGTCGGACGCAATAAGAATCCATCCTTCTACGTGGGGGTCCATGATTCGCAAACATATTTTTACGAATTTGAAAAAGACGAGGGAGCCATCTGGATCACGTTACATCACTATAACGTAGGGAAAGGGCGCGAGGAGCGTGATCAGCTCAAAAGTGCGAAAAAAGGGCAAGGAGAGACGGGCTCTATAAGCGAACACTCAGGATACTAATACGCCGCTTCCTATACTACGGAAGACCCGACCAGGGAGAGGGGAAGGTATGCAGAACTTGGTCAAAAAATCAGCGGCGAGGTCTGGAGGATATTTTAAAGTCGTCGGGGGGGCAGAGGGAGGAAAAACGGGCCTATCCTATCTTGCCGGGCATTCACAACAAGTAGGTGGGAAGGAGTGTTTGCGCGACAGGGATTTAGCCAGGAGGATTGAAGGCGGGAGATTTTCCATGTCTGAGAGGGGGCATGGGGGGGATGTTCGGGTGCGAGGTAGAGGAGGAGGCAGGATTGGGCCAGAACCCGGTCACATTCTGAAATGGCTTTGGTTTCACAAAAAGAAAAAATGAAACAAACGAAGGGAAAAAATTTGTGTAAATTAGAGTTTCCTATCTGCGGGAGAACTCAAGTCTGGTCCTAAATCCATGGTATGGGCAAATAAGAGGGGGATATCAAAATAGGGAAAAGAAAACAGGAGGCTCTGAGGTGGGTGGTCAAAACAAGACGGTTTTAAAAATATTCCGGCTTTGGACGACGGGCAGCCGGGGGAGGGAGGGGAATAGACAAACGTGGGTTGCTCCCCAGACACGAAAAGCCACCCTGGAAATATCAAAAAAAAGTGCACGGCCCCGCACTAAAAAAAAGCAAAAGAGCGCTTTGATGGATTTTCAACGGCATCAACGGGGGTGAAAAGTATTGGGGGATTGCCAAGAAACGTCTGCAAACTCGGGGACCAGTTGAAAACTCGATTGGAAGGGGGGCCCCCGACGGAACCAGCCCGGGAAAGGAAAGGACCAAAAAAAATTACGGGGTTAGGGTAAACGCTTGTTCTATGGGATACAACCCCTGGGAACCGGGCTGAGAGGCGAAATAGGGTAAGGGGTAAGGTCGGGGAACGCACCGCCAGCGCAAAGGGTCTTTTGTCTTCAGGGCAAGCAGGGAGGCGGGGACCGGAAAAGAGCATAGAATAAAGTCGTTACGGGGTGTGTCCTAGGCGTTCATATAGAACGGACATTTTGGGTCTCCTTATCTGAAAAAAGGGGGTGGCAGTCCTGCGGAGAAAAATGGAATGGTTGTAAGTAATACGAATCGCCTGGAATGGGGAGGACTGAAGAAACCAGGATGGGGAAACGTGCCCAACCTTACTAAAGAGAAGGGTATAAGCAGAAATAAAAAATTCCTCTCAAAAAAAAACAAAAGTCAAGGGAGTGGAATAATTTTAGGGGCCTAGCAGGCTACGGTCGGCACATTGCAGGGAAAAAAAGGGGAAGGTGGTTTGAAAACAAAAGAGGCGACGAGCCAGGCCGGGAGGAAAAACCTGGGGAAGAAAACTTTGAATAATTCTCTGGGTGAAAAATCTGCCACCAAAATCGTTGACGATTATCACTAGCGTGCCGGGGGGGAAAAGGAACAGCCGAAGAAAAAAAAAGGCC